>BNJS01003451.1_pt1 | contig 25129 bp, 33 predicted proteins | sample 8540461 | NCBI WGS metagenome assembly BNJS01 (sample SAMD00202454, study PRJDB9452) | human saliva metagenome | isolation source: human saliva | place: Japan | reverse complement strand
CATATATATATATATATATATATATATATATATATATATATATATATATATATATATATATATATATATATATATATATATATATATATATATATATATATATATATATATATATATATATATAACCCGCTCATCGGAAGCAACATCATCACTTCTATATATAACAACACCATATATAATAAAATTTCATGAAGAAAAATTTTAAAACTTGATTTAGGGTAAACAATGTTTATCAATTATCCCTTTATTTCTCAAAATGAAAACCTGAAAACAGGATAATGGTCAGAATAGCCAATTTCTCGATTCACGAAATATTTCGCCGCTCTCAGAGATTTTGAAGAAAAATATAATCTATTCTTATAGGAAATTTATAATCATGAAAACTCGTCGCGCTTCCGTTTCCCGCCTCTACGAAGGCATCTGTGAGGCTTTCAGAACTTTGATAATATTCATAAGAACCGGGCATGGCATTAAAATCTCCCTCCCAAAATAACGGGATATGGAGACTCTGCGATAAGTTTTTAACTCATGAATTTGGTTTTGATGGATTTTAAAAACAGGAAGGAATTTTCTCAGTAAAGCACTGAATTTATTCTCATTTTCAGCAAGTTTGTAGGTTGGCTTTATCATGTCTTTGGTCAACTGAAATGGCTCCAAATACACCGTAATGAAGCGGATAACTTTTGTCCCTCACTGCTATATCTGCACAGAGTGCATGCCCTATACTACTTGTAGAAACATGCTTTTTGGCTGAGAATAGGAAATTTAGAATAAATACTGACTATTTTCCGAATTTGCATGATGTTTAAAATTAGAAAGTTCATATCTTTTACTCTCTCCCAGCCGCTTTCCTGTAATAGCAGAACATCCACCTGCTGCTGATTTAGGAATTCTGTTTCTCTGGCTCTATGGTTTTTAGTGTTGTAGGTCATCACTTTCACATCTGTATTTTTCACTTGATGAAGAAGTGTAGTTCAACCACCTTTTGTGCAGGAGAAATCAAGAAAAATAGAACCAATCAAAAAGACAAAAGCCCTATTCCGTCTGCTTATCAACCAAAACAAAGTAAAAACAGCATGTACAATCAGCAAAATAGGAAAAATAAGCGACAACAAATTGAGAAACACTAATTTACTTGGAGGAATATAAGCATTAAGACTTTGCCCTAAAAGAAGAAGCAAGACTAATATATGCCCTATAAATAAAAAGCTTCCTAAAAACGCCCATTTTACCTGATGTTTCGGTTCGCTTTCCAGTTTCTAATCATAAGCCAGCCCACCAAAGCACCACCAATATGAGCAAAGTGCGCCACATTATCCCTATTCAAACTGTCTTCATCCCAAGATAAGCCGAAATAAGTATAACTATAGGCAGCAGATATTTAGCTTTTTATAGGATATGGGATGAACATCAGGCTTATCTTCGAATCAGGAAACAATGTCCCAAAGCCTGCCACTGCTCCAAAAACAGCTCCAGAAGCCCCCTAGCATAGGCATTGAAAGATAATCCATCAGCGAATGCGCCTCCTTAGATTCTATCAAAGATTTATCAGATTTCCTACATTTAGATAAATTTCCCGAACATCTACTCCTGCTGTAACAAAAGCCTGAGTCAAGTCATAAACTTGATAATAATTCCAAAAATTAAATAAAATAAATGACCCCAGCCCCGATAAGAAATAAAGAATCGCAAAAATGTCTTCCGCCCAGCGCCTGCTCCAAAATACTCCCAAAACTCCACAAAGTAAGCATATTAAAAAGCAAATGCATCAGAGTGCCGTGCATAAACATATGGGTAAATATCTCGCTACGAAATGAAATAGCGGCGATGTAGGTATATAGGCCGCCAGCTGATATTTCCAGGTCAGGGTATAATAACTCCGTAACGGCATACAAAAGAACATTTATAATAATGATATTTCTAGTAACTGGTATTGCGTTTATTGGGTTCATTTGTCAGTTTTTATGATTATTTTTATTAAAAATTTATTTTTCAGTTCCTCCAAAGGCGGCTCCAGATAACATCTTCGCCCATCTGAAGATACTGCGAAAAACCCATCTGTATATATTCCTTGATAGTTCTTCTACATCGGTCTTGTAAAGGAAATTACAGCTAAAACCTTTGCCTGCACCTTTATCCATTGTTCCTCATAGTGATCCATAAATCCTCCTCCGTTTTTGTAGTCTAATATTTCAAAAATCCTTTCCAAAAATTCCATTACTTTAGTTTCATTCAGCCCAACAGGAATCGCAATTGATTTTTCAAAAACATTATCTCTATCTAAAACAATATCAAATCCCAGCTCTGGAGGTATTTTTGATGGAAGTATATTTTATTTTTCCATCTCATTGAGGTGGTATTCCAGCGAAAAAGAGAAGCGTCTGCCCAGCTTTTTCTTTGGGAACTTGTTTCTTTTTATCCGCTAAAACCAAAGCATAGATACGCTCCATATTCAGCATCAAAGTCTCTGTCCCTCGGTTATAAAGCTAATATCCATTAGGCAGTCTCATCAGCTCTTCATCAAAGTCATCATCTTCAAAAAGAGCATTGAGTTTAGAGGGTTCTGCCTGAATATTAGGCTGATACATTTCCTAAATTCACCATTTTTCACATCTGTCATTTTTCAGACTGAAAAGGATTATAATTTCTATCTACTTTAATATCAGTGAACTGCGATGATGTATTCGGTTTGGAAGAAATTCCTGCAAAAATATCTTTCTGCGGGTCTCGGTCATCCAATGAAGGCGCTGATGTTATAAATCCCCAGAGAACGCTTAATCGTAGAACGAATCAAGGCGTATATAAGGTGCTCATCCTCGAATTTCACTTCCGTTTTCTGTGGGTGGATATTGACATCTCATTTTTCTGGGTCAAGCTCCAGATATAGGAAAAATGTCGGAATATAAGCTGGTGCCAGCAGACCCTCGAAAGCCTCCTGAACAGCCTCGATTAAAATAAGCGCTTCTGAAAACCTTCCATTTACAAAGAAAAACTGCTCGCCTCTGGTTTTCTTCGCGCCTCTCTGGTTTTGCGACAAATCCATCCAATTTCACCCAACCCAAATCTTCCTTCACAGGAACCAGCAGCGGCTGGAGTTTTCGCCCAAAAATATCTATGATTCTTTGGGACAATTCGCCTTTTCTGAGCTTAAAAATCTCTTCATCATTATGATAAAGCGAAAAGTCTATCTGCTCATGCGCCAGAGCCACGATGAAATTCATCTATAATATGCCGAAATTCTACATTGTCCTTCTGCAAGAATTTTCTCCTTGCAGGAACATTGTAGAACAAGTTTTCACTAAAAACTAGAGCCTCAGCAGTCTGAATAGGCTCTCTGAAATTCTAGCTCCCTCCTTCTATGTAGATGTTTGTCCCTATTTCAGCATTTTGTTTTTAGTCCTCAGTTCCACCTGCGCCACCGCCGCTATGGATGCCGAGCCTCTCCTCTAAATCCCTTGCTCGATATTTTAAAAATATCTTCCGTGGTACGGATTTTAGAAGTCGCATGCCTTTCAGCGCCATCTAGCATCGGTTTCGGACATTCCTATGCCGTCATCTACTACCTGTATCAGATTTTTCCAGCGTCCTTATGATAAGTTCCACCTTACTAGCCTTCGCATCTATGGCATTTTTCCAGCAGTTCTTTACTACGGAAGCTGGTCTCTGCACCACTTCTGCCGCAAATCTGGTTGGCAACATAGTCTGGCAAAAGCTGAATAATATCTGACATTTTAGAAAGGTTTTTACTTTTATTTATTTTATCTTTTCTGATGTCTTTGTTTTCTACATCTAGTTTATAGTAAACACCCACACCTAAAACCTGCTTCATTTGGATTTTCTGTACTTGGTCGTGGTCATACCAAATCGATATTAAATGTTGGGTTATGAATTTATTAAATTTCAGCTCAATGTCCCTGTGTATGCGATATCCACTCTTTCAGGGTGAGAAGTATAGCTACAAATAAATTCAGCTGATTGGTAAAATAAATATCTTTATAAATTTTCCAACGATGAGATCACATTGAGCATTGTCTCCCATTTCGCTTTTTATGCTCTGCCCATCATGTTCTAGACCATATTTTCCTTTTTCTGAAGGTGTTTGTCCAGCACGAAAGTCAGTTTAGTATTGATAGGTCTGAGTATCACTTGGAAATTCTCCTTCGGATTATACAAAACCCCAAGACCGACATTCAAATACCCAGGTGCCATAAATCGCGAAATTCTATCCTCAAATTTCACTTTCTTCCCTGAAGAATAATAGTATCCTGGCGAAAAACTGAGACAAAACTGGAAACCTGTAGAAAGGTAATATTGGCTCCCCAAATCATAGCCATAGTCAGAAGAAACATTGAGATAATCTTCTGTTTTTCTGAGTTCTTCTTTTCTGTCAGAAACCATCCCATAGCCCATCTTCGCATGAGTGTCCCATGCTTTCCGTTTTTATAAATCAATGAATAATCTATCCTGCCAACAACACTGATGCTGTTATCTCCCCCGTGTTCCAGTTGGAATAAGAAGACTGATTGAAAATCAAGTTGTTCTGTCCATAGAAAAACCAAGACCTCTCACGATAAGTATTCATCAGCAAAACGGCGTCACAGGAAGCTCTCCTCGTTGATTTTCCTGATTTCTAGGATAATGGTATCCTTCTTTTTATATTCAGTTTTACCAGCTGGGAGTGCTCAGACTATCCAAAATTGACTGTCGGGTAGAATCCCCATTTTTCTGATTGATGGAATCTATCTTGTATTTCAATGGATTTTTCTGAGCAAATCCTATCACTCGAAATGCTGAATAACAGAGAAAAAGAGTATACCATAGTTGCAAAAGTATGTTTTTTATGGTAAGACATTATTATAAATTATATCTTTTTCTCCGAAAAATATTATATTCGCAGAGAAATAACAAACCTAAAAATTATATATAAAAACTAAATAAATTATGAAGAAACAACTACATTTTTCCTCTTTATTCAAAAAGTCTAAATACTCAAGAAAAACAATAATCTTTTTATTAAAAATATTTATTCCCACAGATAGAAGATATCACCTTTTATCTGTGATATTTTTATGATAGATAATTTAAAAATCACCATCCGAAGGGTAAAATACTATAAAGCGGAATCCGAAAAGCTAATAGAGTAGGAATATCTTAATAAAAAGTAAATAAAAATGAGAATACTAATTTTTCAGCAATACTAATGAGCAGTATTGTATTTGGACAACAAAAATCAACTAATCTACCTTTTATAGGTGTAAGAATTTAACTTCTCAGGAGGAGGTTCTTGTTGTAATGTTGCTATCCACATTGATAAAAAGGAAAATTGCAAAAATATATGAGTGGTGTAGACTGGACTCTTACATATTCTGGAAAATTTAAAGCTATCATGGATGGTATTAAAGTTTATAAGAAAAATGGGAATGTGTATGCTGCTATGGTAAACTCTAAAGGGAAAAGTAAATAATGATTGTTATGATTTTGATGGCAATCAGATTCCTTTGTGTTTTTAAACTTGAGAAATAGTATATCATGAAAAATTCAATTTTTATTTGGAATATTGTTTATCGGATTAGTATCTTGTAAACAAGAAAACAAAGGAAATAAAGGAAAACGAAAACCACAAGACACCATGGCCTTGTCTAAAGATAGTATTTCATAGAAACAAAAACAGAGAAAGAAATAGAAAAACCTATTGAAGAGCTGGAACATTCAAACCTTCAATTACGAATCTAAACTTCCTAAGCAAATTCAATAAAAATCTAGAATCTTGGGGAAGACTTTTTCCTATACACTGATGAAAGTCAGTGGGAAAAAGGCTATGGAAACCACTATGTTTTTATTGATTTTTCAGAAAAATGATGCAGCTATTATAAAAGTAAATGGTACTTATGAAAAACTAAAGAACATTTCACCGAAAAACACTTATATAGAGGATAGAGTTTTATGAAAACTCAATTTATAGACTCAGGAACTCCACCTCTCAAGTGACAATGTGTCCCAAAAAGCTGTAGAAAGGTTTCCAGATGGTAGTTTTGTACTAAAAGGAACTTTTTAAATTAATAAATAAAAACACCAACAGAATGTTACAAAATCTACTTATGCAGTAGGGAATAGAATCCTAAATTTTTGTACATTTTTCTTAAATATTGAAAATATATCAAGTATCCTCCTTTCAAAAATAAGATTGAAAGGAGGATTTTTAATAAATTTGCTTTATCTTTATTTATTTCACAAAAATTTATTAAATTCGCCAATCATTTTTATTTTTAATTATGAAAAATTTAACGAATATAAGAACCTTGATTTGATAAATGTTGCCGAAAAACATAGCAGCATTTTGGCAATAATGACACTTTCCATAAGTCGGTAGAAATCCGCGAAGCGACACCCAGAATTCGTATTCTACGAAGGGCCTCTTCTGCTAATGGTCACCAGGCATTCACCATGTGATGGTAAGGACTATCAAGGACATTTTCTGTCGTTTTCAAACTCAAAAATGGTAAGCAGGGTTTTCCGTAAAGCAGGCTGGGACACGCATGGTCTTCCTGTGGAACTGGGCGTAGAAAAAGAACTTGGAATTACCAAAGAAGACATCGGTACTCTCTGTAGAAGAATACAACCAAGCCTGCCGTAATGCGGTGATGCGCTACACGGACATTTGGAATGACCTTACCAAAAATAGGTTATTGGGTAGATTTGGAAAATCCATACATCACCTACGAACCGAAATATATGGAGTCCGTTTGGTAGTTTCTGAAACAGCTTTACAACAAAAATTTGCTTTTTACAAAGGCTACACCATCCAGCCCTATTCACCAAAAGGCAGGAACGGGATTTCTTTCGCACGAGCTCAATCAGCCAGGGACTTACCGCGATGTGAGCGATACGACTATCGTAGCTCGAGTTTAAGGTAAAAAAACCTTAGCCCTGCGCTTCAGTCTAAAAATCTCAAATACTGAAAATCTGAGCATCCTTGCTTGGACCACTACGCCATGGACATTGCCTTTCTAACACGGCGCTAACTGTGGGTGCGGATATTGACTATGTTTTAGTTAAAAACTTTCAATCAATATACTTTGAGCCTATCAATACTATCCTAGCAAAGCATTGGTAAACTAAACAATTTGGGAATAAATATTTTTGAAACTCTCGACGAGGGGCGAATTTTTCTTCGTTCCAAAATAATCACAATAACGACAGCAAGAAGAAAATCCTTACGAAATCTTAGCCGAATTCAGAGGTTCTGATATGGTGGAAAACTACCACGAACAGCTCGTTCCGTGGTTCCTTCCCAGCAGAAAAACCCCTGAAAAAGCATTCCGTGTAATCGCAGGAGATTTCGTTACTACGGAGGATGGAACAGAATCGCATACAGCGCCTACTTTCGGTGCGGATGATGCCCGTGTAGCCAAAGAAGCTGATGTTCCACCGATGCTCGTGAAAGATGAAAATGACAACCTTGTGCCATTAGTGGATTTACAAGGAAAAATTCATCAAAGGAGAAAATGTTCCTGAACTTTTTGCAGGAAATACATCAAAAACGAATACTACGATAACGGCACCGCTCCTGAAAAATCTTGGGATGTGGAACTCGCTATCCTTTTTAAAAACTGAAAATAAAAGCCTGAGGTAGAAAAATACAGCCACTCCTACCCTCATTGCTGGAGAACAGACAAGCCTGTCCTGTACTACCCGCTAGATTCTTGGTTTGTAGAGAAATGACCGAGGTAAAAATCGTTTGGTAGAACTAAACAAAGGCATCAACTGGAAGCCAAAAAGCTACTGGTGAAGGGCGTTTTGCGAACTGGCTGGAAAAATGTAAACGACTGGAACTTATCCCGTTCTAGATACTGGGGAATTCCGCTTCCTATCTGGAGAACAGAGGATTTGAAAGAGGAAAAATCATTGGTTCTGTAGAGGAACTAATCAACGAGATAGAAAAATCTGTAGCCGCTGGACTAATGGCTGAAAATCCGTTCAAAAGGCTTTGAAATCGGTAATATGTCTAATGAAAAACTACGCTAAAATAGACCTTCACAAGAACATCGTGGATGAAATCATTTTAGTGTCTGACAGCGGAAAACCGATGAAGAGAGAAAAGTGACCTGATAGATGTTTGGTTTGACTCTGGTGCGATGCCTACGCTCAGCTGCACTATCCTTTTGAGAATAAGGAACTTATTGACCAAAATAAGGCTTACCCTGCGGATTTCATAGCAGAGGGAGTAGACCAAACGCGTGGCTGGTTCTACACGCCTCATGCGATTGCAACAGCAGTTTTTGATTCTGTGGCTTATAAGAATGTGGTTTCCAATGGATTAGTTTTTAGATAAAAACGGACAAAAAATGTCTAAAAAGACTGGGCAATGCCGTAGATCCATTCGAAACTTTGGCAAAATATGGCCCAGATGCTACGCGCTGGTACATGATTTCTAATGCCAATCCGTGGGAAAACCTGAAATTTGACATTGAAGGAATCGATGAAGTTCGTAGAAAATTCTTTGGAACGCTTTATAACACTTACTCTTTCTTTGCGCTTTATGCCAATGTAGACGGCTTTTAAATACGAAGAAGCAGAAGTGCAGAACAAACCAGAGATTGACCGATGGATCTTATCTGAATTAAATATCTTAATCAAGGAAGTAAAAGCTTTCTACGAAGACTATGAACCTACGAAAGTGGCAAGAGCCATCAATACTTTCGTGAATGATAACTTGTCTAACTGGTATGTGAGACTCTGCCGCCGCCGTTTCTGGAAAGGCGACTACACGGAGGACAAAATCTCTGCTTATCAGACACTTTACACTTTGTCTGGATACCGTGGCAAAACTTTCTGCACCGATAGCGCTATTCTTCATGGACAGGCTGTATCAAGACCTAAAATGCCGTAACAGGAAAAGACAAAGCCGAAAGCGTGCATTTGTCAGACTTCCCAATAGCGGACGAAAGCAAAATAGATACAGATTTGGTGGAGAAAACTCATCTGGCGCAGTCTATCACTTCGATGGTATTTTCATTAAGAAAGAAAGAAAATATCAAAGTTCGTCAGTCACTACAAAAAGTGATGATTCCTGTTTTGGATAAGAAAAACTGAAAGCCAGATTTTAGCTGTAGCGGATTTAATCAAACAAGAAGTAAATGTAAAAGAACTGCAGCTCATCAATGCTGAAGAGGCTTCTACACTGATTGTGAAACAAATCAAACCTAACTTTAAGGTGCTGAGGGGCAAAACTAGGCAAAAGACATGAAAGCTGTGGGAGCAGAAATTTCTGCAATGAGTTCTGAGCAGATAGCAACCCTTGAAAAAGAAGGAAAAATGCGCATCGCAGGGCATGAAATCACCATCGATGATGTGGAAATCTTGACCAAAGATATCCCAGGATGGACAGTAACCAGCGAGGGCAGAATAACTCGTGGCTTTAGACCTTACTGTAACTGATGAACTCAGAGCAGAAGGTGTGGCAAGAGAAATTTGTGAACCGTGTTCAAAACCTTAGAAAAGATAAAGATTTTGACCTGATGGATAGAATTTCTATACAATTAGAGGAGAATAATCCGTTTAAGTCAGAAATCAATGCTAATAATTCTTACATTTGCAGAAGTATTGGCAAATAATATAGAGTTTGTGAATCTACCTCAAGCTGATGAAATAGAAATCAACGATGTGTATTTCAAAAATAAATATAAACAGAGTATAAAAATTTAACACAACTAAAAACGACTAATTGATAACAAAATGGAAGAAAGAACAAGGTACAGTGATGCTGATTTGCAGGAGTTTAAGGCTATAATCCAGCAGAAAATAGAGAAGGCAGAGAAAGATTTAGCCCTGTTAAGAGAAAAGTTTCATCAATGACCAAAAACAATGGAACAGATGATACTTCGCCTACATTCAAAGCCTTTTGAAGAAGGAGCTGAAACGCTCAGCAAAGAACAAAATGCGATACTGGCAGGCAGGCAGGAAAAATTCATCCGTGACCCTAAAACATGCGCTATCCGTATAGAAAAACAAAAACCTATGGAATCTGTCGTGTAACAGGAAACTGATAGACAAAAGAGCGACTGAAAGCCGTTCCACACGCCACACTGAGCATAGAAGCGAAAAACATGCAGCGGTAAATATCACACTATGAGGGCTAAGATATCTTAGCTCTCTTACTTAATTTAACCAAAATGAGAACAATTGTCATTACATTTATGAGTCTTTTATTTTTGTCTTGTACATTGACCTTGAAAAAAAGTAGATTTTTCTTCAAGCTATAAAGAAATTTTCAAAAGGTGTAAAATTTGAAATGGAAGAGGAAGATATAGCCACGACTTTACCATGTGCTTTTACCGAAGAAATGACATTTTAGCTTTGGAAACATTGACTTTCAAAACACTAATAAAGAAGAGATTCCTTTATCTAAAGTGAAAATATTGTTCAATAATGCTTCCGAACAAAAGACATCAGGAATTATAATTAAAAATAGAGGAAGAAGAGATTGGTAATAAAAATGTTTAGTTATTTAAAAACAATACAACACTCCAAAAACACTATTACCTACTCCCTCAAAAATGATGAAGGAAGGGTAACGGGATATTCTACCTACCTGTGGAATGTAGAAGGGAAAACCATGATATTTTCTCAATATTATTACCATAGAGTCAATGAATACCCTGATGGACACGAAGAGTATTTTCCCGTGTAAGTTCTTACACTTTTATTTAATAGACAATAATGTTCTTACAAGTTTTAAAGATTTTAAGCAGACAGCCGTTGAACGCCTTTTAAAAACATATTCACCATAAAAACTAATCAAACATGATTTTACAATTTAAAAAATGGTACAAAAACATTTAGTTTCATGAAAAATTATATTCATCACAGCGCTGGTGCTGCTCATAGACCAGTTATCCAAATTTTACATCAAAACCCATTTTCATTTAGGGTGAAAGCATTCCTGTTTTCGGGCTGGACTGGTTTCAGCTCACTTTCAGAAAACCCAGGAATGGCTTACGGAATGCAGTTTGGTGGGATTTTCGGAAAATATCTGCTTATTTCCTTCGTATTTTATTGATTTTTAGGAATGGTATATTATTTCAAAAATGGATAAAAGAAGGCGCGAGCAACTATCTGCTTGTCCCAATGAGTTTTATTTTTTGCTGGGGCGATAGGCAACCTTATTGACGGGGCTTTTTTCTACGGAATGATTTTTGACAGCGGAAGCGTTTTCATAGAAGATATTGGCAGCTGGGTAGGCTATGACGGCGTTTCTGGCTTTTGGAGAAGGATATTCTGGCTTCATGAGAGGCTGTGTGGTGGATATGCTTCATTTTTCCGCTGTTTAGCTTCACTGTTCCAGAAGGCGTTCTCTAGTGGGAGGACAGCATGTGGAATTTTTCCGATATATATTTAATGTTGCAGACTCAGCGATTACAGTCGGAGGTGTACTTTTGTTCATTTTTCAGAAAAAAGCCTTTCCTAATGGAGAGTTTTAGCATTTAAATAAAAAATACTTGATGAAATTATTTAAGAAAATTGTCTTTTGGGTACTGGGAGGCTTGTTGTTGGGAATTTTGGTTTGTTTTTGGAGTACTTTTGAAATAGAAAACAAAAACCAAAGACTTTAGTAACTGATGACATTGAAAAACTGCCCAACCAAAAAGTGGGACTCCTGCTGGGAACTTCTAAACGCTGCCAAGCGGGTATAAAAATTACTATTTTTATTACAGAATAGACGCCGCAGAAAAACTCCTACAAATCAGGGAAAATAGAATACATCATCGTAAGCGGAGATAACAGCCGAAAGGACTACAACGAACCCGAAGACATGAAAAACGAACTGATAAACAGGGGCGTTCCTGCGGATAGAATTTATGAAGATTTTGCAGGTTTTTAGGACTTTGGATTCGGTGGTTAGGGCAAAGGAGATTTTTGGACATAGCTATATCATTATTTCTCAGAAGTTTCACAACGAAAGAGCAGTTTATTTAGCTCAAAAGATTTGGAATCAAGCTTTTTGGGTTTAATGCAAAAAGATGTAACAAATATGCTGGAATCAAAAACCAAGATTAGAGAATATCTTTCACAGAACCAAAGTTTTTCGTGGATTTTTCTCATTGAAAAAGAACCAAAAATTTGGTGGAGAAAAATAGAAATAAAGTAAAAATTTGATTAAGAAATAAAAATTGATTTATGCAGAGTGAGTGGTTACAGCGAACCGAACTCTTTGGTAAAAAGAAGAAGGAATAGAAAGACTGCAAAGCGCTAATATTCTGATAGTTGGACTCAGCGGCGTAGGGTCTTTCGCAGCAGAATTTTTAGTACGCTCTGGAATCGAATTTGACCATTGCAGATGGAGACACCGTGGATATCACTAACATTAACAGACAGTTACCCGCTCTAAACTCTACCATTGGCAAAAATAAAACTGATGTCGTAGCCGAAAAGAATTTTGGATATCAATCCAAAATTAACTTAAAAGAAAATCAATGAGTTTCTAGAACCAGAGCAAATGGAGGAGATTTTTGACACAGGAAAAATTTGACTATGTTTTGATTGCATCGACAGCCTCAGCCCCTAAACTGGCTCTCATCATCACTTGTAAAAGAAAGAAAATCAAGCTGGTAAGTGCAATGGGCGCAGGCGGAAAAACCGATCCAAGCAAGGTAATGGTAAGGGATATTAGCAAGACCAACAACTGTAAGGAAACAAATCAGAAAAACTCAAAAAGAACAAATACACAAAGGATTTCGCTGCGTATTTTTCCACCGAAATTCAAGATGAAAACAGCCTGAAAATGACCGATGGCAGCAATTATAAAAAAATCATCTCTCACGGCACTATCAGCTATATGCCCGCTATTTTTCGAGCCAGTATGCCGCTGCCGAAGTTATCAGATTTCTTCTAAAAAGAACAAAATGAAGCCTAACGGATTTCCAAAAAGAAGAGAAACTAAAAACAAGACCGATATTTCTTACTTTTGAGCAGGGAAAATGGTTTTCAGTATAAAGAACTGGCTATCATCTCTTACAAAAGGAAGATTTGCCAGTTCGAAAGGTGGGAGTTTCTGTTTCTAAAAGTTTTTCAAAAAGCGGTGGACGAAATAGAGTAAAAACGCCTTCTGCGAGAAACTTACCGTCTCAACAAACCTTTATTTATAAAAAAACTTTTGGAGAAAATTCTAAATATGATATTCTACCGCTCTGCAAAAATTACTAAAAAATATGGCCGAAATAGAAAGCCTATTTCTAAAGCTGTGTGAGGAAAAACTCTCTTCCATAAAAATTATTTTTAAATATTCAAAAATTATATATTTTTGCAAAATATTGTATCTATTTAACAATACTTTTATAATTAGTTTTTAACTTTGAATATGTTATGATATGAAAAAACATTATTTTTATTAGGGCTTTTAGCTGGTACAAGTTTAGCTTTTTGCCCAAGCAGGAAAAAGTGGGTAAACACGAGTAACCCAGAGGCTACTCTAGACATAAAACCTAGCACAGCAAATGCAGCTATACAACTGCAACTACAAACGAGGGGTTTTGATTCCAGAGTAAGCAAAGCGAGACTAAAATAGCATTATTACTGCTAATTTGAAAGAATCTACTTTAGTATATGTAGATAACATCTCAGGAACTACAAATCCTGTAACTTCTAATGTAACTTCTAAAGGTTTCTATTACTATAGTACTACGGACAGCAAATGGGTAAAAATAGCTGAAGGAACAATACAAGAGCAAGACCTTAGATTGGTGGGGGCTAATAACCACATCACACAAAGATGCAGGAAAAGGAGAAATGGTACTGATGGTGGTGCTGGGAAGCAACATCGCTATTGGTAGAAGATCTATGTTCTCCATAACTACTGGTGTTGATAATGTTGCAATAGGAGGAAACTCTCTATATTCTAATGAAGGTTGAAGTCTAAACTTGGCATTAGGAAATAGTTCTTTATATTCTAACACCTCTGGTGAAAGAAATATAGGTTTTGGTAGTTATGCTCTTTTATGCTAATAAAGTAGGAGTAGACAATATTGCTATTGGGGCTAATGCTTTTAAGAAATGGTAAACCATGCTAGTAGCAGCAGAATCGCTATCGGGACTAATGCTCATGGCAGGGGTGCAGGTATAGTGATAGAAACTATGCTCAACAGCAAGCACAGGTACCTACAATACAGCAATAGGGTAATGGTGCTCTTAAAGAAAACACTACAGGAAGCAATAACATTGCTATGGGAAGTGATGCTTTAAGAGTAAATACCACTGAACTTACAACCCTTGCAATAGGAAATAATGCACTTTTCCCAAAAATACTACTGGAAATGATAACTTTGCAATGGGAAATAATGCACTTTCCCAAAAATACTACTGGGGTGTATAATCTTGCATTAGGAAATGGTGCTCTTTCCTCTAATACCACAGGAGGAAGTAATTTTGGACCAGGGGTAAACGCCCCTAGAGCCAACACGACTGGTAGAAACAATGTTGGTATAGGAGTTGAGGCAATGTTCAAAAATACCACTGAGAAAAACAACATTGGTTTCGGTAATGGAACATTGCATGAAAATACAACTGGGAATGACAATATTAGCTTAGGTACAAATTCCCTTAGAAATAACACTACTGGAAATAACAACTTAGCTTTTGGTACAAATGCTCTCTATGCTAATACTACTGGGGCAGATAACATCGCTATGGGGCCTGGTGCCTTACTTAATAATACTGTAGGTACCAACAACATTGGTTTAGGTACAAACTCACTTAGAACCAATACTACCGGTAAAGACAATGTTGCTCTAGGATCTACAGCTCTGTTTGCTAATACCACAGGGGTAAATAACATTGCTATTGGAACTAATGGACTTAGATTTAATACAACTGGTAACAACAACATCGGTTTTGGTACTAATACCCTTCGTCTAAATACTACAGGGGACAGAAACATCGCTATTGGTGAAGGAACTTTATCTGGAAACACTATAGGTTCTACAATGTTGGTCTAGGGATTTCTACCTAATTCTAATACTGTAGGGGTAGCTAACATCGGACTTGGGGGTGAATACTCTTTCTAAAAAACATCAATGGTAGTTCTAATATTGGTATAGGTAATAGTGCTTTGTTTGAAAATGTTTCTGGAAATTACAATATTGCTATAGGATACCACCCATTAGCTAAAGCTACTACTGCAGGACACAACATTGCGATAGGATATGGTGCTTTAGAAGAGAATCTTTCTGGAAGTTACAATATCGCTGCCGGAACTTATGCATTAGCTAAGAACACTACAGGACAACATAACAATGCTCAAGGTCTAAATGCCTTAGTAAATAATGTTACAGGAAACAACAACACTGCTATTGGTAACGGAGCAGGAGAATGGGTAAAAGGACATAATAATGTGCATTTAGGAAGTTCTACTTTTCCCTACAAGTGATACATCAGAGCTGGATAATGTAGTAGTGATAGGAAATGGAATCAATGCTTCTGAACTTACTGCAAGCTCTGGGACAAGATAATACTATCATCTTAGGATATAAAAAGGACACAACAGAAGTCCTAATATAGGGGTGGGAACATACAAACCTGATGCTAAACTACATATAGAAGCTAATGGACCTACTGCTATCAAGATAGTAGATACTAACCAAGGAGCAGGTAAAGTGCTACCAGTGATGCTAATGGTGTAGAACTTGGAAAAGTACCAGACGATGAGCTATGACACAAGGTCACTTAGGAAAACCCTGGAAGGTCTATCCGTGCTAATACAGCTAATTATCTTTACACAGTGTTCTTATATCGATGTTCCTGCTAGAACTAAATATCTAGTAACAGTAAGTGCCTTGATGGCTAGTGTATTATAAGCGAAGCACTTGTCATTTTTGGTTAAGAACGAGTTTACTGATATCCCTGCAAGCCAAACACCACATGGTGAAAATGGTAAGGTCTTAATAGTGGACTATTGCCACAAGGCACCATTTGCCATACTCCAAGGATCAATAATCTTGGACAATAGTAATAATCCTAATATTAAAACCTACTACTATATGGCAGGATCTGTAGTACACATGGTTGTGCAGCAAGTGATGAATTGCATAACTTTGGGAGGAACTACTTGGGGAGAAGGTGCTATATATGGTATGCCTATTCAATAATATATTTACAATTATATATTATATGCACAGAGTCAAAGACTCTGGCAATTTTTATTTTATAAACATATTCGTTGCCATATTTATAGTTAAATATTAACTTTGTCCTCCATGAAACCAAAGTGGATTTTTAAAGAAAAACCAAACGAAAACATTCTACAACATCTAAAATCTAAACTAAACTGCGAGAGATTTAGAAGCTTAATCTCGCCCTAAGAAATCTGATTAATTTAGAAAAATCAAGATAGATTAAAAAGAAGAAGACATTCACGATCCTTTCTTGATGAAAACATGGACAAAGCCGTGAACGGATAGCCACCGCTGCAGAAAAATGGGTGAGAAAATCTCTAATCTATGAGATTATGATGTAGATGGCACCACTTCGGTTTCGCTGATGTATCGGTATTTAGCGGAGATTTATGATGAAAAATATCTCGATTTCTACATTCCAGACCGCTACACAGAGGGATATGGAATATCTTTTCAAGGGATAGATTTTGCTAAAAGAAAAATGGGATTTCGCTTATCATTGCTTTGGACCGCGGCATCAAAGTCCATAAAAGAAATCGATTACGCCAGTTCGCTTGCGATAGATTTTATCATCCGCGACCACCTCTCCCAGGTGATGAAATCCTCAAAAAGCAACGGCTGTTTTCGAGACCCAAAACAAAAAGACTGTCTCTATCCATACAAGGAACTGAGCGGCTGCGGAGTCGGGTTCAAACTCGCCGTCTAAATTCCATTTATAAAATTCCATCCGAAAAATCTATGAACTGACCGATTTACTCAGCTATCAGCATCGCTTCGGATATTGTCCCCATCACGGTGAAAACAGAACTTTTAGCGAAATTAGGACTCAAAAACCCACAATACACAAAGTAAATGGGATTGAAATTTTAATCCCAGAAGAACGCTGAAGAAACTTTTACTATTTCTAATATTGTCTTGAAATTGACAAAAATAAACGCCACTGGCAGGATTTTCACGGAAAACGCTGTGAAACTTATGATTTCTAATGATGAAAACGAAGCCGAAAAATCGTAAAGGAAATCTGCGAACTCGAACAGCCAACGGAGAGAAATGGACAGTCAAAACCACTACCGAAGCCGTACAACAAATAATTGATACTGAACAAGATAAGAAACTTTCATCATCGTTTATGACCGAACTGAAACAAAGGTATCGTGGGCATCACCGCTTCACGAATTACGGATTTATACTACAAACCTCACCATAGTTTTCTCACAGATGGAAGTGAGGGAGAAGTGGTAGCTTCTGCCCGCTCTGTGTCAGATTTTGACATTTATAAAGCTTTTTGGAAAAATGCAGCCACCTTTAGAAAAATTTCGGAGGTCATCAGGCTGCGGCTGGACTACTTTTTAAAGAAAGAAAACTTTGAAGAGTTTAAAACTTTGTTTGAAAAAGTAGTGTCAGAACAAACCAAGAAACACCAGAAAACACCGATAATAGAGATAGATTGTGAAATAAAGCCTCAGTCAGCTCAACGAAAAAGTTTCAATTTTTCATCAAAAATTAGCTCCTTTCGGGCCACAAAACATATGGACCTGTTGCTTTTTAAAAATATTTCAAAATCCCTAAATTTGTCCAGCTAATCGGCAAAGACAAAGCCACCTGAAATTCTATCTACCTTTCAGAAAATGGAAACATAGAATGCACTGGTTTTTGGGGCTTGGTAGTTGCTATCAAGATTTTACAAAAGAAAAATTTTTGATATGGTCCATCGAAGAAAACCACTGGAAAGGCGAGACTCACCACATACTTCACATCAAAGATATATTCAGTTTAATTCCTCAAACATTTCGCATGAAAAATAGCCTTGTTTTTGGCCTTTAACTCATCTCATATCGGACACTTGATTTTAGCCAATTATATCGTGGAACACACTAATTTAGACGAACTTTGGTTCGTTGTAAGTCCGCAGAATCTTTGAAATCAAAAAGTCTCGCTCCACGACCACGACCGCTGTGATATGGTAGAAATGGCGATACTATCCTAAAATGCGCGTTTTCGATATAGAGTTTTCATGCCGAAACCTTCCCACACCATAGATTCTCTTACTTATCTTCGTGAAAGATACCCTGAATATACTTTTTGCCCTAATCTGCGGGCGAGACACATTTGCACTTCCAAAATGGAAAAACTACGAAACTTTGATAAAAATCACTAAATCATCGTTTATCCGCGCGTCCTATCGCAAGACTACTGACAAAGACACGGATTACAATACGAGAATATCTGCAAAATAAATGCTCCGATAATAGAACTTTCTGCGACCGAAATCAGAAAAATGATTAGAGAGAGAATGTCCGCCCTATGCTTCCGCCCGAAGTTTTTGAATATATAGACACTAAGGGATTTTACCAAAATTCTGATTTCTAATAGTATTTTCAATCATAAAAATTGTATTTATAGACAAAATAGATAGTATCTAATTTCTTTTGAGGATATATTTTGATTGTTTGTATCTTTGCCAATTAGTTTTATATATAAATCAATGATAAAAGTTTTCGATATTGCAAAAGAAAAAGCAACACAACTAATGAAAGAAGACGGTGACGACCCTGACACAGACTCACATCCGTGTAGGAGTGAAAAGTGGCGGCTGCTCTGGGCTGGAATATGTCCTGAAATTCGATAAAGAAAGATTAGAAAACGACCAAGTTTTGAGGATAACGGTATTAAAATCATCGTGGATAAAAATCTTTCTTATATCTCGTGGGTACCACTTTTAGAATTTTTCGGGCGGACTGAACGGAAAAGGCTTTGTCTTCAATAATCCAAACGCCAAAAGAACCTGCTGGCTGCGGGAGAATCTTTTTCTTTATAAATTATTTCTCATTAGTTGATTTTAACCCAAATTTTAATAAAGTTTGAAAGAGAAATTTTGTGTCAAATTAAATAATATTTTTAAAATCGAAAAAGAATAATTATGTCAAAAATATACAGAAGATGACCTTTAGGGTTGATTTAGAAAACAAGGAATACGAATACGGATTTTAGTACAGAGATATAGAATACGAAGAGTTTCCTACGGGACTGAATGAAGATATTGTCCGTGAAATTTCTAAAAGAAAAACGAGCTAGAATGGATGACGAATGGCGTCTGGAAGCTCTGCATAGTGGCAGACTATGGAAGAGCCTGACTGGGCAAATATAAAGTATGAAAAACCTGATTTTCAGGCTATAAAAATACTACGCTGCTCCAAAGAAAAACCAGAATTAGAAAGTCTAGACCAAGTGGATCCAGAACTGCTGAAAAACCTTTGAAAAACTTGGGATTTCGCTAGAAGAACAAAAAGACTGACTGGCGTGGCAGTGGATGTGGTGATGGACTCCGCATCTGTGGCGACCACTTTCCAAGAAACTTTGGCTGAGAAAGGAATTATCTTCGCCCTATTTCCGAAGCGATACAAAACACCCAGATTTGGTTAAAAATACCTGGAACAGTAGGAGACAGAATGATAATTTCTACGCAGCGCTTAACTCTGCTGGGTGTTTTCGATGGTCTGTTCTACATTCCAAAAAGGCGTGAGATGTCCTATGGAACTTTCACCTATTTCAGAATCAATCAGGGAGGAAGCGGTCGTCTGAAAGAACCCTGCCTCATCGCTGATGAAGGTGCGGCGTATCTCGATTTAGAGGGATGTACAGCGCCTCAAAGAGATGAAAACTCAGCTACACGCAGCTCTGGTAGAATTGATAGCTTTAGACCATGCGGAAATCAAATATTCCACAGTACAAAAACTGGTATCCAGGCGATGAAGAAGGAAAAAGGCGGTGTATTTAACTTCGTGACGAAGAGAGGACTCGCCGAAACGGGAGCAAAAATCTTGGACACAGGTAGAGACAGGCTCTGCAGTTACTTGGAAAATATCCTTCTTGCATTCTGAAAGGTGACAACTCTGTAAGGAGTTCTATTCCATCGCAGTTACTCAATAAATTCCAATATGCAGACACAGGAACGAAAATGATCTCATATTGGTAAAATACCAAATCTACTATCATTTCTAAAGGAATTTCGCTTGGAAATCCAATAACTTTACAGAGGACTGGTAAAAGTTCTCCCAACAGCTAGGAGCAAGAAACTTCTCAGTGTGTGATTCCTATTGATGGGCAAATGAGTCGGGGAAGTATACTTTCCCTTACATCGAGATTAAAGACCCTTCTGCACAGCTGGAAACACGAGGCTCGACTTTCTAAAATCGAAGACCAGATATTCTACTGTAACCAGAGAGGTATAGACACCGAAAAAGCTATCGCACTGATTGTGAATGGTTTCAGTAAAGAGGTTCTGAATAAATTAACAATGGAATTTGCCATAGAAGCACAGAAAACTATTGGAAATCAGCTGAGAAGGAAGTGTAGGATAAACATACTGCTGGTTATTTTTCACATTGTAAAAACAAGATTTTTCTTTCGGTAGTTAAAGTAAAATGAGCTTAAAAACAGACATCTCTGAAAACAACACTGAAAAACGGTATTTATGGGGAGTCTTACCCTCCACTTGCCGACCCTCTTTAATCCTGACCATTTTCTATATAGCTGATGGTTGGGGTTCGAAGTATGCTCTCATGCGATTGCATAAGCTTCCTTCTATGGGTAAAGAAGCAGCCAATCGTATTGATATTGCAACAGTGCGCTGTATGTATTTCAGCGCAGATGGGCAATATATCTTCGCCTCTTACTGATAATAAAATATTCCAACTGAGCAGAGAGACTTTGGCAGTAGTCAAAAACACGAAAAAGGCATACCAAGTTTTTCTGATTATATAGCCTCCAATGACTCAAGACACTTTTATACTAATGAATTTCAATAGTATAACTGTTACCGCTACAACCATGCAGAAGAAAGTACAAGGAAAAAGAGAATTAAGGGAGAAGGCTGTGCCTTTGATAACACGAGAAAAAGCTAGACACTTACCTCATAGCTTGACCAAAATGGAGTAATACAGCGCCAGGATACCACAACTCACAAAATAGAACTCCTTTTTAAAAACAGACAGCTCATTCTGTTTGCCGAGATATGTAAGGGCAATTGGTATTTCCATTTGGGGAAAAAGTATACGCCACCAAAGACTTAGTGCCAATTACGGAACAGGAGTTAAAATGGATCCTTTGTACATCATACGAGTACTCGAAAACAGATGGTTCTCAAAAGGATTATCACTGGAATATACCTTTTCATAATCCCATACAACTTTTCGGAAGATGAGTCAATCACTCTTTTAAGCAATGACTACAACTCTATGGAAGTTCTCTGCAAGAAGAAAGGATAACAGATACAACTGTAATTTCAGGAGGCGAAAAACTCATTCATTTCTTTTGAAAAACAGCAGTTTTTGATTATGTGTAGAAGCTGATAGTGATTATAAAACTTGTAGGAAGAAGAGTTTTAGTTGTAATTTTTATTTAAAATGACAGAAACATTAGTAAAACAGACTGCAAAAATCTATCTCCATCTAGCGCCTAAAGACTGCAAGTGGTTTTTCGGAGGAACACTATTAGAAGCCGAAAAGCGATTGGCGGTTAAGTTTCTCTGTATTCCTGAGAGTATTATCACAATTAGGCGCTACAGAAAGCGTAAACCAATCGTCTGAACAGCCTGGCTACGCCTGAACAGCCAGTATTGATGGTGATTTTCTTTGTTTCATGAAGAAAACCACAGTGTAGTGATGTGGGGCTCATCCGCAAAAGAAGATTTAGCAAAACCCCAACCTCCCATTTGGGGAAATTACGGCTCTGAAGCCGACCCTCGACTGCGTATTAGAAAACCCAAACCATCGGATTTTTGCAGCGTATATGGCTATTTACAATGGTACTTTTGGGCGGATCTTCAAATGCCAATGCAATGGGCGGATGGGATATGGAAGGTTTTGGAGTGCCTGAACAGGCAGTTTCATGTAGAAAAACAACATGACATGCTTACCGAACTCAGCTGGAAGGACAGCGCATCTTTACTGACAAGGATTTTATAATCGTGATAGTCCTCCATACACTCGAGAAACAAAGGAGCAACGGTTATTTTTATAGGAGCGCTCAACAAGAGTTATTTGATACTTTTTAGACGATAAGGAAAACTTGATAGCATGGAATTCATACATTTCCTACGGCGATGGTGATGATGAATTTCAAGTAGTCTCAGAAGCTGAATTAATGAAACTAAAATCAAAAGGCTTATGGACATTATAGTTAGAAGTTTTTTGCATTATAAAAAGGCTATCTATTTAAATTATCAATATGACAGAAGCAGTGAAAAACATATTAAAAACTTCATCGATTGGAGAAAAAGGTATTTGAAGAGAACATCTTCTAAAAATCCTCAAAACCCGAGCAAGGAATACATTGTCCTTTGCGCGAAATGGCAGCGCAATACGATTGGCAACCGATGAATGACAAACTTATCACACCCTTTGCTGCATGGGTAGAGCAAGATTTGTATTTACTTGGAAGAAGGGACAGGGACTTGTAGAAGGTCTATTGATAAACCAAAAGAGTTTTTCCATATTGTTTTGGAGTGTTAGAAGAAATACCCTATCAGTGAGGCTTTTTATTGCTAGAAATTGCTGAAACTTTTTCTACTGGAATTACTGATGAGCAGGAGATTTTTGTACAAAAATATGCTTATTCGCTTTGTAATATATCACATCAGCTCAAAGGCGAGAAAGTGAGCAAAGACCTTCACGAGGCTTTTTGTGCCTATTTTAGCAAATCATCAGCTCATGCACAAACAAAAAGAACTGAAAACGATAATGTGCAGCGCTACTGTATGTTTTCAGGCGTTTCATGCATAAGAGCGATATAGAATATCTTAAAAGTCTGACTTACGGAGGACTACTATAAAAATACAGGAAAAACTATCGCTAAAAAGAATAGAGAAGAAATATGTTAATTTGTAAATTGTTCCTATGATTCCTACCAATAGAATTTTTATCTACTCCTCTATCAAAGTCAGCTCTCACACAGCTAAGTATATGCTGAGCGAACTTTTAGTAAAGGATAAACCAAAGATAACTGAACAAACAACAGTTTTTCTGTTTCTTTGTATAAAAATATTATAATTTAATCCAAACCACATAAACAAGAGTTCTATATTTACCGTGTTATTTGTAGCTTTACGACATATTTTATAACTCTAACTATTTTTATAATGAAATTATCAATCCTATTATTTTTGATTTTGCATTGGAGCCTTTGCCCAAGAAAACTATACCACACACTCGTGAGTATTGACTCAGAAACACAAGGAACACTCTTGTCTCCTAAGAAGCAGCACAACACCCGTTAGCTATATCTTATTGCAGGGTCAGGTCCCACCGACCGCGATGGAAATCGCTACACCCTAAAGAATAATTTTTAAAAATATCTCGCCGAAGGTTTAAGTAGAAAAAGAAATAACTGTTTTCCGTTATGACAAGCGTATCATACGCCCAAATGAATAAAGGTACTGTACAAGAAGATAAAATCACCTTTGAAGATGGAGTAAATGATGCTCTATTGGCAGTAAACTATTTCAGTATAAAAATATCATAATTATCGGACACTCTGAGGGTGCTCTAATAGGAATTCTGCTGCTCAGAAAACACCTATCTCTAAATTAATTTCTTTCAGGAGCGGGAAATAATAGTGCTGCACCCATTGAAGAACAATCAAAAGAAGAATGCCCCTCAACTCAAAAGAGGAAGCGCAAAAAGTCCTTAATCTGTTAAAAAGGAGAACAAGTGGAGAAATGTTTCTCCTTATCTGGCTCCTGTACTTTAGAAGAGTGTACAACCTTATCTTATCTCTGGCTTTGAGTATGATCCCACAAAGAGATGCAAAAGACGAAAAATCGGGTTTTATTATACAAGGAACCAATGATTTACAGGTAGAGAAGCCCAACTTCTCAAAGAAGCACAACCTAAGGCGCAACCTCTTTGTGGAAGGAATGAACCATATGATTAAAAGAGGTAAAACAATAGAAGAAAATCAGCACTTACCTAAATCCAGATATACCTATTTCACCTAAACTTATAGAAGCATTGCTCAGTTTATCAAAAACTAACATATCAAATGAATACACTAAGAAAAGACTTTCACGATGCTTTATACCTATCTTAAAGCAAAATCATCAGTTTTGCACAAACAAAAAGAACGAAGCGCCAATGTGCAATGCACTGTGGCCAGGCATTTGGGTGACAAGAGCGAGATAGAATATCTTAAAAGTCTGACTTATTGGAGGACCACTATAAAAACACACAGGAAAACCATCCTAAAAGAATAGAGAAAAATATATAATTAGCAAATATGCAATGAAACCATAGAAGCAACATAGGCTACGATTTATTTGATACGGAAGAGGACCACAATCGCTATATAGAGCGATTGAGAAGGAAAATAAAGCACCTTTGATGTTTCATATATGAGCAATGCTAGTGGCGTAAGCTCTTTTACCGCCATAACTGCTCACAAAGACCTTATCAAACAGTGGAAATCTATGATTTTCTGGGTTTTGTAAATGAAAATTGCTTTTGCATAAAATAGCAGATGACAGTTCTTTGTATATCCAAGAAGATTATATTTCGAAAAGATAAACCACGGAACACCCTACTTATTACACGTGAAATAGAATATATAGAGTTCAAAACACGCTGGGGCGAGAGCGTATATTGGCGAGTTGCTACCTCCCAACTACGAAACCCAAGACCTCAATGCTATTGAAGAAATGCTCAATAGTTTAGGAAAATTTCAAATTATAAAAACTGATGAAAGTCTGAAAAATAATGGGATATCAATCACCTGCTAATTAACCAATTAAATCTTTTTACTTTAATTAAATCTAAAATCAAATGAACACTATAAGGAAAGAACTCTGCCCTGATTTTGCTACTGCTGAAAAGCTGTATCCTCCTCGTAAAGCCAAAACGCCTGAGAGATTATGAGGCTTTTTCATGATGCCCAAAGTGAAGATACTCCTGAGGAAGTATTTGATAAAA
>BNJS01004010.1_pt1 | contig 25145 bp, 41 predicted proteins | sample 8540461 | NCBI WGS metagenome assembly BNJS01 (sample SAMD00202454, study PRJDB9452) | human saliva metagenome | isolation source: human saliva | place: Japan | reverse complement strand
GGGGTGCCACTTCCGCCCGTTTAATTTCGTGGTAAACGACGTTTATACAAATAGCTACCCAACAGTGCGTGCGCCAAGGCTTCGATCATACTTTGTGGCACGTCCGTTTCCGCCCGGTTTCGGTAACTTTGTCGCAACGGTAAGTTTCTCGCACCTACTTTCGGGAATTGAATCACCGTTATCGTTGCCGCCGCGCATCAGTGCCTGTACTTGGTCACCGCATGATAGCGCGGTTGACTAATTTGGCTGAGTCAGGTCACAACCGATCATCGGATAACGCCACTAATGCCTGCCAGAGAAAGCAAGGTAGTCGGCATATCGAATTGGCTAACCAACGGTTATCGCGGCGTGGTTCGATGCCTTCGCCCAAAATCAATGCCGGAATATGGAAATGCTTAATTGGCATCAAACTATGCCAGCCACACGGGAGTCGTGGTCAGCAAATCACTAAGAAAATCGTGTCTTGCTATCAATTGAGTAGCTTTTTGCGAGTTTGAAGAAATGCCCAATCGCATAGTTCCGCATATTTCGCCGCGTTGTTGCGCGTGGCTTTTGCCGTTCGTACAGCTCAATTTCGCTATCCGGGGAATTCAAACGATCAGGTTAAGGATGAACACGAGACTAAAGAACGGTTTGCCTCGTTGTGTAATTGCAAACGTCTCATTGGCTTTAGTGAATGTCTTCGTCACCACGCCCCAAGTCCCGGCAGGAAGCTTAGTTTTGATAATCCATTTGGTCGATACCACGTTTAGCCATTGCCGCAGAAAAGCCCGCCGCGTTATCAAAGCGCTTTCTCCCGCCATAAATAAAGGACGTGTCGTACCCCCGTTGGCTTAATAGTTGTGCCAAGGTAAAGAAACCACGTTGGCTGTTGCTGAGTTTCACCACCCCACGTGCCGGTGTCGGGGTAAACCCCGGTAATCGCCTATGCCACGTACGGCACCGGTGGCATATAAATTATCAAACAACCAGCCTTGCTGTGCCAACTTGTCAAATTCCGGCGACAATGGAAACCGCCCAGCGTGCCGGATAAATTGCGCCGTACAACCACGAGCATTATTACATACTACACCAGAGCCAGCACGTCGCCATGCCCACATCCATTTTAAGCCGTAGGTTGGAAGAGGTGCCTTCGTCTTTAAATTGTTGCGCCGCATAAATCACGAATAACCTGAATTCAGCACCAAAAGCGTTCACCATGGCATCAGAAGAAAACGCACGGTCAAGGATTCCGCGGTAAGAAACCGGAACGCGCACCAAGAAAACCTGGCGCACCACCAACAACGCGACCACAGGCGCCATGTTCAACGCATTGGCGTGATATTGCGCACCGCCCAACCGGCCAGTTTCCAACACACCACCACAGCAACTGAAGCGCGTAAAAACGAGGCTAAAATAACTGCACTTAAATGCCCTTCCATCAGCATGGAGAACACTTCTTTCGGTAACCAAATATCTGATGAACAAGCGATCTTGGACGATAATCATAGGTCTCAATAAATGCCGGTGTCGCCAGTTCCATAAACACGATAAATGATATCGCCGTCAACCAAAAACGCAAAATATGCTGCCAAATGCGCCCTAACGCGTTTTGATGATATAGCAACACGGTCAACAATGCCGGCACGCCGAACAACAACACCAGACACGTCGGTTCAGCGTAAGCCTTGCAAGAATAACTGCCCCAGCCATCCACCGCATTGACCCGATCCAGTGCCATATAAGACAAACCGAGACGGGACAGGAGTGAAGACAATGAGATTGGTGAAGAAAGATCCGGGAACAGCAGAGAACGCGGTTTGCCTGCCGTAAATAAATCAGTGACATTTCAGTCTCCAAAACGTATCTGCTCTTTTAAGCCGTTACAACAAAGAGCGATTTGAGATTATTCGATCAATGAACAATCTCATTGAGTGGTTTGCGGGATTTGGACGAATTTCTTTTGGCACGATAACCGAGAATCACTGCCACAGACACCGCATATTTTTCTGCATCGTACGCACCGGTTTGCGCCAAAAATACGGTTGACTTCTGCATAGTTAAACCCTTCGATCGGGCAACTGTCGTGCCGATTAAGCCGCACCCGTCATCATGTTGGCAAGGGCGATATGGGGTTTTGTTTGCTTGCCCAGTCAAATAAAAGTGCGGTCATTTTCCAACACGTTTATGTGTTCTGTTTGAAAAGCGTTGATAGGTTGCCATATTGGCTTGCATTTTGCTCTTCCGTTAAAGCCGCGACGTGCAAAGGTTTCGCGAAAATCTTCAGAATCGTAACGCATATGTTTATTCGCCAAAATCACCACCACATGGCTGGCATCATCTAACTGCGTTGCCATGCAACTTCACCGGTTTTAGGCTTGGCATGGTAATTCGGGGTTTTGCACCACTAGTGCCGCGGCTCGATCCTACGGAACTTGGCGACGAGCGTCCAAGTTCTAAAATATAGTCAAACGTCTTGCTGCATGATTTTGCGCTCAGGATCGTAACAACGTGTTGCGCAACGAAAATGGAAGGCATCTAACACTTGTTGTTTAGTAGCAAACATTGAATTCTCCTTTGTTATCATAAACATCAGGCGGTAGTTTACGTTTGTTTTAGACGGAATCACAATATAACGCCCAAAATATGACAGACAACGTAGAATCATATGATTTCGCTGAACAGAAAAAGTGCGGTGATGGTGGTTGCATGGGTGTAAATGCAGTATTTTCACCTCTCAGCAACTCCATTAATTTCGGATGAATAAATAATTTATCCCTCCCCACAGATTGTTCACTTAAAACCCCGCATCACACAAATCTTTTTAAATATTTTAGAGCGCGGTTTGTCTTTTAGCAATGCCTGCCCGTTCTAAATTTGCGATGCGAGTATAAGGTTGCTCAAACAGCAATTCGACTAATTCTAAACTGTAAAAGATGAGGCAAAGATTGTTGAATGCGAACGTTTTGTTTCAATAGACAAGGCTTTGATTGCCTCAATTTTACTCAACGTCAAAGTGCCGTCTCTTCAGTCCCTTTTAAGAAATACAACAACCAATCTTGCTAATTTTGATTGATCAGTGACATCCAACAACAAGCGGTAATAATCTGCTTTATGCTCAATATAACGACTTAAATATAAAAATCAGCAAATGAAGAGTCCTTTTTCAATCAGCAATAAACTATTTAACACCCGCCCTGTTCGCGATTACCATCTAAAAAGGATGAATAGCCTCCGAATTGATAATGCGCAACTGCCAAAATAATCAACGGATCCAACGACTCATTGTTATGAATGAACGTTTCCCAATTTGCTAGTTTATCCCGAATCAGCCGCTCTCCTTCCGGTGGCGTGTAAAGTGACCTCACCATTCACACCATTGCGTAATGCCGTTCCGGTTACCTTCGAATATCCATTGCGCGTCCTTTTATCTCACTACATACCAATACGGCTGTTTGGCCGCACGCAAAGTGGACGATCCCTTTAAAACTCTCAAATCCGGAAAAATAAAGGCTGTTCGGTGTTGCAATGCTTCTTTGGTCGCCGCATCATCTTCTTCACTATCGGCTGTAATGACCGGAAAAGGATTTATCTGTTGTGGTAACGATATTCTCAATTTCACTACGCACGCGCTTTCATAATCGGCAACGTATTGAAAGTTAACATCGACTGATTAGGAATAAGCTCAGCCGCTTGTTTTAACTCCGCTAATGCTGCTCTCTCGCTTTGATCGTTTTGCTTTTAAAACGTCTTTCGTTTCAATTCTTCCGTTGGTGGAAGATCAGGAAGCTGATTAAACGCAAACGTTGGGCTCCATTGTCTCATCTTTTAGAAAAATCTCATAAACAGATCCGGGTATATGTTTATCAAATCAACATATCAACAAAAATAGGTTTAAAATTTCTCCATTTTTAAAACATATGCGAAGAAAGCGGCTTGCTCTTCGGCAAGTGGGATGGAATATCGAAATCCACCGCACTTTTCATCCTTATGATTCGTGGTTTGATTTTGTCACTTGTTGGTTAAGATTTTGAGTCAAACCATTGATGTCAGCACTGGGCTAAGCCTAGCTCTTTTAGTGCAGATTATCCACCAGCGGTGCTTGTCCGCGATAGCGTAATGCGCTGTTTACAAGCTGATCGGATAAACTGGTCTGGAAGCAACTTCACCCTGCTCCGGCAGATGTCGCGGCAAACCCACAGGCCGTTTACTTGCAAGATTTTAATATCGTCCAGTATTTTACCATTGGACGTACGCTTTCCACGAATAATGTCGGTAAATGTTTTCAATAGCGCAAAGGCGAACTTGCATTTCCACTTGCTCAACGGACAAGACATTCGCCGCTTCATTGACGGCGCGGGTCCCTTCATCTCCACTTTCATATTGTTGCTCCAAAGGCTTTCTGCTAACAAGATTTTTGCATCCGCTTCCCGCTGCTATGCAAACGTTGTTTCTCCGCCTCGGCTTCCGCCACAATGCGTAACGCTTCCGCACGGTCGAATGCGGCTTGTTCTCTCTGCCTCCGCCGCGACGGTGATCGCAATGGCATCTGGGCGATTTCTTGAGCAGCAATTAATTCAACGGCTTTGGCACGTTCTGCTTTTTCTGTTTCACGCACCGTGATAACACTCCTCTTCTCTGCACAGCAGAAGCACGAGCTTTATCTGCCAGCGCTTTTGGCTTCGATTCGGCGCGTGATTTTTCCGCAACGGCAATGGCGCTGATCTTGCTCGGCTAATTCAATCGCTTTTCTTACGCCCTACTTCTGCGCGTTCAATTTGTTGATCTTTTTGAATTTTCATTTTTCAATATCACGTTCCGCAAGAATGCGTTTTTAAGTCCACTTCTCGAGATGCTGCGATTTTTGACTTCTTCCGCTTCGCGTTTTTCTGCGCTTCCTGTCCGGCAATTTCGGCATTTTGTTCCGCCCGACGTATCGCAATCTCGCGCTCTTGTTCTAATTTGGCATATTCTTCTTCCACGTAAGATTTGTAAACGGCACGTTCGGCTTCAAATTTTTGGTTTTTATCGCCAAATCCGTATCCTGTTCAATATCGTTACGTTTTTACGGCGCACCTCGATGGTTTCCGTTAAGCGGTTAAAACCTTCCGCGTCAAAGGCATTTTGCGGATTGAAATATTCAAAACTGGTTTTGATCCAAGCCGGTCAGCGAGACGGTTTTCCAGTTCCAAGCCGTTTTTAAACAACCTTCCGAAACCACTTGTTGCACTTTTTGCACAAAATCTACCGTTTTTCATGCAATTCTTCCATGGCCATTTCCGCTGCAACCGCACGCAAACTGTCAACAAATTTCCCTTCCACCAATTCATCTCAATTGCTCTGGTGACATGGTTTTCATCCCCAAGGTTTGCGCCGCCGTGGCAATGCTTTCCGCTGTCGGTTTCACTCGCACATAAAAACTCTGCCGTTACATCTACTCGCATACGATCTCGAGTAATCAATGCCTCGATCTGCTGCGCGACGCACTCCCAAAACGCAAAGGTATTCATATTCACGGAATCACTTCATGTAACACGAGCAAGACAATCGCACCGCCATTCATGATCACTTTTCACCGCCAAAACCGGTGCGTACAAATGAGACCTCTTTGCTGGCGCGACGATATAATCGGGTAAGAATGAGGCCGAGAATTAATAATGCAATGAGTACAATGCCGGCAATGATTGAAATCAGTTCCATAATTTGTCCTTGTGTTTGAGAAAAATACGTCGTCGTTAATCAACTAAATTTCCATTCGGATTTTTGATTGCTTTAAAAAGATTATCTTGTAAAGAAACTCAACAATACGGTTTCGCCTTGCATGAGTGCGTTATCATCGTCAGGTTCGACCACGACATAATGTTGCTGACCGTAACCATCCTTTACGCGCGCTTGGGGCGGGACCGCCTCGCTTTGCCGTGCCAAGTATCACCACCCGACACAACCGACCAAACTCGCTTGGTAACTGCGGTCGTTTCATCTTTAGGAAAGATGTGATAAACTCCCGGTAGCTGCCATGCGTACCAAAGGTAGGCTGGCAAACCAGACAATCACGGAGCAACACAACCCGGCAAATAAAAACCGGAGAACTGATATAATGCATATTGCAAAGCCATAAAGCTAGCAAGCCAAAAATGGCGAGAAAAATCACCACTAACATTAATAGAGGCAACTTGCCGACATATAACCAACTTAAAAATCGGATCGCAAGACCACTGTCGGCGTAATTCAGCCCAATTTCTGCCTGTGTGTCCGTTAAGCTATCCGGTAAAAATCATCGACCCACTCCATTAATACCGCCCGTATAAATGATGCCAATTCAAGAATACCAGCTAAATAACATCAGCATAATGGCAATGCCGAAAAATGCTATTTTGTGGTGCAGTAATCAGTTCCCACATAATATATCCTTATTTCAAGCCGCTATTTGGCGGTTTTCAGTTAGCGCTAAAACGTTCTTTAATCCGATCTCGTTCTGCTTCACCTCTTCCAAATCTTTTAAATTTGGCTAACTCGTGACGGATCACGTCCTGCCATATGCAAGCCGGTTTGTCGTTCCCATCAGCCGATCAAACGCATTGGCGGTCTTTTCCGTATTGCGTAAAATTTGATTTAATGTGGAACCGTCGCGTCCCTTTTCATGCGTTGCAGCTTGCGTTTGGCTTTGCTTCCAATCTTGAACGGCCTGTTGCATTTCACGTCGTTTCGCTTGCAATGCTGCAATAAACCCTTCAAGCTCTTTTCCTGCGCCGCACAGTCCACCACCGTATTTTTCCAACACCGGCAAGCGCGCCTCAATGTCCATTTGTTCGGCAATTCCGATTTCCGCCAGTCATCACGATTGAGTTTCAGTGCACTTTTGAATATCCGCCTGCAACGTTTCATGGCGATTGCTTTCATCCGCCATCGTGGCTAAATGCTTCTGCACTAAAAACCTTGCCCAAATTCTGACCGCACTTTCATCTATTGCGCGCTCAATCTCGCGAATATTTTCATTCATCACCGCTTCCGGTGCCAAATTTTCTGCGGCATCTAAAATGGCATGAAATCCGCCACTGACCAAACGTCCGACACGACGAGCTAATGTTTCGCTCATATTCTACCTCCTTCTTTTATTTTTCATCACGTTGACGAATAATGTGAGCCAAATTCAATGTGTTTTCCAGTTGAGCTAACACACTGTCATCGAATGCGGCCCCTTTCCCGTCACCGCCAGTTGCAAAATGCTGTCAGTTAAACGCACAATACGCCAGCATGACTTCGCGCTCATATTTTTAACGCCTCCAACTCGCTTTCTGTCGGAACATCTGCGACCAATGTTGCGGTTAAATCCGGTAACAATTCAAATAAGCGCGCCAGAATATGCGAATGAACCCCAGTTCTTTTCCGCATGCAACACATCGCGCTTGGCATTTTGTAAAAAACTGTTCGCTTGCGCTAAAAGCGGTGCCGTAATCACTGCGGCTGTGTATAACTTTGCCGGGCTTGTTTTAATAATTCACGAATTTTTCCGAAGCGTATTTGCCCTTCAACCTGTAAATTTGCAATAAAATCCGCATCTTCCTGAGAAATTCTCACGCTTATCGGAATTGATTTGCTACACTCATATTCAAATCCTCATTGTTTGTATTCATTTGAATACAATATACAGAGATCGTTTTTAAAACAACTGATTATTTAAACATTTTGTTGTTTAGCTGATTTGCTGATAGCAAACAGAAAAATACTAAAAAAGTGCGGAGATTTTCTCAATGTTTTCAAAACATATGAAAGAAAAACCACCGCACTTTGACCTTCAACAAGCCTTTAACTATGACATCCGTCCGTTAGCGATTGGAATAACCTGATCACAAATTGCCATAGTAGAGGCACGATGGCTCACCAGGATGATCAATTTTTCTGCTTTCACGTTTAGCAAGGATTGCAAAATCATGGCTTCGTTTAAGCTATCCAGATTGCTGGTCGGTTCGTCCAACAAAATAATCGGCGCATTGTGCAAGAAGGCGCGGGCAATGCCGATACGTTGTTTTTCACCGTCAGAAGGTTGCTTCCCATTTCAGTGATTTTGGTGTCGTAGCCTTCCGGCAAGCTCATGATAAATTCATGAATGGAGGCTTTTTTCGCTGCTTCAATCACTTGCTCTTTTGTTGCCTTGCGGTTTGCCAACACAATATTTTCATACACCGTTTCATTGAAAATATAGGTTTGTTGGGTGATGTAAGCGATATTGTCGCGCAAATTCACTGTATTAATGTTTTTTAAGTCCGTATCGTTAATGCAAATACGGCCTTGTTGCGGATCGTAAAAACGCATCATTAATTTCAAAAGGGTACTTTTCCCGCTACCACTACGACCGTGAATACCGAGAATTTCGCCTTTATTGAGCTGTAAATTCACATCAGATAAAATTTGTTCATCTGCATAAGCAAAACTGACGTTTTCTACGTTAATTTGCTGCACGTCAGTGATATTCACACCGTTTTCTACGTCTTTTAATTCCGGTGTTCTGCCAATAACGCCAACACGCGTTCGCCGCTAGCGAGGTTTTGCAATAAGTTGTTGGACAGGTTACTAAAGCAATCACCGGGCCGTAACTGGACATCAATAAAAATCACACCAATGAGCAAGCCGGCAAAATCAGTGTAATGTCAAAGCAAAGAGCGTTGCGTCCACCAATAAAACATCACGATATTGAAGAAAGACACCGCGATTTCGGTGAACGAACGCACGTTACCTTCTTGTTGTTTGATTTTTAAAAAGGCTTGGTCGATTTTTCACTGCGCGCTGGTGGATTTCCTGTAAGCGTTTTTCCTCGTTGCTGAAAAAGTTGAATTTCTTTTCATGCCACGAGATGCTGTCGAGGAAGAAATCGTTCATTTCGCCGACTAAAGTCACGGTATTTGCGCCATCTTCACGTGCCATTTGAGTGGTAACGATAGGCAAATAATACCGACGGTGACACTAAGCTAAAAATGCCACCAACACAAACCACCAAGAAATATGCGCGAACACCGCCAATAAAATACCGGAGGTTAAAAGGCAATGGCGATCGGCGCGATGGTGTGCGCATAAAAACACTTCCAACAATTCAACATCATTGGTGACCAAGGAAAGCAATTGACCGGATTGTTTGTCCTGCAATTTACAAACGCTAAAACGACGTAATGCACTGAACACTTTGTCGCGCAACAATGCCAATAATTTGAAGGCGATGTAATGGTCGGATATTTGTTCCAAATAACGCAAAATGCCACGCGCTACCGCCAGCACAATAAGTGCGGTCAAAATTTGCGATAAATTTAAGTGGGTGTGGAAGTTAAGCAGATTCCGATAAGCCCATGGCTCCCAGCACCATAATGAAAATAGCACTGAGGAAACCGAGGGTGCCCATAATAATGGTGAAACCTCATGATATGCGCCAACGGCGTCACCAATTCATGAGCTGCCACATGACGACAAATCCGTTCTTACGCATGATTTGCCCCCGTTCTGATATTTTCTAAGTTCTTTTGTTGATTAAACATTTCTGCATAAATTCCGTTTTCAGTCATTAAAGAAGCATGATCGCTGATTCTGCCAAGTGACCGCTTTGTAACACATAAATTTGGTCGGCATTCACCGCATTCGCGAGACGATGAGAAATCATGACGATAGTTTTTTTCTGTGTTTAAGCTGTTGAATAAATTGCAGAATGAGTTTCTTCACTTTCTACGTCGATGTTACTGGTGGCTTCATCGAAAAACGTATAGTCGGCATTGTGCAACAAAGCACGCGCCAACGCTAAACGTTGAATTTGACCGCCGGACAAGTTGGTTCCGCGACTTAATAACATCATGTCTAACCCGCCGTTTTCACGGACGAAATTCGCCAAATTCACTTGTTCCAAGCATTGATAAATAAGCGTCATCAGAAGCATCGGACAATGCCATCAACATATTTTCTCTGAGGCTGCCTTTGAAAATGTAACTGCTGTGGCTCACCAACGAAACGTGGCGATATAAGGAATGACGGTTAATTTGTTTAATATCGACACCGTTAAACAAAATTTCGCTGCGCTTGTAAAAACCCATGAGCAAGGGGAAACCAGCGTGGATTTACCACAACCGCTTTTTACCCACAAAAACCGTTAATTGCTTCGGTTGAATATGAAGGTTTAAGCCGTTAATGGCCGGTTTTTCTGCAGAATAGGCAAAATGTAAATCCTTAATTTGCACGCTGACTTCATTTTTAGCCGGAAAATCCACCGCACTTTTTGTTTTCTTCTACCGGCGTATCTAGCAGCGTAAAGATTTTTCTGAAGCTGCCTTGCCGTTCATCGCCACGTGGAAGAAAAAGAACCGAGTAAGCGTAACGGAATGAAAAATTCAGAAGAAAGTAAAATGAATAAAATGACACCGAAAATGCTTAAAATTGCCGTCTTGGTACTGTAAAAGCGCCGTCAAAATCCCCAACGCCGCACCGCCGTAAGCCAATAAATCCATTAAAGAGACGGAGTTTCAGCTGCATGGTCGTACTACATGGTGATGGTATGGAAATTCTCCGCTCGATATCCATTTGTTTGGCTTTGTAATCGTCATCTTGATAGATTTTTAAGGTAATCAAGCCTTGTAGGTTATCCAAAAACTACTGCCTAAACCCACATAAATAGACCAATATTTCGCCAACAAACGTTTCGTGATTTTATTTACCGTAATAATAGACATTGATTAACGGCACGCAAACCAAAAAGAATTAATGAGGGTTGGTGCGTTAAAAAGACCAGAAAAACAAACAACGTGAGTGGCGCAAGCAGGCTATAAAACAACTGTGGAAGATAACGACCGAAATAAATTTCAGAGTTGCTCACCCTTCAGATGCCACTTGGATCACGGAAGAGGTAGATTGTTGGTTGACCTGATTCAGAGGCATGGAAGACAATTTTTGATAAATCAGCGTGCGCAATTTATGTTTCACTTGCGTACTCGCTTTATAGGAGGCTTTCACCGCCATTTTGCCCGCCCAAGCACGCAACGCCAGACAAGCAACCAAAACAACGGTAAAAAGTGACCGCACTTTTATGAGTATAGCGAGTGTTCAAATGCCCATTGCAAACAAATGGCAGAACACTACTGCGCCTATAATTCCGCCGATTAAAAGCGACCCAGTTCCATAAGACATTAATAGCAATCCATTTTTGCTATCCGCGACTGTGTTTATCAGCCGTTTATCTATCATCATGATAGAAACTCCTAAAAAATAAAAAGAAGTACGCCGGCAGCGTACTTTTGTTTAACGAATCCTGTTTTCCTATCGACAACGGTTTTATTTTTCTAGACGATTTACTTTTTGAAAGTGTCAAACGGTGGCGATAAGCGGAGATCATTATAAAATAAAAGAAATATAGATGTACATGAGAATTGTTTTTATTATAAATAAAATACTTAAGTGCTTGTTCTCTGCCAAGAATGCGTAAAATAAGCGCATAATTGACCGCACTTTTTCCCAACATTCGTTCAAATATTGACTTCTCCCCTTGCGTAGTAATATGCACCCACTTTTCCATTACAGGCGTTGATTTATGCTAGCGTTTTTCACATCAAGAACATATTGAATCCTATTATTCCGTCACCCGTAACCAACATTTCGAGTTACCGCCGTTAAATCAAAAAGAATCGGCTGACGTGTGCGTTGTCGGTGCCGGCTTTTTCGGTTTATCCACCGCATTAGAACTTGCCGAACAGGGCAAAAGCGTGATCGTGCTGGAAGGTGCACGGGTAGGCTTTGGTGCATCCGGGCGTAGTGGCGGTCAAGCCATTAACGGTTTTGAAGACGGTATCGATGAATATATCGACCAAGTCGGTTTGAAACTGCCCGTAAGCTATGGCAAATGTCGTTAGAAGCCATTGATATTATTGATGAACGCATTACGAAATACGGCATTCAGTGCGATTGGAAGAAAGGCTATGCCACGCTAGCACTCAACGAGCGTCGTATGGAGGATTTAATCGCCATTGAAAAAGCCAGCCACGAGATTTTGGCTATCAAAACATGCAGCTATGGGACAAGACAAAACTGGAACAACATCTCGGCAGCAAAAATTTGTGCGGTGCGTTGTATGACAGCAATTCCCGCCATTTGCATCCGCTTAATTATTGCTTAGGTTTTGGCAAAAGCGTGTTTGGATTTGGGCGTGCGTATTTATGAACAATCGCCTGTAGTGGATTTACGTGAAAAGGCAACAGACATTGAAGTCATAACAGATAAAAAGCCTCGTTGTCGCCAAAGATGTGGTGTTGGCGACTAACGCCTCACATGATGTGCTACCAAAAGTATTCACCGCGGCATTGCCTGCAAAATTCTACCGGTAGAAAGTTTCATCATCGCTACCGAGCCTCTCGATCAAGCCACCGCCGATTCCGTGATCAATAACGGCATGTCCGTGTGCGACAGCAATTATTTGCTGGATTATTACCGTTTAAGCGCCGATAACCGTTTATTATTCGGAGCGATTCCAGTTCTGAGAAAAACATGGTTGAAGTCATGCGCCACAATATGTTGCGCGTTTTTCCGCAGTTAGAAAAACGTTAAAATTGATTACGGCTGGGGTGGCCCTATCGACATGACCATCAATTCCAATCCACATTTTGGACGCATTTCGCCGCACATTTATTTTGCCCACGGCTATTCCGGCCACGGTGTCGCGCTCACCGGTTTAGCAGGCCGCATTGTAGCCGAAGCCATTTTGGGCAATGATGAACGTTTGGCTATTTTTGGTAAATTAAATGTGCCTTCGGTATTTGGTGGCAAATTTGTCAAAAACCTTGCATTAAAAATTGGCGTGCACTATTACCGTTTCTTAGATAAATACCGCTGATGAATAAATCGGCGGATTTTATTGCTTTCAGTTATAACCTAGAGAAAACAATTATTTTGCTTTCTAAAAACTTACTGTAATAATCCACCGCACTTCACGCTTATCAAAAAGGAACACTTTATGATCATTTATTGCAAAAACATTCTTATTATCCGGTTTAGTTTTCGGCATGGCGACCCAAGCCCTCGCCGGAGAAATTTCGATCGCGTAGAAAAAAACCAAAAACCTTATTAGTGGGCACCGAAGGCACTTATGCGCCATTCACCTTTCCATGATGACAGCGGTAAATTAACCGGCTTTGACGTAGAAGTGATTGAAGCCGTAGCACAACGTTTAGGCTTAAAAATTCAATTTAACGAAACCCAGTGGGATTCTTATGTACGCCGGTTTGAATGCCAAACGTTTCGACAATTACAATCAAACCAATCCAAGCCCAGAACGTTTGAAAAAATACCTTTACACCGCACTCTATACTATTCCACTGCGGTTATCGTAACTACAAAGAAGGCGACAATAGCATCAAAACTTTTGAAGATTTGAAAAGGTAAAAAGCAGCACAATCCTTAACCAGCAACTACGGCAAAATCGCCATAAAGCCAATGGTGCAGAACTCATCGTCGTCGAAGGTTTGGCACAAGCCTAAAATTGATTACCCAAGATCGTCGCTGAAACTACCGTGAACGACCACTGGCAGTCTTGGATTACTTCGAAAACAACCGAATTCCGGTTTAAAAATTGCCGTAAACAGGGATGACAAAGTGCCTTCCGGCTTCGCGGTACTAAAAAGGTGAAGAACCGCTGGTCGAAAAATTAACCAAGCATTGGAAGAGTTAAGAAAAAGACGGCACCTTGAAACAAATTTCAATCAAATGGTTCGGCGATGACATTACTCAACAATTTTCTCGCCTCACTTCCCTATGAATAGCAGAAAGAGCTGATGAAGTCATCAGCTCTTTTTGAGCCTATGTTGGAAGCGGCTATTGATAAAACCATTCCGTTGGCAGTGATTTCCTTTTTTGCCGGAGTCGCTATCGCGTTAGTTGTGGCGTTGATTCGCATTGTGGAAAAACCAAATTTTGGTATGCGTTTATTGCAAATACTTTGCCGTATTTATGTTTCCACCATTCGTGGCACACCGATGTTGGTGCAAATTTTCATCATTTTTCTACGGATTACCGGAAGTAGGGATTAAAGCTCGATCCGTTTCCAACAGCAATTATTGCCTTTTCCATTAATATCGGCGCTTACGCTTCGGAAACCATTCGCGCGGCGATTTTATCTATTCAGAAAGGACAATGGGAAGCCTCCTATTCCATCGGCATGAATTATTATCAAACTTTCACTCGCACCATCATGCCACAAGCTTTGCGCGTATCGGTGCCGCCATTGGCAAACACCTTTATCAGCAACGTGAGAAGATACGTCTTTTGGCGTCGTTAGTATTAGTGACGGAAATGTTTCGCGTGGCACAAAACATCACTGCAGAAAACTACTGAATTTATTATGATTTATAGCGAAGCCGCGCTGATTTACTGGGTGCATTTGTTTGGTTTTTATCCTTTTGCACAAGATCGCTTTGGAACAACGCTTATCCCGTCATCTCAAGGCCTAGGGAAATCCTATGTTAGAAGTGAACAACATTCATAAAAACATTTAATGGCAATCCGGTGCTAAAAAGGATCGATTTTCACATTGAAAAAGGCGAAGTCGTGGCGATTCTCGGTCTCTTCCGGCTCCGGCAAAACCACCTTTTTACGCTGCCTAAACTTATTGGAACGACCTGAACTTGGCACACTGCGTTTTTGTGATGGAAGTTTAACCTTGGATTTTTCTCACAAAAATCAGCAAAGCCGATGAATTGAAATTACGCCGTCGCTCATCCATGGTGTTTCAGCATATATAATTTGTTCCCCATCGCACCGCACTTGAAAATGTGATGGAAGGCATGGTTGTGGTGCAAAAGAAAAAGCAAAGCGGAAGCAGAAAACGCGCGGTGGAATTGCTTACCAAGGTAGGCTTAAAGACAAAATGCACTTATATCGTCGCAACTCTCCGGCGGTCCAGCAGCAACGGGTGGGCATTGCCCGCGCGTTGGCAGTTCAACCGGATATTATTCTACTGGACGGAACCCACCTCGGCGTTAGATCCGGAATTGGTGGGCGAAGTGCTACAAACCTTAAAACTGCTGGCACAAGAAGGTTGGACGATGATTATTGTCACCCATGAAATGCAATTTGCCCGCGATGTGGCCGATCGTGTCATTTTGATGGCGATGACGGCAACGTGGTAGAATACAAAAACAACGCGCGCGAATTTTCTGAAAATCCCCAACAGGAACGTACCAAGCAATTCCTGTTGCAGGCAAAAATTCCCGTTTGCGTGGAATATGAAATTTAACGCGTTCTTTATAGCGCAATTTGCGGAAAATATTGTTCGCTGAGCGCAACAAAATCCGCTAAAGAAATCGACCGCACTTTTGCATCATTTGGCAGAAGTGCGGTTAAATTTCTCGCCAAAATATCATTCTCTAAGACAAAACAGGAAGCGTGACAACGCGCCAACACATCTGCCTGTTTTTAACGCCAATACACGCCATCCTGCCGCTAACACCACCGCATCTTGCACCGTGGCATTTAGCAAAATACTGTTCCAGTTCCGTTTGTGAGATAATGCGCTTGAGAAAAAGTATAAAGCATAATTAGAAAGTCAGAATTTTTCACATTGTTGTAGGCTTTGTAACAACGCTTGACGCGACAACACGTCACAATCCAAGACGAAATCAGAGGATTCAGCTGAAATTGCTGCAGTGAATCGGCACACGCACAGCGCTGTTCGATATCGTATAAATCTAATAATTTCAACGCACTTGCCGTGTCTTTTTGCAACACAACATCCGCTTGTTGCTGTTTTTGCAAGTTCAACACGCCGTCATCTGGGAAAAACACCGCAATCTCTTCTTCGGCACAAAAATGCCGTCGCAGCAAAGCAGCGCATCTAATCCTTCCCGCGTATTGGCGTGCCGTAAAGGGCGCTGACGAAAAATAAAGGCAAGTTTACTCATACGGTTATCACCCGATCGGCTTGAAGCGAAACGGCTACAAATTCACCTAAGCCGGCAAGTTGAAAAACGTCCGCCAAACGACCGCACTTTTATCCGCCGCTGACTCGCTGTCCACCACACCTCGGCGTTGCGCCGCAGCGACGCATAAATGTAATGGCACGTAAATTGGCGAGAAAACGCTTGCCATGCTTTGACTAAAATTGAATTCATCATTGGCTGGATACACCCAAGACATTGCCATTGCTGACACCGTCTTGATAGAAAAAGATTTGGCGGATGTGATGTTTTGAACCAGCTCTTGCGCTAACTGATAGGCAAGAAAAAGCGCCTTGGCTCCCATAAACCGGCTGTTTAACCACCAATACACAATCCATGATTACTCGTCCTGATCCTGTTTAATTTGGCGAATATATAAATACACGGTATGACGGGAAATATTGAGGCGTTCCGCCACCAAATTTATCGCATCTTTAATGTCGAAAATGCCTTTTTCATACAAAGAAACGACGATTTGGCGGTTTTTATTATTATTTGCCACCATGCGATCGAAAGTCACTTCCTCAATGGTTTTTCTCTACAGTTTGTACCACCGAGCTCTTCTACCGAACTGGCAAAGTTCACTGCAGAGGTTCACTGTGATCCGGTGCCGGGACAAAGTTTTTGTAGGAATTGCGACATGGGCACATCTAAATTAATGTTGATGCAAAGCAGGCCAATGATACGTTTTGCGCTGTTACGAATCGCGATAGATCACTGACTTCATCAAGCCACTGCTTTTTCTTGGCGCGGGTAAAAATACGGTTTTGCTGACGCTTTCTGATTTCATATTGTGCAATGAACGCAACGCGAGATCCGTCATAGGGCGAGCCCACTTGGCGGTTGGTGTTATGTCCGTTAGCGATGTAAATGGCGGAGTGTTCTAAATCCTCAAAAGAATGGAGAACGATTTCCACAATGTTTGCCCGATGAGGCGCACTGGCACCGTCAACCACGGCAATATAGGAATTTAAAAATCGTGCGATCTTCGTCGGTAAAGGGCGTTTATCCGTTAACATGAATGTGCATATGCATTTTATTCAAATAAGAAACCGCACTTTTTAAATGCAAGTGCTCTAAAAGTGCGGTCATTTTCAAAGGTTTGAATTATTTTTCTCTGGAATCACATCTAAGACTTCGACATCAAAAATAGAGTGTCGCATTCGGTGGGATGCTCGCACCCGCACCTTCTTTGCCATACGCTAAATCAGCCGGTAATACTAATTCAATCTTACCGCCTTTTTCACTAATTGCAGACCTTCAGTCCAAACCTTTAATCACTTGATTTAATGGGAATTCTGCCGGTACGTTACGTTCCGTGAACTATCAAATACGGTGCCGTCCGCTAATTTACCGGTGTAATGTACTTTAACGACATCTGTTTCTTTGATCGGATTGCCTTTACCTGCATCAACAACGCGGTATAAACAAGCCGGATGGCGTTTTCTTCACGCCATCTTTTTCGCATAAAATTCTTCTGCGAATTTTTACCTTCGTCTTCCGCTTTCTTCGCTGCTGCTGCAAATCTTTCTTCGCTTGCGGCTTTTAATTTGCCATCAATTTCTTGCAAGACAGAAGTAATTTCTTTATTGTTTTCTAACTTAACTTTGCCGCCTAGCACGTCTGCAATACCGGCAACGACTTTTATCACTGTTGTAATCGATCACGCCTTTTTGGGCATCAATTAAACCTTGTAAATCTGAACCAAATAAAAACACCAACCGCGTAGAAGCTTCGTCATTAAATGAACCGGCTTTTTGACCTCTGCCGCTTTCACTTTCAGTCGCTTCTGCTTTTTGCGGCTTCCGGTTTTTGCCTCCAGTTTGCGCATCTGCAAATGCATTGGCAGAAAGAACGCTTTGCGAGCATAAGTGCAACAGTTGACAATTTTTGAAATTTTTAACTATGATGTTAGATCCTTTATAATACATGAAACACGAAGTCATAGAGTAAAACAGATTCAATAAATTCACAACATTTATTTAGGGAATTATTATGTCGATATCGAAAAATTTAGAACCACGAATTGCCGAATTAGAAATGAAAATTGACTTTCCGAAACTATCATTGAAGAATTGAATCAAGCGCTTATCGAACAACAATTTCTAATTGATAAAATGCAGGTACAACTTCGTTATTTAGTGAATAAACTGAAAGATGTACAACCCTCCAACATTGCCACTCAGGCAGAAGAAACCCCACCACCGCATTATTAATGTAAAAAAGGGCGCTATATTTAGCGCCCAAAAGAAGGGTTTTCTTATTGTTGTTGGAATTATTTTGCGAAGTACGCTTCTAAATCATCGCTACCGCCAATGTGTTTACCACCGATAAATACTTCGGCGGCACGGTTGCATGACCGGAAACTGCACGTACGTACGATAGTAGCATCATGACCTAACACGATTTCTTCGAAGTTCAAAGCCTTTTTCATGCAACATTTGTTTTGCTTTCGCACAGAACAGGGCAGCCCGGTTTTAGTGAAGATCGCAACAGATTCTTGAATTTGGTGTTGTGGTGCGATGTATTTCAACATAGTATCTGCATCAGATACTTTGAACGGATCGCCCGGCTCGTTTGGCTCAACAAACATTTTTTCTACTACGCCGTTTTTCACGAGCATAGAATAACGCCATGAACGTTTACCGAAACCTAAATCTTCTTTACTCTACCAACATACCCATGCCTTCAGTAAATTCACCCGATTACCATCCGGAACAAAAGTAATGTTTTCTGCTTTTTCATCTTCTTTCCATGCGTTCATAACGAAAGTATCGTTCACGGAAACCACAAGAATGTCGTCAACGCCGTATTTTTGGATACTGGAGCTAATTCATTGTAGCGTGGTAGAGTGAGAAGAAGAGCAAGTTGAGGTAAATGCACGGTAGAGAGAAAACGATAACAGTTTTGTTATCAAATAATTCGGATGAAGTTACATCAACCCATTTGTCACCTTTGACGGTGCACGGAATGTAACCTGAGGAACTTTTTCCTTCCATAGTAGACATAAGTTTTCTCCTATTCTATAAGTGTTGCTATGAATTAGAAAGCCAGACCTAAATTACAGGCAGTTTTCTAAGATGGTGTGAATTATAGATAGTGTGATATAGTCACAATCAATTAATTCTATTCTTTTAATTGCTACTTTCTATAATGAGGACATATGAATATCCGTGATTTAGAATACCTTGTTGCCCTTTACCCAGAACACAAAGCATTTTCGTCGTGCAGCAGACGCCTGTCATATGAGCCAACCGACGCTAAGCGGTCAAATTCGCAAATTAGAAGACGAACTTGGCATCATTTTTATTGGAACAGTACCAGTCGTAAAGTGCTCTTACGCAATCGGGTTTATTGTTGGTGAATCAGGCTAAAAACCAAAGTGTTGCGTGAAGTGAAACTCTTGAAAGAAATGGCAAGTAACCAAGGCAAAGAAATGACCGGTCCGTTACACGTTGGCGTGATCCGACAATAGGTCCTTATTTAATGCCTCATATTGTCCCGGCATTACAAAAATGCGTTCCCGGATTTGGAACTCTTTTCTCTACGAAGCACAGACCCATCAATTATTGGAGCAGCTTGAAACCGGCCAGCTTAGATTGCGCCATTGTGGCATCCGTACGTGAAACCGAACCGTTTGATTGAAGTACCATTATTTAAAGAAAGAATGTTATTGGCCGTTGCTGAAAACCATCCGTGGGCAAAGAACAAACCATTCCAATGTCCATGTTAAAAAGATCAGTGAAATGTTAATGCTCGATGATGGACACTGTCTGCGCAACCAAGCCCTTGGCTATTGTTTTACTGCTGGGGCAAAAGAAAATTCTCATTTCAAGCGACCAGTTTGAAACCTTGCGTAATATGGTCGCCGCCAATGCCGGCATGACCTAATGCCGGAGTTAGCCGTGCTAAGCGAAGGGAGAACGCGGCGGCGTGAAATATTTGCCATGCCAACCCGAACCTTCTCGAGATGTTATTTTAGTTTATCGCCCCGGCTCACCGCTCCGCGCTCGTTATGAACGTATTGCCGAGGCCATTGCGAATTCGGTTAAATCCATTTTATCTTAACGGAGCATTTCATGGTCGTGTATTCGCGCGCAGCAAAAAGAAAAACCCGTCGCGCACTCATTGATGCGGCATTTAACCAACTGACGGCGGAGCTTTTTCCAACCTGAGTTTAAGGAAGTTTCCCGTGATGCCGGCATCGCGCCGACCTCGTTTTATCGCCACTTCCGTGACATGGACGAATTAGAGCTTAACGATGGTGGATGAAGCAGGTTTAACCCTTCGCCAACTCATGCGTCAAGCCCGTAAACGCGCATCGCCAGTGGCGGGAGTGTGATTGTCATTTCAGTGAGACGTTCTTTGAATTTATCCATAACAGCCCAAACGTCTTCCGCTTATTGTTTGCGAGAAAGTTCCGGCACCTCACAGGCTTTTCGTACGGCAGCGGCTCGAGAGTTAAGCATTTTATTGATGAAACTCTCAGAATACATCGCACGCATAATTATTCGCAATATATCCGCTTATGTACAGGCAGAAGGCATCGGTGACCATCGTATTCACCGCTGAGTGCTAACGCGTTAGATATGAGCAAAGCGGAACAGGAACAGCTAAAAGAGCGGTTGATTTTTACAGCTTAGAATGTTAGCCAAAGGAACCAAGCACTGCAGCAAGAGATCGCGTGAAAGCAATTGAATCATAACTTTCTCAAAAACATCCTTTCGCTATTTCTCACCTTGCTGGTGATGAGTAACCTCATGGATTTTATTCGTAAACCGACTGTGCCGGAAGATATTAACGCAACGGCATTTGATACCACGATTTACAAGGGAATCCGTTTTCTACCACAACTGGCGCAGGACAAACCCACTATTAGTCTATTTTTGGGGAACCTGGTGTGGTTGTGCCATTACACCTCGCCGACAATTAACACGCTGCTGAAAAGAGCATCATCCTGTCGTTTCCATTGCCTTACGCTCTGGTTCTACGCAGGATGTCACTGATTATCTTAAGGAACATCAGACTAGCAAATTTACGACTGATCACTGATCCCACTGGTGCACTGGCTAAAATCAATGGGGTAGATATGACACCGACGAGTTATTCTTTTGCATCAAGGTAAAATGGACTTAGCCACAACAGGCTGGACAAAGCTATCTAGATTAAAAGTGCGAGTTATTTTTAACCATTTTTATAGGATAGGCTTAGCCGGACTCACGGTGTCATTTCACTCTAAGCGGCTCTGCTGCAAAAATTCTCTGGTAATTGCGTCTGCACACTTTCGCTCAAATCGCTCCGCTGTCCTTACCATACTGCAATACGCAGGTGCTACCTCATCGATAGCTTGACGTTGGCAAATGTCCATCAAATTTGCATAAAAACGCTTTGCCAAAAGGCGCGCTTCTGCACTTTGGAAGTAAAACATGCCAATATGGGAATACAAATTCTTGAAACTATTTAAAATTAAACCATACACCGGATTATCAGAAGCAAACGCAAGGTTACGGAAGACGTCATAGTCAAATTTTGTGTAATCTTCCGCAGTATCTTGTAATGTATCTAACGGTTGTAAAATGCGTAAAGATTGTTCCGGTGCCCGTCTAAAAGCTTTGGGAATGTAAATCATAGAAATATCGGTACGCGCCGAACGCATATTTGCAATAAGCGAAGGCTGACGAGTGCCATCCAATTGAATCATGGTTTCTAGAATATTTAAACCGGAGGTTTCCCAAATATCATTAACTTTTGTCGGTTTTACCGTGTTGAATATTTAACCAGCCATCTCGCGCTCAAGCGTTGTAACACTTCACGTACGTGCAGTGCGCGTTACCAATTTTATCTGCTAATTCCCGCTCCTGCCGGTAAATCTGATCCATGGTGAGAAAATGATGACTCAAATACTCTTCACAATATATTCTTCAGCTAAGGCCGCGGGACTTTGTGCCTTCAGGAGAGGAGGGGTATTATTCATAAGATTCTTATTCAATAAGTAATAACAGCATCCTTATTATCGTTGAAACTGCTAGACATTACAATGAGATAATTATTTGGTAAATTCATTGACATCATTTAGGATTTTTGACACAGTTAAAATTTAATTTAACTAGAATAGCGTCGTTTAGCGTTATTTGATATTCGATGTAGGGGACATCATTTGCTGGATGATCGTAGTTATACACAAGCATTTCTTTAAAACTTTTTGGGAACCAGTCCGGATTTAGTACAAAATCACCATCATTACCTTTCTATCCTTAACTTGATATTATTTTTCTCATCACGCCCTCAGGCCCAGGTTGGTTAATAGTTGTTAATTTATTTTTACCTTGGGTATAGCATTAAAATGCTACCCATTACAACCCGGTGGTTTGCTTGCCATTAGCTAATCATTATCGGTGTGACAACAAACCGGAACACATAAAAGCAAGTCTTAGCTAATTTTGGTAATTTTGTTATTAATGTTTATAGTAGGATTTGCCTTATGGAAAGCATTATTACTTTGTCTTCACGAGTTATTGCTCAATATCTGCTCAAAACTGGTCTTATCATTGGCATTTTGCTTTTAGTGCAGCGTTTTATCTGCCTTTTAGATGCCTTAACCGTCGTTGCAGTAATTATCAGTGTGCCATGGGATTTTACGGTGTATATCACAGTTTGCTTTCGGTGGAACATTTTACGATTCTACAGATATCACTAATGACGAAAAATCGGTAACCATCATGAAACCTTAGAACAATTCCGCGCCTTTTACGTAGCAATGATGCATACCGGCGTTGGTACAGCATTAGGCGGAGTGCCAATATGACATGGTAGGTGAGCCCTCAAAATTTGATTGTGCCAGATCAAAGCAGGGTTTGGAACTTTGTTGAATTCTTCTTCCGTGTAGCACCGGTGACTTGTACCACCCTCTTTATTTATTAGTATCTTAACCTGTATCTTGTTGAAAAATTTACTTGTTTGAGCTGGAGCAAAATTACCACAAAAAGTCTGAGGAAAGTTCTGGTGAGTTTTGATCGATGCCAATGTGACTGACCAAAACAAGAACGTTTTGAAACTCATTATCAAGCAATAATTGGGGTTTGGTTAATTATTGGATTGATAGCTTTCCATGGCTTCAGTGGGTTTAATCGGATTAAGTATTATCATTCTATGCACCTCGTTCTGTGGCATTACCAGCGAACACGCATTGGGTAAAGCATTCCAAGATTCCTTACCGTTTACCGCACTTTTAGTCGTATTCTTCACGATTGTTGCTGTTATTATCGACCAAAAACTTTTCGCACCAATTATTCATTATGTTCTATCGCACGAAGAAAGTACTCAACTCACCCTATTTTATGCTTTCAATGGTTTTACTTTCTGCGATTTCTGATACTTATCGTGTGTGGCAACGGTGTACATTAACAAGCGAAAAACGCATTATCTGCGAACATTATCCCGCCACATCAATTTGAGTTGTTAGCTGTTGCGATTAATACCGGAACTAACTTGCCTTCCGTTGCAACACCTAACGGACAAGCGGCGTTCTTGTTTCTGTTGACATCATCGCTTGCGCCCCTAATTAACCTATCTTATGGTAGAATGGGTTTTATATGGCATTGCCTTATACCCATTTAATGCTGTCTTTAGTAAGTTTATTTGCCGTAGAATATATTTTGCCATCAATGACTATTTGGCTAGCCAATTTAGGTTTAAGTATGCCAATTTTAATAGATTTGAAGGTTAATTAAAAATAGAGGAATAAAACGCAATGCTACATCAAAACACTTTCCGTCCAACGTCTCGGTTGGTTATTGTTATTGATTTCAGACATATAGCGTTAGAAGGCACCACCGCTTTTATTTCAGTATGGCATGGGCTTACAGCCCTGCGTAATGTGTTATGAACGTGTGGCATTATTTGGTATCGCCTTTGCCCGGCATAATCAGCCTAATTGCACGTTTTTAATCATGCGCGTGATTGGCGTTAATCGTTGCTTTTTGAGTGCGGTCAAAGATTGTTATTCTCGATCAAACACGTCGACTACCAACTCCACCCGGCACCTTGAATCAATGTTTCTTTACCTCAGAATTTCACAAACCTTACCATTGGATCAATGGTTCCAGTCTTTATTCATCCACTGGTTCTTGTTGAAAGTATGGTCTTAGCTAGGGCTTTCTATGGCGCAATGGATTGTAGTGATATTTTGCAGTATTTTACTCCAGTATTTCCTTCGTTTTAATCAGTCAATTTCAAATGCGTTGAAATCCATCAAAGCAGACGCTTATTTAAATAATCAGTTATAAATAACCTAAATCTCAAGATTTGAGGTTATTTTTATATTAGTTAACCTTTATTTGAATTCTTCATAATACGATCTTTCGTCAACGCGCTCACTCGCGTTCTTTGATATCATCCACGCTTATCTATGTTGCTTCTTCCCTTTAGCTAAAACCACATTTTTGATTTTTAGCCAGGCACCTTCCAATATAAAAAAGCGCAACTCAACGTAAATCCATCTCAGTTTTGTTTTCCCAAATAAAAGATACTAACTCACGTTGTTTTAAAGAGCAAATTTACGTGTACGACTCGGATCACTACAATATGTGAGAACCCGACTACGCTAAGGGTTGTATCATTGGGCCAAACAAAAACTCACCATTTTGAAAATACTTATAGCTAATACTAAATACCCTCACCTTTCCCACCTGCGCATAGACTTTTGCTTCCCTAAACATGGCTCAAGCCCTGCTTGATTTCATCTTCAATAGTAATCATGTCTAGCGCGTTATTTTAAAAGGCACAGTTGTATTACTACCAAGTTTTTACTTTTTCTTTGTCATTTTTGATTCAAAATTAATTAGTAAAAAGGGCTGAAGAGCTACACAGCCTTCAGTCTCTAATTTTAGTAGAATGAACTTTTTATTCTTCGCTACTTCTTCGGAAGAAACTTCCAGGACGATCAACTAATTCAATATGCGTCATTGGTGCATTATCGCCCTGCACGAGCCACATTTTAAGAATGCGGGTGTAACCACCCCTGACGTTGTGCAAAAACGTGGTCTTTCTAAATCATTTGTAACCAGTTTCAGTTTTGCGTGTGCGGCATAAAAGCAGAGGCGACGATCTGCCACACCATCTACTTTTGCTAAAGTAATTAACGTTCCAACTACTCGACGTAATTCTTTTGCTTTTTGCAAAGTTGTTTTGATAATCATGACTAATCAAAGAACTTTG
>BNJS01001507.1_pt1 | contig 25254 bp, 34 predicted proteins | sample 8540461 | NCBI WGS metagenome assembly BNJS01 (sample SAMD00202454, study PRJDB9452) | human saliva metagenome | isolation source: human saliva | place: Japan | reverse complement strand
CCTCTTCGATCTGACATAGAAGAAATTGTTTGTGATATGTATGCCATATTTAAACTACCAACAATTGTATATAGATATCCGATACTTATTACGAAATAAACTACCAGCAAAAACGTTCATTAGTACATAACTAATAGAAGATTTAAGTTGCTCTTTATTTATACCTACTAACAATAGTAAGTAAGAAGACATAAGTAAGATTTCGTAGAAAACAAAAAGGTTAAAAATATCTCCTGTAGTGAACGCTCCATTAATACCTACCATTATTAATAAAAAACCAGGATAGAAGAAGCTAAGTTCGCGAATTTTATCTATTGTTTTTAAAAAGAATATAATAAAGTTGCTAAAAATACTAATGATGAAGTTGTAACTAAAACACTGTTTAGTCCATCTAAAGTCAATGTAATACCGAAAGGACTAGCCCAGTTACCCATTTCTAATATTAGTATTTTATGTTTATCTACAAGATAGATGTTGTAGATTGAAAATGCTAAGACTAACAGAGTAGCCAATGTTGTTAGTAAACGTTGCATGGCTATTCTTTTTCTAAATAATACTGTTATCGCAGCAAATAGAAGGGGTATAAATATTGGAATAACAGGTAAATTACTATGCATTATTTCTCTCCTCCTTCATATTTTCAACGTCTTCAAGATCAATTACATTATCGCTTCCTTTTAGTTTGTAGTTAGCGATATAAATTGAAATTAATAAACAAGTTACTGCAAAACCAATAACGATAGCAGTAAGAATAAGTGCTGCTGGAATTGGGTCTATATAATTTTTTCCTAGTTCTGAGATAATAGGGATATCTCCATCATATAAACCACCTGCGATAAGAATAATTAGGTTAGCAGCATGTCCAAAAAGACCAACACCGATAATTATTCGCATCATACTCTTAGAAAGCATAAGGTAAACACCAAAACCAACAAGAATACCGCATAAGATAATCATATAAAATTCCATTATTTACCATCCTTTCCAAAAGCTAATATTACTGACATTAATACACCAACAACTACGAAGTAAACACCTAAGTCGAAAATTGCAGCTGTGTGTAATTCCATCTCTCCCATAATTGGAACATGGATATGAGTGAAGTGGTGTTTAAAGAAATTTTTTTCCAACAACAACTCCACTAAAAGCTGTTCCGATAGAGAAAAGTAAGCCGATTGCTGTTACATAAACGTAATTAATTGGAAGTAGTTTAGTAACTTTGTCTATTCCATATGTGAACATAGATAAAGCAAGAGCCATTGTACAAAGGAGTCCACCTACGAAACCACCACCTGGAAGGAAGTGCCCACCGAAGTATAAACTAAGTGAAAGTAGAAATATACAACCTGAAATAATTGCAGATAATGATTTTAAAATTACATCATTAGTTTTCATCTTTTGGTCCTCCTCTTTTAATGATTTTGAACATAGCATAAATTATTAGAGCTACCATTGTCATAACTGTGATTTCAAATAGGGTATCAAATCCCCTGAAATCAACGATGATAACATTTACTATGTTTCCTCCACCAGATGCTACAACATTGTCGAAATAAAATTGGCTGATTTCTGATGGATTTTTGTATGCATAAGATACAAGTCCTATAATTATAAAACTAATACCAGTCAGTGTTGCAATAATTGCGTTTGTAAGTTTGAAACTATTTTTTTCTACTTGTTTGTTTTATCAGTTAATAGAATGAAAGCTATCAAGAAGATAATTGTAGAAATTGACTCGATGACAAATTGCGTCATTGCCAAATCAGGTGCTCTGAAAGTTACATATAAACCAGTCATCATAAACCCAATACCAGATGAAAGGATTATAAGTACTAATCTATTGTAAACTCTTGTAAGAGCTACACAACAAAGGACAATACATAGTCCAATGAATATATTCATATAGTGAATAGTAGAGAAGTTATTTATTATAATAGGTCTACCAATTGCAAAATAACCACCGATAATAGTTGCTGATAGGCCACAGAATATATAACTCATATTTCTTCTTAGTTGATTTGTGATAAATGCATCGTGAAGTCCACCACTAACTTTATGTAATAATATACCTAAATTGTTGTATGCACCGTGAATAGATACAATACTAGGGTTTATTGAATAAATAGCATTACCACTAGCGAAAACTTTATAAATTACAAAGCTTGCGATTATAACAAAAATAGAAGTAAGGAGTTCGCTTGATAGGAAACTATCGTGATGAACATGAGTTATTACCTCGTTATTTGTTGTTTTTACTGCAAGAGCAGCTTGATGAGCTGGAATTACTATATAATCTTTAATAAATGTGTTAATAATCACAAAGATTACTAGTATTATTGGAGATATAAACATACCATTTTTAGGTAAATGAAGTTTTTTTATTTCCAAGTACTTTGCTATCGAAAGTACCTAGGAATGGTTTGAAAGCTAATATTAATGAATATACTGCTGTTCCTAGAGCGCCGATTACAACAGCTGTAACAATTATCATGTATAGCATACTAGTATTTAATAGGCCATATACAGCTGTTAAGAAATATTCTTTTGAGTAGAATCCACTTAGTGGTGGAATTCCTGCCATAGAGAATCCAGCTATTATACTTAATATAAATCCAAGAGGCATATACATTCTTACTCCTCTTAGTTGTTTAATATCTCTAGTATGGAATGAGTGATCTATTATACCAGTTATCATAAACAAGCTAGCTTTAAATGCTGCGTGGTTAATAATATGGAAACATACAGCATAAAATGCAAAAGTATAAATATAATGATTATCATTATATAGACCTAGGTTTGCAATACCAATCATAAGTGTCATCATTCCAAGCTGACTGATTGTTGAATATGCTAAAATTCCTTTCAAATCTTTAAGAAAATTGCAGATATTGATCCTAATAACATAGTAATAGTACCAAAAACAATTAAGATATTTCCAAAAACTGGTGTGAATGAGAATACAATTCCAATTCTAAGTAATAAATAAATACCGGCTTTAACCATTGTCGCAGAGTGAAGATAACTACTAATTGGAGTTGGAGCAGCCATTGCATCAGGTAACCAAATATGAAATGGAAATTGAGCTGATTTAGTGAATGCACCAAATAAAATAAGAATCATAGCGATAATATATTTACTGTTGTAACCATGATTATTAGTAAAGTCAATTATTTCACTAACGTTAAAACTACCAGTTATACTATTAAGAATGAAAAATACCTGCTAACATTAATACACCACCAAAAACAGTAATTATTAATGATTTTAAAGCACCTTTTTCTTGAAGCATCATTTTCATGCCAATAACTAATAAGTAGGAAAGAAGATACGAAGTCAACTCCCAAAACATGTACATACTAAGCATATTATCAGATAATACTACTCCTAGCATTGCTGACATGAATATTAATAGAAATATATAAAAATTTATGTAGTTTTTTCATCTGAAATATTCATATAGTAACATGAATATAAGATTACTAAGGTACCAATTCCTGTAATTAGTAATGAGAAAAGAAGTGATAAACCGTCAAGATTTAAGGTTAATATCAAGTCCTGCATTAGAAACAAATGCTAATTTTTTTTATAGATTGTCCCACCTGAATAGATATATTTTATATTTGATACAAAATATCCAAACAGAATTAATGGTACAATTATAACAAATTTTCCAGTATGAATATTTTTGAAGTTTTTCCTTAAAAAAGGTATGAAAAAAACATCGCAATTACTGGGAAAAAGACAGCTAATTGTAACATAAAAACCTCTTTTCTAATTTATTTTTTTATAACATTAATTATATAACAAAATTGATTAAATTACTATTAATATCCAATTTTTTTATCTAATTATTTTTTTCAATAAAATATTGTTGTATATAACAAAATACCATTAATGAATTCTTTAAATAAAGCTGATAAAAAACATGTGTTAATTATTTTTTTAAAAAATGAATAAAACATCATTATATTTTTGATAAAGTTGATATTTATATATTTAATATATGTTATGAAAATTATTGATGAAAAACATCATGTAAGAGTTATTGTTTTCAGAATATTTGTTGGAAAATATAGATAATTATTTTTCTAATATAACTTGTTTAAGATAAGAAAAAAAGGTATAATAAAGTTATTAATATATTTACAGGGGGACTAACTGATGTCACATAAACAAACACCACATATTAAACCAAATGGAGTAGAGATCGCAGAAACGATTCTTTTACCAGGAGATCCTTTAAGAGCGAAATTTATTGCTGAAACTTTCTTAGAAGATGCCGTTTGTTTTAATGAAGTGCGTGGTATGCTAGGATATACTGGAACATACAAAGGCAAAATGATTTCTGTAATGGGAACTGGTATGGGACCAGCTAGTATAGGTATTTATTCTTATGAATTAATTCATACATTTGGAGTGAAAAACTTAATTAGAATTGGAACTTGTGGAGCATTACAACCAGAAGTAAAATTATACGATGTAATCTTAGGAATGGGATCTTCTACAAATTCAAATTACATGCACCAATACAATATTCCAGGAAACTATAGCTTAACAGCTTCATTTGATTTATTATTAAAAGCATACAATAAAGCTCAAGAAATGGGACAACAAGTACACGTTGGGAATATTTTATGTAGTGAAATTTTCTATAATGCTGATGAAAAAGCTATGGAAAACTGGATTAAAATGGGAGTTTTAGCTGTTGAAATGGAAAGTGCTGCATTATACGCTAACGCTACTGCAGCAGGAGTTAATGCTTTAACAATCTTAACAGTAAGTGACTCTTTAGTAACAGGAGAAGAAACTACTCCTGAAGAAAGACAAACAGCATTTACTAAAATGATGGAAATTGCTTTAGGTCTAGCATAAAATTAAAATTTAAGAGATAATTTAGAGGTAATATTATATGAGTAACTATCAAGAACTATATGAAAAATGGTTAAACAGTTCAGCATTAACTGAAGAAGAAAAACTTCAATTAAAAAACGTAGCTGATGATGAAGTAGAAAAAGAAGATAGATTTTATAAAGAATTAGAATTCGGAACTGCGGGATTACGTGGTAAAGTAGGTATGGGTTCAAATAGAATGAATAGATTCATTATCGCTCGTGCTACAAAAGCGTTAGCGCAAACTATTATCGATAATGGATTACAAGAAAAAGGTATTGCTATTGCACACGATCCACGTCTTTTCTCAAAGAATTTGCTAAACTAGCAGCATTAGTAATGGCTAGTAATGGAGTTAAAGCATACTTATTCGAAGATTTACGTCCAACTCCAGAATTATCATTTGCAGTTCGTTACTTAGGAACAGCTAGTGGTATTAACATTACAGCAAGTCATAATCCTAAAGAATATAATGGATATAAAGTATACTGGCAAGAAGGATCTCAAATTAAATCTGACATAAGCGATAAAGTTTTAGAATACATTAACTCAATGGATATCTTTGACAACTATGTTACTTTAACAGAAGAAGAAGCTCAAGAAAAAGGATTACTAGTTTACATTGGTCAAGAAATTGATGAAGAATTTTATAGAGAATCTTTAAATTGTGCAATTAATGATGAAAAATATTGATAAAGACATTTCTGTAGTTTATACACCTTTAAATGGGGCAGGATACAAAGCTGTAACAACAGTTCTTGCTCGTCGTGGATTCAAAAATGTTCATGTTGTTGAAGAACAAAAAGATCCAGATGGAACTTTCCCAACAATTGAATATCCAAACCCAGAAGATACTGCAGCATTTGAATATGGTGAAAGATTAGCTAAAGAAGTTAATGCAGATGTAATCATCGCGACTGACCCTGACTGTGACCGTCTTGCTGTAGAAGTAATTCACAATGGTGAAGTAGTTTCTCTAAATGGTAACCAAGCTGGAGCAGTATTAGTTCAATATGTTATTGAAAATCTTGCTAAACAAAATAAACTTCCTGAAAACCCAGTATTAGTTAAATCTATTGTAACTTCTAAAATGGTTGAACCACTTTGTAAAGAATACGGAGTAGAAGTAATTGACGTTCTAACTGGATTTAAAAACATCTGTGCATTACCAAATGAATGGGATATTACAGGTGAGAAAAACTATGTAATGGGATATGAAGAAAGTATCGGATACAACGTTGGTACATTCTTACGTGATAAAGATGGTGTAACAATCGCCATGTTATTAGTAGAAGCTGCAGCATTCTACAAAACACAAGGTAAAACATTAGTTGATGTACTTGACGGATTCTATGAAAAATATGGTTACTACTTAGATAAAACTATCTCAATCGTTTTAGAAGGTGCAGCAGGTGCTCAAAGAATTAAACGTATGATGGAAAAATATCGTGAAATCTTTGCTCGTGAAATCGCTGGAAGTGAAGTAGTAGCTATTACTGACTATCTAGTACAAAAAGAAAAAACTGTAGCTACTGGTGAAGAAAAAGATATCGAAATTGAAAAAACTGATGCTGTTAAATTCAGCTATTCAGACGAATCTTGGTATACTTTACGTCCAAGTGGAACAGAACCAAAAAGTAAAACTTTATATCTACGTTAAAGATGCAGATAAAGAAGTTGCTAAAGAAAAAAATTAGTTAAATTTGAAGAAAAAAAGTATTAGAATTACTTTACTCAATTGATTAATAATAAGAAAAAAAGGAAGTGAGAAAAAATCTCGCTTCCTTTTTTTGCTATTTATTATAATATTTTAGGTATTCTTTACAAAATTGTCTAGCTGATAATTTCCCACTTTGTCTATCTGCGTATGAAGAACTAACAAATTTTGAAATTTCGTCAGTATATTCTACTTTTTGGTAAAGGTTTCTCAAGGACAGTTTCTTTATTAATAGCGAATGTTGAGAAACAGATTCCAACTAGACGAGTATGTCTAGTTTCATGATTAAATGCACTTAGTTCTGCAAAAAATCTCTACACTTCTTGTACCAACTCTAGAAATATAACTATCAATAATTAATGCTTCGTGTCTATGGACAACATCTAAAAAAATTGATATGTATCAATACTTGCTGTAAAGAAGGGTAGGTGTGTATATCTACGTATTACTAAACCTTGTACATCGTCAAGCCAGTATAGAGTTTGTCCGCCGAATAATGTGTCATGTCTGTTCATATGGTTAGGATAAATAGTATGGAAAGTTTTTCAATCCTAGTATCTTTTATAATTCATAACTTCTTGCATGAAAAAGATCTCCTTAAAAATTTAATTTTACTAATGTCTAATATAAAAATTAGAATACTTATGTAATTGTAACATAAATATAAAGATTTATTAAGTAAGATTGTTTATAATATTATAAAAAAAGATATATGATTATAATCTTTACATTTTGTTAAAAAGTATATTATAATAAAAGAAAAATACAAAATGAGGTGAAGAATAATGAAATATGAAACTATGTTAGAACGTTTTTTTAGGATATGTTAATTTCAAATCTAGATCTAATGCGGCTAGTACAACAATCCCGTCTACTCCAGAGCAAAAAAAGATTTCTTACGTATGTTGAAAGGTCAACTAGAAGAACTAAATCTTAGTGATATAGTTTTAAATGAGGAAAAATTGGTTTTTAACTGCGACATTACCAGCTAACACTGATAAGCCTTATGACAAAATAGGTTTTATTTCTCATGTAGATACAGCTGATTTTAATGTAGAAGGAATAAATCCACAAGTTATTGAAAATTATGATGGAGAAGATATAGTTTTAAATAAAGAATTAAATATTGTAATGACTAAAGAAGAGTTCCCTAATTTAAGCAATTATAAAGGTCTTACATTAATTACTACAGATGGTACAACATTACTAGGAGCTGATGATAAAGCAGGAATTACTGAAATAGTAGAAGCTATTAAATACCTAAGTGAACATCCTGAAATAGAACATGGAGATATTCGTATCGCATTCGGTCCAGATGAAGAAATTGGACGTGGTGCTGATCATTTTGATGCAAAAGGATTCGCTACGGATTATGCTTATACTATGGATGGTGGAGTTCTAGGAGAGCTTCAATATGAAAGCTTTAATGCTGCACAAATTACATATAAAATTACAGGAGTAAGTGTACATCCAGGTACTGCAAAAGGAAAAATGAAAAATGCTAATATGATTGCTGCTGAATTAGCTTCATTATTCCCAGAAAAAGAAGTACCTGAGCATACAGAAGGGTATGAAGGATTCTACTTACTACACAATATGCAAGCGAGAATTGAGGAAGCGGAAATGGTTTATATTATCCGTGACCATGATAGAGAGAAATTTCTAGCTCGTAAAAAATTCGCAGAAGAAGTTGCTGCTAAAATTAATGAAAAATATGGTAATGTTGTTGAATATGAATTATATGATCAATATTATAATATGGGTGATGTAATTAAAGAAGATAAACGCTGTGTTGACGTAGCTGAACAGGCTATAAAAAATGTTGGTGTAACACCATTGATAATCCCAATACGTGGAGGAACTGATGGTTCTAAAATTTCTTACATGGGTATTCCAACTCCTAATATTTTTGTTGGGGGAGAAAATTTCCACGGACAATATGAATTCAGTTGTTTAGAACATATGACAAAAGCGGCTGATACAATAGTGGAGATTGCTAAATTAGCAAAAAAGTAGAAAAAATAACACCGTGGTGTCAAAGATAATTTATGAAACTATATAATATATACTGATTATAATAATATTAAGTTCATTGTGAGGAAAATTAGTTTAAGAATTAAATTGAAAACTTAATGGAAGAGTAGCTCAAAAAGCAAGGTTTGTAACGAATCTTGCTTTTTGAGTTTTCACTTAAGGAGTAATGTCTTTTTTTATAAAAAGTATTTTTGAAATTTGAAAAAAATGATAAAAAAATATGCATTAACTCGTGATATATGGTACAATAGTAATGTATATTAACTAAAAAATTGAAAGAGAGGATGGTTGTAAGATGACTAAAAAAACATTTTATGTTACAACTCCTATTTATTACCCAAGTGGTAACTTACACATAGGACATGCCTACACAACAGTTGCTTGTGATGCATTAACTAGATATAAAAAATTAAGTGGATATGATACATACTTTTTAACAGGTACAGATGAACACGGTCAAAAAATTCAACAAAAAGCTCAAGAAAAAGGAATTTCAGAACAAGCTTATGTGGATGAAATGATTAAAGATATTAAAAAATTATGGGAAGCGATGGATATTAACTATAGTAAGTTTATTCGTACTACAGATGATTATCATGAAAGAGCAGTTGCTGAAATTTTTGATAGATTAGTTGAAAAAGGTGATATTTATTTAGGAGAGTACAAAGGTTGGTATTCTATCAGTGACGAAGAATATTTTACAGAAACACAACTTCAAGAAGTATTCAGAGATGAAGAAGGTAATATGATTGGTGGTATTGCACCAAGTGGAAATGAAGTAAAATTAGTTAGTGAAGAATGTTATTTCTTCAGAATGAGTAAATATGCTGACAGATTAGTTAAATACTATGATGAACATCCTGAATTTATTCTACCTGAAAGTAGAAAAAATGAGATGCTTAACAACTTCATTAAGCCAGGATTGGAAGATTTAGCAGTTACTCGTACAACTTTCGATTGGGGAGTGAAAGTAAAATCTAATCCGAAACACGTTGTATATGTTTGGATTGACGCTTTAGTTAACTACATTACAGCTTTAGGTTATGCAACTGGAGATAGTGAAGAATTATTTAATAAATATTGGCCTGCAGATATGCAAGTTGTTGGGAAAGAAATCGTACGTTTCCACGTAATTTATTGGCCGATACTTCTAATGGCATTAGATTTACCACTACCTAAGAAAATTTTTGCTCATGGTTGGTTATTAATGAAAGATGGTAAAATGAGTAAATCTAAAGGTAATGTAGTTGATCCATACATGTTAATAGAACGTTATGGTTTAGATTCAGCTCGTTACTATTTATTACGTGAGGTTCCATTTGGTCAAGACGGTATCTTCACTCCTGAAAGTTTTATCGATAGAATTAACTCAGATTTATCAAATGATTTAGGAAACTTATTAAACAGAACTATTTCAATGATTAACAAATACTGTGGTGGAGTTATTCCAAAATTCGTGGAACCAACTACAGAATTTGATAAAGAATTAATAGCTTTATCAAAAGAAGTTATTTCAGAGTATGAAGAATATATGGAGAATATGCAGTTCTCTAAAGCTCTAGAATCAGTATGGAAGTTCATTTCAAGAACTAATAAATATATCGATCAAACAACACCATGGATTTTAGCGAAAGATGAAGCTAATCAACCTGAACTAGATAAGGTGATGAACTATTTAGCAGAAAGCCTGCGTATTGCTACAATTTTAATAGCGCCAGCTTTAACAAAAGCACCTGTTGAAATTGCTAAACAATTAGGTGTTAAAGAAGAATTATTAGTATTCGAATCTGCTAAAACATTTGGAGTATTTGATGGAACGGTTAAAGTTGTAGAAAAACCAACTCCAATTTTCCCAAGATTTGATAAAGAAGTAGAGGTAGAGTATATTAAAACTCAAATGTCTCCTAAGGCTTTAGAAAACTTAGAAACTGAATCAAAAGAAGAAAAAGACGATACTTATGTAGAACTTGCTGAAGAAATTACAATTGATAAATTCTTTGAGACTTCTTTAAGGGTTGCAGAAGTATTAGAATGTGAAAAAGTTAAGAAAAGTTCTAAACTATTAAAATTTCAAATTAGATTTAGGTAATCATCAAAGACAGATAGTTTCTGGTATTGCTAAATATTATGATCCAGCAGAATTAGTTGGTAAAAAAGTAGCTGTAGTAGCTAACTTAAAACCAGTTAAATTATGTGGAGAATTAAGTGAAGGTATGATACTGTCAGCTGAAAAAGATGGTATTTTACGAGTAGTAGAAATAAATTCTGAAATTCCTAACGGAGCAGAAATTAGATAATAGAAAAGAGAATATAGTCAAGTGCTATGTTCTCTTTTCTATGAGAAAATCCACCTTGGTTATTAACCAAGGTGGATTAGTTTGTTATCTAGTTGTTCTCTTTTGAGTGTTTTGATTCTGGGTATTTTGAGAATTAGTAGTGTTTTTATTGTCATTACTCTTTTGTTTAGGTGCTTCTCTGTTTGTTTCAATTACACGAACTGGATTAACAGGTACAAAAGATCCATCAGCTACATGATATATTAATCTATTATTTTTAGAAATACCAATACCATTAATATTTAATTGCGCTCCATTACCATAAGTTGATCTAACACTGCTTAGAGACTCGTCAGAATAAATATTTTGTGTAGTCAAGAATTTAATTGCTACTGGACGAGAGATAAAGTTTTCAAGTTGATCATTTTTCTTATCTATAGAAACAAATTTTTCATTTGCTGTAATATACTGCCCTTGTAAATTCCCAGATGAAATTTGATACATAATGTAACCAGCGGGAGAAACCATCTTATCAACTGTTAGTTTTGTTCCAGGTTCAATTACTTCACCTGGTTCTGCCCAAGAAGCTGATTTAAATGCGTGAATTTTCTTATTAACTGTAACTTCACGGTCCACGTCGAATGAGTAAGATGAGAATGTTCCTGCTAATTTCGCAGTTATTTCTTCATCTTGCGCTTCTGAATCTATACGAACAGCGTTGGCTTGTTCTTGTGCTTTAAGAATTTTTTCTTTTTCCTCAGCTTCTTTTTGTTTTTTCAATTCGTCTGTAGTATCGACAGCACTATTGTTTGTCTCACCGAAACCGATATAGTGCTCCTTAGCAGAAGAAATGAATTTCAGAGTAACTAAGAAACAAATTGATAATAATAATGCTAAGATTATTGAAGTTGCAATTCTAACCTTAATATTTTTTTGGATACTTTTTTTGTATTTTATCATAATTCTCAACTTTATTTCTTAAAAATAGATTTAGAAATGAAAGCTTTTAAGACTTAGAAGAGATACCACGAATATATTTTTAGATTTGTTGTCAATATATTTAACTTTTAAATGCGGTTTCATCTTCATTAACAACTTCTTTTTGATACTGTGGATTTCCTTTTTAAGCCCGTCTAGTTTATATTCAATATCAAGATTTTTGAATTTTTCTATTGCTTTTTTTCTCAGTTGTAATGTCTTTTAGAACAACTTGTCTTTGAGAATTTAAAACATTAAGTCTTTTTCTTCTAGCATTATTTTCTCTTTATCAGCATTTCTACTTTTTAGAGTAGAGATAGTAAGTTTCTTTTTCTTCTATTTTATCTTCTAGAGAAATTAATGAAGTTTGTAATGATAGAAGAGTATTTTTCGTGTTCTCTCATCTCATTTTCTTTTTTGTAATAGCTCTAATTTTTTTCTTATCTTCTGATAACTTAAATTCTTTTTCTTTTCGTCTAAATTCTCTTTTTCTTTTTTCTTCTTGTTCTTTTTCGATACGTTGACGTTCCAATTCTTTTTCACGAGCGATACGTTCTTTTTCAAGACGTTCTTTTCTCTTTGTTCAGCTTTTTTTCTTTTTCGATACGTTGACGTTCTAATTCTTTTTACGAGCAATACGTTCTTTTTCAAGACGTTCTTTTTCACGTTTTTCTGCTTTTTCTTTTTTTCGATGCGTTGACGTTCTAATTCTTTTTCACGAGCAATACGTTCTTTTTCAAGGCGTTCTTGTTCACGTTTTTTTCCGCTTTTTTTCTTTTCGATACGTTGACGTTCTAATTCTTTTTCACGAGCAATACGTTTTTTTTCAAGACGTTCTTGTTCACGTTTTTCCGCTTTTTCTTTTTCGATGCGTTGACGTTCCAGTTCTTTTTCACGAGCGATTCGTTCTTTTTCAAGACGTTCTTGTTCACGTTTTTCCGCTTTTTCTTTTTCAATACGTTGACGTTCTAATTCTTTTTCACGAGCAATACGTTCTTTTTCAAGTCTTTCTCTTTCAGCACGAGCAAGTTCGTTTTTCTTCTTCTCTTCTTCTATCTTACGTTGTTGCTCTTCAAATTGTTTTTAGCTTTTTCTAGCTCTAAAGCTCGTTTTTTTAATTCTTGTTCTTGTTTTTTTACTTCTTTTTCTTTTTCTCGAAGTTCTTTTTCGATAGCAGATTCATCAATATGAGAAGCTGTCTTTTCGTTATCCTTAGAATCATTATTTTTAAAATTAAGAGTTTTCACTTGTTTTTTTAAACGACCAAAAAAAGATGTAGAGTTATCTTTTTCTTCAGTCGTGTCTGTAGTATCATTTTTTTAACTACTATATCTTTTTCTTCTTTTGACATAAAAAAATAATCCTTTCAAACAATATTCCATTCTATTATATCATAAAAATAATAACAAAACTACATAAAAACGCTTAAAAATCATATTAAATTATGTAAAAACTTTTAACTCTAATTGAAATATGTTATCATTAGTTGTAGATAGTTTTATCAATATAAATTATATTAAAAAGAGGTATTAATTATGAAGAAAACAATAAGCTTTTAAAGGAACACCAGTTACTATTGAAGATAAGTTAAATTTAGGGGATGTTTTCCCAAATTTTAGAGCTATTACTAAAACATTATCAGAGTTTGAATTATCAGATTATAAAGGGAAAAAAGTAATTGTCAACACATTCCCATCGGTAGACACAGGAGTGTGTGCTCTACAAACTATTAACTTTAATAAAGCAGTAGGAGATTTAGCTGATACAGTAGTTATTACAGTATCAAAAGACTTACCATTTGCATTAGGAAGATTCTGTGCTGATAAAGAAATTAATAATGCAATTACTGTTTCTGATTATAAATATCGTGATTTTGAAACTAACAATGGATTATTAATTGAAGAATTAGGTTTATTATCTCGTGCTGTATTCGTCCTTGATGAAGAAGGAGTTATTCGCTATAAAGAAGTGTTAGAGGAAGTCGGTGAAGAGCCAAACTACAACAATGCTCTGGATGCATTGAAGAAATTATAGTGAGGTAATAGATGACAGAATTAAAAATATAAATAAAAGAAGATAATAAAAATTTACAGATTAAAGATTTAATTACTTTAGGACTTTATACTATTTTTATTAATTCTTGTAATGGCTGTGGGAATTGGAATTTCTACACTTTTAACATCATTAATATTTGTGAAAAATCTATTTTGCTACTTATACTTCTATTACAGCTGCCCTAGTTTGTGGAAGTGTATAGTTTAATTTTTAATAAAATTAATAAGAATATGGCAATATTTATTATGATAGCAATTATTGGTATTTTTATGACTGTATCTGGTCACCTGTAGTAGGAGGAGTTGTTCTAATTGGAGCGGCAGTTTTAGCGGAGATTGCATTCAGATATGGAAATGAATATTTATCATATTTATTCTTTAATTTAGGAAATATTGGATTAATATTACCAATGTTCTTTATGAAAGATGCATATGTAAAACATCTTCAAAAATAGAAATTATTCTCAAGAAAAAAATTAACTTAGTTATGAGTTCTACTGATATGAAAAACATTTATTTTTATAGTTATCTTTACAATAATTTTCTCAATTATTGGAACTTATCTTGGAAGAAAATTATATTTCAAGAATTTCAATAAAGCAGGTATATAGTATGTTGAAGTTAGATATAAGAACTAAGATTTTTATATTGATCATTGCTAATATTTTAATGTTTAAAATGATGTCAATTAGCACACATTTAGTTATTGCACTTTGTTTTTTTCAATATACTTAGGAATAAGTTCTAACTTTAAAAAGAATGATTAGATTTTTTTCGGGATATATCTTTTCTTAACAGCTTATGAAGTATTCTTTTGCTCATACAGTAATACTTCAAGTTCTTGACAGTTTCTTACTACTAACAGCTCTAATGTTTAAAACTTTATATTTCCCACTATGTGCGGGTATGGCGTTGGTTAGTAGTTCAAAAAGTATCTGAATTGATATGTTTTTTTAAGAAACATCAGATTGCCAAAAGAAAATGATAATAGTTCTTGCAGTTTTATATAGATTTTTTTCCTGTTTTACTTACAGATTACAAACAAATAAAAGAATTCATTAAAAAAATGAAGGGGATTGGAGTAAGTAGAGGTTACTACTTACTTCATCCATTTAAATTTTTCGAATATATATTTGTTCCTTATGTAATTATAAGTACAAATATTGCTAATGAACTTTCTGTTTCGTGTTTGTGCCGTGGTATAGATAATGAAGAAAAACCAACCAGTTATATTGAATTAAAGTTTAACAAGCTCGATTATTTGGTTATGGTAGTTGTTACTATAATTTTTGTTTTATTATGTTTATGAGGTGATAAGTTGATAACATTTAAAAATTTTAATTACAAATATGTTGAATCTAAAAAATTAAATATTGAAGATTTGTCACTAGAAATCAAAAAAGGTGAATGTATTTTATTTACGGGAGCAAGTGGCTGTGGGAAAACAACAATCATGAGAGTTTTGAATGGTCTAGCTCCTGAATTTTTTGATGGTGGTTTTAGTGGAGAATTTAAAGTTGCACATCTAAGTATAGGAGATAGACTAAAAGATTTTTCTAAGGTTGTAGGAAGTGTATTCCAAAATCCTAAGAATCAGTTTTTCAATTTAGACTCCACTAGTGAACTTGCTTTTTAGTATGGAAAATTATGGTTATTCTAAACCTGAAATTCAAAATAGAATTGATGAGGTAGTAAGTGAGTTTTCTGCTGATTATCTACTAGATAGAAATGTCTTAGAATTAAGCGGTGGTGAAAAGCAAAAACTAGCTTTTATGGCTAGTATGATGCTAGATGCTGATGTATATGTTCTTGATGAAATTACTAGTAATCTAGATTTAAAATCTATAAAACTTATATCTTCAATAATAGAAACATTGAAGAATAAAGGGAAGACAATAATTGTAGCTGAACATAGAATCTATTACCTAAAAGATTTAATCGATAGAATGTATATCATTAAAGATGGCAAGCTGGTGCATGAAGTTACAAAAGAACAGCTTTCCGACTTTGATAGTAGAGCGTGTCAAACTAGACAAATAGATTTATCAAAAGTAGAACTTGGTAAGAAAGAACCTAGAAAAGAATAAAAGAGCATTATTTAAATATTGAGCAACTAGATTATAAAGTCCATAATCATCAAGTTTATTTAAAAAATGAGAGTTTTTCTTCTTCAAGAATTTATTCTATAATCGGTGCTAACGGATGTGGGAAAACTACTTTTGCTAATGCTCTAAGTGGACTACATAAATCTAAACATAAAGTTATACTTAATGGAAAAATCTTAATAAAAAAAGATTTAATAAGAAGTACATTTCAAGTAATGCAAGATGTAAATTATCAACTATTTACGAATCTTGTTGAGAAGGAGATTAAGTTAGGTAGTGATAATTTAGAGTTATTTGATGAAGTAGTAGATAAATTAAATATTAGGAAATTTTTTTAAATCGTCATCCTAATACACTATCTGGAGGAGAGAAACAAAGGGTAGCAATAGCTTCTGCATTATTATCTAATAAAAAATCCTAGTATTTGATGAACCAACAAGTGGACTAGATTATGTAAATATGTTAGAATTAAGCAATTTAATAGAGCAAATAGCTAAAAATGATGTAGTGATATTTATAATTACACATGATTATGAGTTTTTATGTCAAGTTTCTGACGAAGTTCTTTTCTTTGATAAACAAGGGATAAAAAGAACGTATAGAGTTAAATGAGAATAATAAAAAAATAAAATATTAGAAAAAGATGAGTTAATGTACATAGTATGTTAACTCTTTTGTCTCACATTATTTACAAATGTACGATGTTAACTCTATTTTCGACTCAAATGATTTGTTAATTTACTGTTATCATGATAAAATATATAGGTTATAGAAAAAATGAAGATAGGAGGGAATTTATGTCATACGCTTCAGATATGAAAAAGAGTTAACTTTAATAGAGATAACAAAAGACAGAGAATTTTTATCTGAGTTATCTGCTCTTATAAAAAAATGAACGGTGTATTAAATATATCGAATGGTAGGTTAAGTTTAAGTTTTCAAACTGAGAATGCCTCAATTGCACGAAGAATGTTTTCTTTAATTAAGTATTTTTTTATGATGTACATGTGAATATTTCTGTACGAAAAAAATTAAAATTAAAGAAAAAAATAATGTTTATATTTGTCGTTTAGATCAGAATGTTAAAGAAATACTTACAGATCTTTATATTCTAAATGATAATTACACAATGAGAATAGATATTGCTAAAGAATTAATAGATACGGATGAGAAAAAGCGAGCGTATTTACGTGGTGCATTTTTAGCAGGTGGTTCGATAAATAACCCTCGTACATCTAGTTATCATATGGAGATTTTCTCATCTTATGAGGAACACAATAGAGAATTAAATGAACTATTAAATAGTTATAAATTGAATGCGAGAAGCCTTGAAAGAAAAAAAGGATTCATTGTTTATATTAAGGAATCTGAGAAAATAGCTGAATTTATTAATTTGGTAGGAGCTTTTCAAGCTTTTATTCCAATTTGAAGATGAAAGAATTGTTAGAGATATAAATAACTCTGTAAATAGGATGCAAAATTGCGACATGGCAAATATGAATAAGACTGTTAATGCCTCTGCGAAGCAGGTTGAGGATATTAATATAATTGAGGAAAGAATAGGGTTGGATAATATCGATGAGAAACTGCGAGTGGTTGCTGAAGCAAGACTTAAGTATCCAGAGTATCCATTAAAAGAAATAGCAGAAATGATTGAAGATGGAAAATTATCGAAATCGGGTCTTAATCATAGATTTAGAAAGATAGCGAAAATAGCTAAAGAATTAAGAGAAGGAACATACCAAGCAAAATAAAGAGAAAGGATAAAAAATGATGAGTAAGTGGGATGAACAAATTCTAGTTGTAAATAGAAAAGAATTATTTAATAATGAGGAAAAATCATTTCTATGGTTTTATAGAAAAATGATGATAAGACATTATTGATACATTTGAATCATATGAAGTAAAAACGTCGAGGAGATATGGAAGAAGATCCAAGTTATAAACAATTAATCGGGTATGTACTATTAAAAAGATTCGAATACTAATGAAGTATTAGTATATAAACGCCTAGTAGGTGGAGGTGAAGCAAGACTTCACGGTAAAGCTTCTGTTGGTATTGGTGGACATATGAACGAGGTTGAAGGAAAAACAATTTTTGAAATGTTAAAAATCAACGCCGCTAGAGAGTTGAATGAAGAAGTGGGAGTTTCTGAAGAAGAGGCATTAAATAATCTACACTTTATAGGGTTGATAAATGATGATAAAACAGAAGTAGGTCAAGTCCATGTAGGTGTCGTCTATGAGTGTAAAGTTGATAAAACTAAAGTGGAAGTAAAAGAAGATGATACACTTGTTATCAAGTGGATGTCAGCAGAAGAAGCCAAATCAGAAGAAAACTATGAGACTTGGTCAGAATTTTTAAAACCAATTTTCTAAAAAAAGAGTATCAAATAATGTAATAAAATTCTAGTACTAGATTAACTATATAGGAGCGACTTTACTAAATGATTTTGTATGAAATCGTGAGTTTAGTTGCTTCATTTGTTTTTAAGAATTTTTAAAAGAAATGTAATAAAAATCTAACGTAATCTTGAAAAAAATTAAAATAAAGTGTAATATTAATATATGAAATTCTAATTTTTGTAAATTTACATTGAAAATTTTCAAAAAGTTAGGATAAATAAAAGTGTACTTTCTAAATATAAGGTTAATAACAACATGTTAGAAAATATAACAAAAATATAGAAAGGATGATTATATGTTTAATATAAAAATGGATATGATACAAACAGTAGGGATTGGCTGTTGTAATATTAATTTTGGGAAGATTTCTGAGAGGTAGAGTTAAATTCTTTGAAACATACTGTATTCCATCCCCAGTTATCGGAGGATTCTTGTTTGCGATATTAAACCTAGTTCTAAGACAAACAAACCTAGTAATATTTGAGTTTGATAATACTTTACAGAGTTTCTTTATGACAGTGTTTTTTACAAGTATAGGATTTAATGCAAGTTGGAGATTGCTAAAAGTTGGTGGAAGAAAAGTTGTTATGTTTTTATTAATGGCTATAATTTTAGTAATTCTTCAAAATATCGTAGCGGTAGGAATCGGATATGCAACTGGAATAGATCCGCTAATAGCCCTATTAACAGGTTCAACTGCAATGACAGGTGGACATGGTACTGCGGCTGCGATGGCACCAATCGTTGAGGAATTGGGCCACACAGGTGCTAAGAGTGTTGCTATTGCAGCAGCAACTTTTGGTCTAATCGCAGGATCTAGTCTTGGAGGACCATTAGCTAACAGATTAATTAATGGTAAAAAGTTAAAAGTAGTAGCTGAAGAAGTTGAAAACGAAAAAGTACATAACGATGAATTTTTATTCAATAATGATGTTAAGAAATTAGATGGTGAAAATTTTGCGAAAGCATTTTTCTTAATTTTATTATCAATGTTTATCGGTAGTTATGTATCTACATTCTTAAATCATTTTTTAAACTTCCCGAATTATATTGGACCAATGATCGTAGCGGCAATTTTAAGAAATATAACTGACCATACAAGTAAGTTTGATTTACACTATGAAGAAATTCATATTTTAGAGGATGTTTCATTGAATCTATTCTTAGGAATGGCTATGATAAGTTTAAAAACTATGGGAACTAAGTAGTGTCGCTGGACAACTCGCTGCTTTATTATTAGCTCAAGCAGTATTGGCGTGGGTATTTATCTACTTTGTTACATTTAGAGTAATGGGTGGAAATTATGATGCTGCTGTATTATCTGCAGGACACGTTGGATTTGGACTTGGAGCAACACCAAATGGTATTGCGAATATGCAAAGTGTTTGTGATAAATATAAACACTCACACATAGCTTTCTTCGTTATGCCAATAGTAGGGGCATTATTCATTGACTTCTTTAATGTCGCTATTATAAGTGGATTTTTCCATTTTTATCTAGATAGAAATAAAAAGTTTGATTAGTAATTTAAGTGCTAATCAAACTTTTTATAACTTTACTTGATGAAAATAATAATGTATAATATAATTATTAGAAAGTTTAAATAGATTTTGTAATCATTTGAGGAGAATAGAAGTGCAACATATACAATAAGAAGAATTTCTGTTGGAATATTAAGTATTTTTATAAGTACGAGTAGTTTAAAAGTTGGAACAGCTAAGGCACTGATGGATACTGATAATAAAGTTATTGTTGATGAAAATGGAGTTAGACCGGTTGTTGAACCAATACCATCAGAAAATAAAACTCCGGTTAAGCATACTGATAAACCAGTTAGAAAACCCTTAGAGAAGTCAGAAGATAAATTAGAGGAAAACCGGTAAGAAAACCACCGGTAAAACAAACGGAAAAGCCAATGGAAAAGCCTGTAAATAAATCATCTGATAAACCAGACAGAAAACCATTGGTAGAATCGAAAGAAGACAAAATTCCAGTAAAAAAAGATGATGATAATAAGTTCCCAGTAATGTCGGATAAAGAAAAATATCATGATGTAAACAATTCTCCTAATAAGGATTTGTTATTTGCAAATTTATCAGGTCGTGATATTAAAGTAGAATATAAAAAAGGTAGTATTTCTGCAGATAAGTTACATGTTGAATCTTTAAATGATAATAAGTTGAATAAATCTATTAAAAACAAGTTAGGTAATGATTATAGAATTATAGAGACATCTGAACCACTTTTGAAAAAGATGATAAAAAGGTTGATAGTAATAAGGAACGAACAGTAAAAATAGCAATAACTAAGAAGGATAATACTGAATTAGAAGTTTATCATATTCCGAATGATAACTCTCTTGAAAAAGTTAATAGTAAATATTCAAATGGAGAACTACAGTTTAATATTAACCATTTTAGTAAATTTACGATTGTAGAACGAATAAAAATTGGTACAAAAATCTTGAAGAAAGAGCACAGGTGGTTATTCCCAGAAACAACTGTAGATGTTAAGAAGGAAGAATTACCAGAAACATTAACTAAAATAAATAATGTGAATGAAAATCTCTTCGCTACCGAAAAACTGTATAAAAACTGTAGCTTTTAGCAGTAGTTGGAGTTATGCTAATCTATGGCTGCAATATTAATAAGAAGAGGGCAAAAGAAAAATTAAATATATAAAGAGTAACGATTTAGAAATAAATTGTTACTCTTTATTTTTAATTTTTATGAAATATATTTTTTTAGTTTATAGTTAAATTAATCGTAAAGATTCCTATTTACAAAACTCAGATAATCTATGTTATAATAAAACGGAATTATTACGGATTAAATAATTAAAGGAGAAAATAATATGAATAAGAAAAAAATGATTATTACTGGTACCTGTGGTTCACTTGTAATCGGACTATCAGCCTTTGCTGGTTATGAATACGGTAAACAACAAGCGTATGAAACAACACCTCTAGTACAAAATACAGCACAAGCAAAAAAAATTAATTACTCAGATAAGGTTAGTTCAGTTGTCGTTAGTGAAATCACTGACGATGGGTATGTGACACTTCACGGTGATCATAGCCACTATGAAAAAGGATTAGTACCTTATAACGCTAAAATTCTTGATTCACTAGTTTATAAAAATAAAGATTATAAATTAAAAGATGAAGACATTCAATATGAACTTGCAGAAGGTTACGTTATAAAAGTTAATGGTAAATATTACTACTATCCTAAAGAAGGAATAAATCAAAGTAATATTGTCGATGAAAAAACTGCTAAAGAAATCTCAAATCATGCACATCACCATCATCATGGAGAAGCTAATGAATCTAAAGAGAGCGGAGATCACTATACATTTAATCCAAAAGATATCGTAAGTGAAACTGCAGATGGTTATGTAGTCCGTCATGGCGATCATTTCCACTATATTAAGAAAAGCGAACTATCAAGTTCTCAATTGTCACAAGCAAGCAAAGTAGAACCAAACAGTTCATTACCAGCATCAACTGCAGGAATAACAACTCCAACAAGTGATGGATATATCTTTAAAGGTGAAAATGACATCATAGGAAAAAATAATTTTGGATTTATAGTTAAACACGGTAGTCACCAACACATAATACCTTATTCTCAACTAGTAGGTACAAAATGGGAATACTTAGTAAATAACACTGAAGCTCCAGCAACTACTACAAATACTAATACAACTGTAGTAAATACACAGAAAAGTAATATAGTAAATGACAGTCACCATGACCATCATGAACATTCATCAGATCACGAAGATTCAACAAGTCATAGTGATGGATATAAATTCGATCCTAAAGATATTGTTAGTGAAGATGAAAATGGATATACAGTAAGACACGGAGATCACTTCCACTATATTCCTAAAAACAAAGTAGAAAAACCTACAGAAGTAGTTAAGCCAACTCCGGTTGTTCCTATCCCTTCTTTACCAGAGGAAAATAAAGTAGAAAAACCTACGGAAGCAGTTAAGCCAACTCCGGTTGTTCCTACTCCTTCTTCAACTGAAGTAAATAAAGTGGAAAAACCAGTGGAGAATGCTAAACCGTCTCCAGTTATTCCTACACCTGCATTACCAGAAGAAAATAAAGTAGAACAACCTAAAGACAATAATATAGTTGTAAAACCTAGTGTATTATCTTTCGCTGGTGTACAATATGAAACTAGTGATGGGTTTAAATTATCTGATGATAGTGTAATCACGCCTACTTCAACAGGTCTTCTTGTAGCTCATATTGGTCATCAACACTTTGTATTTTACAAACAATTGGTTAATTCTAAGTGGGAAAAACTTATTCCTTATCAATATTTGAAAAAGGCTAAAGAAGAGTATGAAGAATTGGAAAAAGAAGTTAATGATAAAATTAATTATCTTTCTCAAAAAGAATAGTATAGATAAAGATAAATTTAGCTATGTTATTACTCCAAAGTGGGGATGCAATTTCTTACAATGGAAAAACGGAATTGTTAAAAGATATAAATGTCAAAGAAAAATACGGAGAAAAAAATAATTGGAATAGTAAAGATAAAGTAGAAAGTAATAATTCAGCTAATAATACTTCTACTGATAAAAACAGAAACAGCTGAATAATTCTTCAGAAGGAAATGACAACCATAGAGAAGAGCAAAATAATGTTGAAGAAAAAGAAATTGAAGCAAAAATTGACTATGTTGCTAAACAACTAAATATAGATAAAAATTCTATAAAATTAATTGAAACAGCAGAAGGAAAAGCATTGGTGTATCCACATGGAGATCATAGCCACACTATATTAGTTAAAGATATAGACACATCTAAACCTCTAGCAGATCCACATAATAATTCAGGAGCTGAGACACTGAAAAAATTAGGATTTGATGATGATATTATACATGATATTCAACATGCTTCTGCAGACACTGATTTTCCTGCACATGAATCAAATGTAGAAAAAATGAAAGAGTGGTTAAAAACTGTTAAGTACTTGAATATTGGTCAAAACAAAGATCCACTTAAACGAAGTGGTTTAGAACTTATGCCAAATATAGAAGTTCTTGGAATAGGATATACACCTATCGATGATATTACCCCTGTTTATAAATTTAAAAATTAAAACAATTATACGTATCAAGAACGGGTATTAAAGATTATTCATTTATAAAAAAATATACCAACATTAGAAGGAATTGATTTTTTTCTGAAAATGATATTCAGGATATTTCGTTTTTTTAAAAGATTATCCAAACTTAAAAACTAATTTCTGCAGCAGGAAATAACATTGAAAAATATCGATGTATTAAAAAAATCTTACTAATTTAGAGTCGTTGAAATTTAGACAATAATAAAATTAAGGATATATCGGCTCTAAAAGATTTAAAACCATCTAAAAAGCAGTTAGTCTTGAAAAATAATAACATTACAAAATTGGATGCATTAAGTAATAAAAATGAATTAGAGCGTTTATTCTTATCTAATAACAGCGGTTTAGAGTTAGCAACTCTTAAAAATGATAGTTTAGAGCAATTAACGGTAAATAATACTAATATTAGAGATTTAAGTGTAGTATCTAATTTACCTAAATTGAAAAATAGTAGCAAAATGATAATAAAATAACAACATTATCTCATTTGAAAAATGCTAAAAATTTTTAGAAAGTGTAGAAGTTAATAATAATAAAATCGACAGTTTAGATTTTGAGAACAAAAACAATTACTAGTCTAGAAATCAAAAATAATAAACTAGAGGATATCAATAACATTCATAAACTATCTGCACTTGAGAATTTGGATGCTAGTGGTAATAAGATTAGTGAATTCTCAACTAATAAACAAGATAAACTGATTAATTTAACAGTTAGTAACAATGTTATTAGAACAATGGAAAAATGTTAATAATCTTACAGCTCTAAAAATATTTAACAATGTCAAAATAATTATGTAGAAACATTAACATTAAAAAGATAAAAACGCTAGAATATTTAGATATAAGTCATAATATAGTTTCAAAAGAAGAGTTAGAGATTCCTAGTGGTGAAAATATTCCAAAAGGAATAGTGAGTAACTTTGAAAAAGTCGAAAGTGGAGATATAAAAGAGAATTATACTTTAACTGCTGATTATATTACAGAACAAGCAGAAAAACTTCAAGAAGAAATATTGAAACTAAAAGATGAGAAAAAATTAGCGTCAGAAGTTGCTGATGAATTAAAACAAAAAGCGCGTATTATTTATCTTGATATGTCTTACAGTGTAGATCAAAGTAGAAATAAACAAATTGAATTAGAAAAACAATTGAACGAAATAAGAAAACAAGTAAAAGATAATTTAGTAACACCAACTACTGAGATAGCTAACAAAGAAGATTCAGTTGTAGAACATTCAAATACTGAAGCGGAACATACTTCAGAAGCTCATAATCATAATGAAGCTGAAGAGCATGATTTTGTATTCGATGTAAACAATATAGTTAGTGAAGAAGGGGATGGTTATATTGTAAAACATGGAGACCACAATCACTTTGTCAAAAAATCAGAGTTAACAGCTAAGCAATTAGAAGAAGCAAAAGAATTTTTAGCTAAGAAAGCAGAAAATACAACAACTATAGATAAAGCAAGTTAGATAGTAAGAAGAATTATATTGCTCTATTCTATGGATTAAATGCTAGTGATATTTCAGTTGATAATAATGCGTTAGTCTTTAATTATAACGGTTCTGTTAAGCGTCTTTTACTCAATGATATAACTGTTCCGGCGATGAGTTCAGACTTAGAAGGGATTTTGAAAAAAAGAA
>BNJS01001462.1_pt1 | contig 25257 bp, 32 predicted proteins | sample 8540461 | NCBI WGS metagenome assembly BNJS01 (sample SAMD00202454, study PRJDB9452) | human saliva metagenome | isolation source: human saliva | place: Japan | reverse complement strand
TTACATACCATCGGTGTGATAGAAAGGGAGACTAAAATGGCGAGACCAGAAACTCACATGAAACCTTTGAAAGATACTAGAGGTCTCTAAAACTATTTTTAGAAAGAGAGGGATTTGAGATAAATACGACCAATGCAAGATATCATTGTTGATGAAGCTTCGTGGATTAACCAAAAGGTGTTATCTACTCATCGTTTGAGTCTAAATGTGATATCCTACAAACAATCATTAGCGAAAATAATCAAGAAATTTTTAGAGTTATTAATTGGAGGAAATGCTGGATTAGAAAGATGCAAAAATTCTTTGATCGGGAGCTCACCTCTCTAATTTTGAACACGAGGCTCACGTTACTGCTCCACTCAATCAATCATGCACAAAGTCCCACGCTTATTGGGAGGCGAGTATCTAGGTTTTATTCTCTGATTTTTGACGGAAATTAGAGAGAGTTTACAGAGTGTTGAAGATGGGTCTATCATGAAGGAATATCCAGAAGAGCCTAGCAGTTTAAATTGTTTTAGCTCTAAATAGTTTGGATTGGTTTTCACGTTCCTGTCATTCGTGCGATTGGAATTATAGCGTAAAATGAATTTCAGTAAAACTTACTTTTGAAGGTCTGGTGCAGTTAGTTTCTGATGCGGGAAATGATGGAGGTGATTTTCAAAAGTTATTTGGTGGCACTTAAAATAGGAAGCCAGTGGATTGCAGACATAGCGGTAATACTAATTTCTCTCCTATGTAATATCAATTAGAACGATCTATTTTACATTTTGATACTTAAAAAGATAACATACTTTATGTGTATATGTAAAATCCTATTTTACATACCATAGAGTATGTTTGTTTCTAGCATATACACATATCGACAGTATCTGTATGTACTGTTGTAATAAATATTTGGGTGAGATTGTTTGGATAGTTTGTTCTTTATTTACGCTTTGGAGAAGAATCTATGTTGTCGCTTATTAAAGATGGAATTAAATAAAGTTTCTAAATCTAAAATTGTAGCCTGGTTGTGTACTATATTTATAGTAGTGTAGGTGCTACTGGCCAATTATTATTAGCAGGATTGAAAGTGCTGACAATAAACTAGGGAGGAATTCACTGGACAGGATTTCTAATGTTATTAGAGTTACTGGTAGTGGGAGGTTGGGCAATTGTAGCTTCGTTGTTTTCATCTTTATTTACAAAAGCAGCATTTTGATTTTTGAATCTTGTATTTATTATCTACTACTTATTATTGATGAGTTTAAACGAAAGACAATTTTTCAGTTGTTTCCTTACCCTATTTCTAAAATAAAGTTACTTTGGGGATTCGTTTCACAGTCCATTCTAATATAGCATTTAGTGCCCATTTTCTGCACATTTAGTAGGGATTCAGGTATTCATTGGATTCATGGCTGGCTGTAACTGGAATCTAGTTTATATCCCTGTGAGCTGAGTCAATTAATTAACATAGCTCGAGATTACAGTTTTGGAACAGTTTTAGTCCAGGTTACTACCATTTCTGTTTTAGGTAACGATTAAGTATTCAACTAGCTACTAGCAATGCTTGCAGGACTTGGTTTTGGCGGCATTGCTTTCGAATGTAAGTCCAGGAAGTTTTATCTAATAATAGTGTTGATAACTTATTTCTTTTTGATATTTGCAAGTTTCATAGGGTTTAACGATTGTTTAACACTTTTTCAATTTATACTATTTCAAGACACAGATATTTGAAAGTATCAAAGTAGCATACCTGAGGTTTAGTGAGAGGAGAAGTGATGAATTCCTTAATGAGTTTATATAAAGAGACTGTATAAGTTAGACTTTTATACTCCGGGAGAAAAAGTGCTTGCATTTAAAGGCTGGATATAGAGAGAGAGATAGAAATAGAAATGTTAGTTTGAAATAAAAAGTTTTTAAAACAGTGATGAAGAGATTTTAAGTGGTATCAGCCTTTCAAAGTGCTGAAGGAGAAATCTATGCTTTTAGGACGAATGGTGCTGGAAGAAACAACGTTAATAGAATGTAATGTCATCCTTATCAACTTAATTACGTCAGGTAGTAGTGAAATTTTTGGGAAAATCTACAGAACACAGAAGAAATCCCTGAGTCAGATTGGAAGTATTAGTGAATCACCAATTTTTGTATGATAATTACGCTGCATTTTTGGAAAGTCACGCTCGGTATATAGGGAAAGAAATATTAGTGAATCAAATATAATAAGAGCCTTAGAAATGGTCGGATTCAAAAGGAATACGGCTAAAAGTAAAACAGATTTTCAGTTTAGGAATGAGGCAAAAGCTTGGTTTTAGCTCAGTGCCTTTCTAACAAAACCTAAATTGTTAATTTTAGATAGAGCCAATCAATGGTTTAGATCCAATAGAATTCCAAGAAATTCCAGAATCTTTTGTGTGTCGCTTTCTAAGGCAGCTGGAATTTACAATACCCACAATATCGGGTCATATATTTATCGGAAATTTCACAGATAGCAGATAAAGTGTGGTTTTATCAAAATGGAGAAATTGTAGAACAGAGTCTCTATAAGAAAGAGACTAGGAGAGAATATTAACTTGAGAAGAATATTTTATGCTCCTCATTTTCTACGTGAAAAGGCAGGGGTATATGAGGTGAGATTAAGGATGAAAACAATGGTAGGATCATCAGAGAGCTTTTGTATGCTTTTCTTTACATGATGTCAGCATACTAGTTCCCTTTTAACTAAAATATGCTTTTGCTTATTCTGTAAAGAGGATTATTGATAGTGGAATGTCCCAGAAATGAGAGATGCCTTATACTCAAAGCTTGGTACTAGTAGGAGCTGCTGTTACTTTTCAGCATCTATACGAGGACTCAACTATATATCTCTTCGATTGAGAAAATAAACTTCATTGGGCAAATCCTGTCAAGATACACAAAGGTGTTTCAATCTATTTTAGATTAGCGATTATAGAGAGACTTTTCTGAGGATCGAGGAGAGTTTATTTCTGTATTATTACCGAAAATATGAAGAAAATCGAGACAAGATTATCTACCACCCGTATTTAATATTTTCAGCTTTTCCCTTAATGATTTTTCCTCCTAGCTATGTTTTGCAGTAGGTAATTGTTTTGACCTTAGTAGTTATCATTACTAGCATTATTATTCAATGATGATGTCAAGTTTATTAAGGCAAAAATCAGCTTCACACTTCAAAAGAGCTATGATTGCCGATCAAGTGTTTAGCTAAAGAGTTAAAGATATTTTAACTTATGAAGTTTCTGGTTGTCAAAAGTTTTAATGTGAAAGATGCTATCTGAGAGGATTATAGTCATGAAAGTAGAAAATTTGATGAAATAAATTTTATAAAAGAAATTTGATGTTTAGCTTATGTTATTTCATGGCTTTTCCAGGGATGATTTGATGGTAGCCTTTGGTGGAGGGATGTATACTCACGTATTTAATGGCCTATACAATTGGAGTACAGCAGCTATTGTTCAACTGGTCAATTTTGCTTAGTAATGCCACTAAATGAAGTTGGTATAGGAATAAGATAAATTCCGTGAGGTCAGGCAGCTTTTCTAGATGCATTTCGAGGGTAAAAGATGTAACTTGAACGATTGGTGAAACAGAAAGAATATTTTCGATGATGCATTTCATTTTCAAATGTAGAGTTTTTCATATCCTAATGCTGAGAAGAAAAAGAATTTAATCATTTTATCTTTGAGGAATTAAAAGGAGAAAATTACCAGTTGTAGGAATGATGTCAGGAGTGGGAAGTCAACTTTTGCTCAATCTATTTGCTTCACCGTGTGATGCCAACAAGTGGACATATTTCAATTGTCTAATCAGCAAGATACACGAGTTATTTCAGCTGTGAGAGTCTTTATAACAATGACGATTGTTCAGCAAGACGTTTCTTGCAGTTTTCTGATTCTACTTTAAAAGAGAATATTACTCTTAATCAATCCAACACACACGGAGAAATAAAGAAAGCTGTACAGCAGTCAAGGTTTAGAGAGTTATGTTTTAGAAAATGAATCTGGTCTACAGCTTTATGTGTGGAAGATGGATCAAATTATCTAGGTGAAAGACCACCACCAAAAGAGTTAGTATTGCGCGTGCTTTCCAGTCGAGAAAACACCGATCTTAGTATTGGATAGAGGCTACTTCATCTTTGGATAATTCCAGCCGGTGGACTTGTTTCCTCAAACGCACCATGTTGAGTGTGTAAGTTTGTTAGTGAAACGTAGCTAATCCTCAAAAAGGTTCACTGAACGCTTTTGAGTCCTAAACGCATCATGTTGAGGCCGTATCACTGCTTGTACGAGCTGAGGGCATCAGCGAAAGTAGAAGGAGATGTTCCGCCCATGCGATAGGACTCGTAGAATGAGGAGGGGCACCGACGAGATGATACGGTAAGTCCGAACCGCCGAGTGTGTAAGTTTGTTAGTAAAACGCAAATAATCCTCAATGAGTCCACAAACGCATCACATGTTGAGGCAGTATCACTGCTTGTACGAGCTGAGGCATCAACGAAGTAGATAATCTGCCCATGCGATAGGACTCGTAGAATGAGGAGGGAATCTGACAAAATGATACGGTAATTCCGAACTGCCGAGTGTGTCAGCTTGTTAGAGAAACATTTTTACTATACATAAGCTTTAAAAGCTTTAAAATTAACTACTAGAAAAGGAAGTATTATCATGGGAATATTCGATGATTTTGAGTACAAAGAGAACTACCAAAATGAAGAAAAAGTAATTGAAGTACTAAAAAAGATTTTAAGAGCAATTCATCTAAATAATTATAGAGATATTATGGATAATGTTGATGGTTCAGAAGTTGATGATTTAAGAGAGTTGCTTGAATATATTGACGATTCATTACAATTAAACGATTTTGATAAAATTGATGAATATGGTGTAGAATGTAATTTCCATCCGAATTATGAGTATTCTCAACTACAAGTTTATGAATTTAATGATCAAACTGGTTTTGCTGTTGAATATCAGATGACCTCTAATTCTGAATTAGTAGATTTAACCCTACAATTAGAATTTTTATACAATGAGGATGGTTACAAAATAACTTCTATAGATGTAGATCCTGGATAAACCAAACTTAATTATCTTCGTTATGAAATATATGTGTATACTAAGGATAGATAATTTAGGGTTGTAAGTTGCATAGAATATCAGTTAGTTTTTCAAATATTGGAAGAATGAAAGATGTATCTATTGAATTGTACCAAAATGATTATTCTAAAGATTTAGTCGTGTTTGATTCTTTAGAAGATGGAAAAGACTTTGTATCTAAAATAACTGGATATACTCTAGAAAATGAAAATGATTTTGTTCAAGGTAATAAAGTAGAAATAACGAACATTTATATGAAAGGTTTAGAGTGAAACATGAGTCTCTTATTTGAAGAATTTAAAAACCATTTGTTTCATTTAAATCGAGTCGGAATTACACCGACACTGATGGGGTTCTTTTGGGATTGGAGTTTTAGAACGAAAAGAAAAATTGGGGGGCCGTCTGACATTGACATTCATGTGCCTGGTGACCCTAGAGGTTGGGAAGCACCTGATCATCTCAGAATTTATGACTGGGACAAGATAATGAAAGTGATGAAAGACTTAGGCTACGTCTTAATAGATATTCATGAGCATGAATTCCAAAAAGGATCGAGTGAGTGTTGAATTTGGAAGTATCGATTCCTTACCTGATTTTGCAGGAGTTTCGGAATCGGATATAGAGCTTATTCACATTGAAGGCATCACTTTTCGTCTTCCAAGTCTGGAGCAGTATCTAAGTATTTACAAAGCTTCTTCTCAAGACTCCTATCGAAATGATCACAATAACAATAAGGATTTTAAAAAGATCGAGTGGCTGGAAAGACATTTGTAAATTATCATATGAAAAGTAGTAAGTTGTAAGACTGGCTGCTATGTTATTTTTATTATCATTTTTATTGGTTATATAATTTATACTATATTGGCAAGTACTAGAATTAGTAATGAAAAGCAGGTGGAAAAATTGTAAAAGAGCCACAGGGACTTTTCTGGGTTGGATATCACGCATATTTTTCGGATTTAGATGGATATTATTGGTAAGTTTCTTGGGGACCCAATTTTCAATTTGATGAAAATGGACTATTGAAATTTTAGTATTTAAGGGAGATAGCAAAAATGGCTTCAAGTAAAGAATATTTAGGTTTCATTTTAGAACAATTGTCCGAGTTGGAAGAAATATCATATAGAGCAATGATGGGTGAGTATATAATTTATTATCGAGGGAAAATCATGGGTGGAATTTATGATGATAGATTTTTAGTGAAGCCTGTCAAATCTGCAATAGCGTATATGCCGAATGTAGAATACGAATTGCCGTATGAAGGTGCAAAGGAAATGCTATTGGTAGATGATGTTGACAACAAAGAATATTTAACCGGCTTATTTAATTCAATGTATGATGAGTTACCTGCACCAAAACCAAAGAAAAAGAAATAATGAAATCTCAGTTTATCTAGGTAATACCATTTAACGATAACCTTATGCGATCGTTAAAAAGTTTATAGAACAGACAAGACTATCTAGCATAATTAGTGTTCACTCGTTTCATGTTGAGGTCGTACCACTGCTCTTCCGATCTGAGACAGCGAAAAGTAGAAGGGGATGGTATTGGTATCAATCAATGAGTAACAAAGTAACAGCATGATTCGAAACATTTGCTTGTAATTTGCGGAGGAACATCAATATGGATGGAATAACAAAAGATTCTATAAAAACGGCTAAACTAATGAAACAATTATGGCCCCAATTGACCGATAAAGAAGCTATTGATGAAGTAAAAAGATATACGAATGGCAAAAATACTGCAATCTTTACTGAAGTTGAAGGTGACACAATTGTAGGTCTAGCACTATGTTCACTCAGATTTGATTATGTTGAAGGTTGTAAATATAGTCCTGTTGGATTCTTAGAAGGGATTATTGTCGACGAGGAATATCGTTTAAAGGATATTGCTAAAAATCTCTGTACAAAATGTGAGGAATGGGCTAAAAATAAAGGATGTAAGGAATTTGCAAGTGACTGTACTTTAACGAATACGGATTCTATAAGATTTCATCTCAATATTGGATTTCAGGAGGCAAATAGAATTATTCATTTTAAGAAGAAATTATAATTTCAGAACGTGGTCAAAATTTATGTATCTATAGAAAGTGTGAAAGATTGGACGAACAAACTTTTTTGATGGGTGGAAATTCGCCGATAAAGAACCATACGATTGTTAATAAAATTGTGTCATCAAGGAAGATCGAAAGAATTGTCATTTTTACAGTTTATCGAGAAAATTGGCAACCGTATATGAAAAAGTACACGGAAGTTTTCCAAAGCCTTTTTTCTAACCTAAACACTGATTACTTACTCTTGGACATTGAGCAGATTAATTTTGATAGCTATCTAGATGCTGATCTAATTATCATCGGTGGTGGAAATACAGAAAAATACATAGCTACTTATGTAAATCAGAAGTTTAAGAATTATATCGCTCATATGCTGAATAAAGGGGCGAAAGTTATGGGATTTTCTGCAGGAGCTCTATTATTAGGAGAAAAAGTCTATGTTTCACCTAATGATAATTCAGATCATCAGATAAAGATTAAAAATGGGTTGGGACTTTTTAGTCAGTTTTTAATTAGTGTCCATTATGATTCCTGGAATGATAAAGCTAATAAGGATAGAGCTGAAGAACTCGTTAATGTTCCCATAATTCCACTAAATGATCATTCCTGTCTTGTATTGGATAAACTTGGAAATATCATAGAGAAAATTGACTAGTTTCCATTATCTAAATCTTGATCTAGGTAACTAAAGTGTAGACGAACTGGATTGGTTACTAGTGAAAACTGCAAAAAGTGTTGTGAAATGAATCGGAGAGTGCTTGATGGATTTTAGTAGTAAGATAGCCATAAATAAAGGCTGGTCAGATGATAAAAAATATTATGTGACAGATCAAAATCAGCAAAAATATTTCTTGCGTGTTTCTGATAAGGAGAAGTTAGATTCTAAAAAATTTGAATTTGATATGATGGAGAAAGTAGCTTCTCTTGGAGTTCCGATGTGTAAACCGATTAGCATAGAACTCTGCGATGACGAAGTACATTCTTTACACGAATGGATAGACGGGAAAGATGCAAGAGAAACCATTTTAACTTATTCGAAAGAACAACAATATACTTATGGAGTAGAAGCAGGAAGAATCCTTCAAAAAATTCATTCACTCCCTGTTACAGAAGTTCGTGAAGATTGGGAGGTCTTTTATAATCGAAAAATTGATGACAAAATCTCCAAATACAAAGAATGTCCCGTTCAATATGAAAATGGTCAGATCTTTATTGATTTTTTAAATGCAAATCGAGAATTGTTAAAAGATAGACCTCAGGTTTTCCAACATGGAGATTATCATATCGGGAATTTCATGATTGGTGAAGATCGTAAAATTTATGTCATTGACTTTGATCGATTTGATCTTGGAGATCCTTGGGAGGAATTCAATCGAATTGTATGGTCTGCTCAAGTCTCTCCCTCTTTTGCGTCAGGTATAATAGATGGATATTTTGATTATAAGGTTCCGGATTTATTTTGGAAGCTTCTCGCTAACTATATTCTAAATAATATAGTTGGTGCTTGCCATGGTCTGTTCCTTACGGAGTTGAAGAAATATCAGTAATGCAAAATCAAGCTAAGGAAATTTTAGAATGGTATGATGATATGAAGCAAATCATTCCTAGTTGGTATTTGATTGAGAAAAAAGCTGAATAATATAAACGTTGGAATATCAATTTTTGGGAAAGCATATTACGATTACTTGATAATATTATTTCGAATTTAAATCACTATAAATACTTGTACAGAATTTATTAGTTTCAGATCTTGAAACATAGAATATTGTGAGGGGTAAAATTGCATGAAAGAATATATTTTAAGTTTGGAAAAAGAATTTTTCTTTAATTGAAAATGGGTTTAAAGTAGAAGAGAAAAAGAGCTCTTGCTGACTATCAATCAAACGATAATGCGTATACCAAAGAATTAGCATTTCTAGCCTTTAAATCAATGTATATCAAGTTAGAATGTACGGTGTATTTCTTTTTGGATATTTATCAGAACAAGATGATATTTTAGCATTTATGAGAGATGAAGTTTCCAAAGATGATAATTGGAGAGTTCAGGAAGTATTGGCAAAGGCATTTGATGAATTCTGCAAGAAAAAAGGATATGAAAAAGCACTTCCAATAATTGATGAATGGTTAAAAAACAATAATCCTAATACAAGGAGAGCTGTTACGGAGGGACTAAGAATATGGACAAGTAGACCATATTTCAAAGAGAATCCATATGAAGCGGTTAGACGTATTGCAGCATTAAAAGAAGATTCCAGTGAATATGTTAGAAAATCAGTTGGTAATGCTTTGAGGGACATTAGCAAAAAATTTCCAGAGTTGATTAAAATTGAGCTTGATAGCTGGAAATTAGAAAGTAAAGAGATAAAAACAAGTTTACAAGTTGGCAAAGTAAATTTATTAAAATGACAATTATCAGCTATAAAAGTTAGAAAAAAAGATACTATAAAATATTTTTCATTCTAAAGTTTAATTTTAAACAACAACTCTATCCCTTTCGTTCTATAATATAGGAGTATACTACGCACGTCGAGTGGCGGTAAGTTTGCTAGAGAAACATAGTTAATCCTCTCGCTTTCTCATTTTAGGGTGAGAGGCTTCAAAGCTCCAGTGGAGCTTTGAACTCCCAGAACCTTTTGAGTTCTACAGACGCATCATGTTAAGGCGGTATCACTGCTTGTTCAAACTGATTGAACAAGTATTTATCTAGTGAAAGTTCTACAGCAAGGAGTTTAAACATGAAATTCCATGAATTTGGTGATAAGAATTTGCCTCCTATTTTACTGATACATGGTGGTGGCAGTTCTTGGTGGAATTATCTTCGTCAAGCACGAATCTTGTCAAAAGAATACCGTATTATTCTACCCAATTTGAATGGCCACGGCGAGGAATATCAACTTGATTATGCTTCTACTGAAGATTCTGCTTTGGAGATTCTAGACTATATCAAAGCAAACTGTGGTGGGAAATTGTTTGCAATCGGTGGTGTTTCACTTGGTGGTCAAATTGCCATGGAGCTTTTGTCTTTAGACAGTGAAATTGCAGATAAGGCCATCATAGATGGAAGCCTCTGTATTCCTCAACCAAGGTTAGCTAAAATCAACATCTTTCTAGTGTCTCTATTTGGTAAACTGATGTTCAATAAATTCTCTTGCAAACTTCAGTTAAGCATGATGAACAAACTCTATCCTAAACTGGCTTATCCAGAGGAAATAAAAGCTTATTATTTGGAGGATTTGCCAAGGACGCCTGTCAAAACATTGGTGACCATTTACAAAAACTATATGGGATGTTACAAGCTGAAAGATATGATTTCTGCTAGCAAGGCTCAGGTTCTGTATATCTATGGTGAAAAAGAATTGAACTGTGTGAAAGAATCAGCGAAATTATTTCATCAGCTACATTCAAATACAATTTTGTATGAAGCAAAGGGCTATAATCACGGCTATTTATCAGCTTACCTGCCTTATGAGTGGATTGATTTGGTGGTGCCATTTTTAAAGAGTGATTCATTAGAAATGTGTAACGAATCTGATATGCCATAAGGAGGAAACGGATGCTAGGAGCAATAGTTGGAGACATTGTAGGTTCTGTTTACGAATGGAACAATATCAAAACGAAGGACTTTCCTTTATTTTGTGAGGATTGTTTTTCTCGAATGATACGGTAAGTCCGAACCACTGAGTGTGTGAGTTTGTTAGTGAAACATTGCTAATCCTCAAAATAAAGAAGCCCAAATTCCATTATTTTGAGATGAAAACCTAAACTGTTTTTAAGGAGGTGTTATATTGATAGAGAGCAGACCTGAGTTTGATAAAATCACATCCTTTGATGAATTTAATAAATATTACTGGTATCGTGATGAACTCTCACAGATATGCAAGTCATTAGGGATTGAATATAGAGCTACAAAACAAGAACTCAATCATATTATTGAGCAGTACTTTAAGGGCAATTTGATTAAAAAATCATCAGTAAAAAGGAAAAAGAAACGAGTAGAAGTCGTTACCTTAGATACGCCCTTGCTTGAATGCGGGTTCTCCTTTAACGCACACTTTAGAGAATATTTCTCAACTTTAACAGGTGTTTCCCCCCTTTAAATTTACTGCTGATATGGCCACTGCTTGGAGAAAAGTAAAAAGAGAACATGATTTAAGTTTTACCATTCAAGATATGTTAAAAGTTTATTATGGAAATTCAGATTATGCCAAGTATGATCATTCGGTTTGTCAATGGAATCAATTTCTAAAGGATTTCTGTGCAGACGAAAATAGTGCCAACTACTCTAATAAACTAAAAGTAGCTTCTATTCTTTGGAAAGAAGTTAGAAATTCAAGTAATGAAAAAATATATTCAAAAAATCTTTTGACTGAATATGCTGATAAAGTAAAAGAGTATGGCAAGTAGGAATGTCAGTATAAACCAATAGTTCACAGGGAGGAAGTTTATGCTATGCGTGTTTCTGATAAAGAGAAGCTAGATTCTAAGAAAATTGAATTTGATTTTATGGAAAAAGTTGCTTCTCTTGGAGTTCGTAAATTTTTAAAAGATAGACCTCAAGTATCTCCCTCTTTTGCATCTGGTATGATAGATGGATATTTTGATGACGAGGTTCCGGATTTATTTTAGAAACTTCTTGCAATTTACATTCTAAGCAACCTAGTTGGAACCCTTCCATGGGCTGTTCCTTATGGAGAAGAGGAAGTAGCAGTAATGCAAAATCAAGCTAAGGAAATTTTGGAATGGTATGACTATATGAACCGAATAATCCCAAGTTGGTATATGAACAAGAATAATGCTGAATAATAAATGTTATAATCGTAAGAGAATAGGATGGATAATTTAACGTTTAGATAGAAAAATATAAAGAATATTGAAATCATTTGTTGTAACTGTGTAAAAGATAGTTTAGTATTTGCTGAGATAAAACCGAATGCAATCATGTGACTGAAAAGATAACATAACAATAAAAATTTGAGGAGGAATGTAGGATGTTGTTGGATGATGAAAGATATGCAGAGGTTATTGCTTATGGTAAGGAAGCTGTAACAAAGATAGGCGAAAACAAGTTCGAGGAGGGATTCGTTCTTGCAGAACAAGGTTGGAACGCTTTTCCAGAGTCGGGAACAAAATGGAATCAGGGATACAACTATGCGAAAAGCTTTTTCAAGCATGCGATCGGAAATAGAGATATGGTGATAGCAAAATCTTGGTTGGACAGAATGATCGAAAACAATGATGAGCTGCACTTGTTTGATTCTGAGGTTGAACACATGAAGGCAAAGTATGAATTTGAACTTGGAAGCTTAGACGAAGCATTTGAACTATGGAAGAATCTGCTCAAACAAAAAGGTGTAGGCAACCGATATTTCCAGTCTGACGATCCAAAGTATAAGGAATTCTATCAATCAAGAAAATAATTTTATTCAACAAAAGTAACTAAGAGAAATCAATCTTAGAGAGGATTGTGATATCTGTATAAGGAATTGTTATAAAAAGATGAATCAACATAAGGAAAAATAATTGCTGGAGGAACTATGAACCAAATTGAGAAGTATCGAATATTGAGTGCAGGAAAAGCATTTGGTCACCGTGCCAAAATTGCTTTGGTCTTGCTTGATAGCAGCACAGCTTATGAAGAATTAAAAGAAGAAGCCTCACAAAGCATGGTTGCTGGAAGTTATGACTGTGTAGGTGGAGATCCGGCTGTAATACTTGAAAGAATAGCAATAGAATTGATATGTCGTGACACCCGTAATACATGGTATTTACCTGATAATGTAAAATTTTGGGATAAGCGTTTCGGCAGTTTGTTTGAAAATAAGTTTTTTTGCTATGATGATGATATAGAAACATGGAGCAAGATACTTTACAAATATTTTGTAAAACTGCAGTGGATGCCGAAAAGAGAAGATTATACTTCAACAAGGAGCTATAATAATGTTTGGGGATATTTTGCAGAACTTTTAGCAGTTGTAAAACAAAATAATCATCCTGAGTTTGATAAGTATTATGAAATTGCAGTTCAAAATGGAATGAATCCAGTGGTTTTGGAAAGAAAGTTACAAGAACTGTCTGAAATCAAACAACAATTTTCTATAATTTAACAGGTAGTCACTCAGTTTAGAAAAAATGTGACAAAAAATGAATCAATTTATGTTCGAAAGGAAAGAATTACAGATTTTATATCCTTTGAAGCCGTTGTATGTGCAGTGTAGTAGCTGCCGACGATATAATCTAGATAGCCAATCCTTTTCATAAGCAGCAGAAACCTAAAATAAGACCTTAGAATAAAAGCTACAAATCTCTAGTTCTATGAAATAATGTTGAATCAGCAAATCTTTTATATTTGCTGATTTTTAACTATCAAGGCAAGTGAGTCATCCTTTTACTTAGATTCTATGTCTGATTTTCGAATTGAGATTATTGAAGATTTTTAATATAATAAAGTAGAAATAACGAACATTTAAACGAACATTTAGATGAAATTAACATTTGAGGTTTAGAGTAAACATGAGTCTATTATTTGAAGAATTTAAAACCATTTGTTTCCATTTAAACCGAGTCGGAATCACACCGACGCTCATGGGGTCTTTGGGGTTTGAATACCGTTCAAATGAAGAATGGGGGCCGTCTGACATTGACATTCATGTGCCTGGTGACCCTAGAGGTTGGGAAGCGCCTGATCATCTCAGAATTTATGAGTGGGACAAGATAATGAAAGTGATGAAACACTTAGGCTATGCCTTAATAGATATTCATGAGCATGAATTCCAAAAGGATGGTCTGAGTGTTGAATTCGGAAGTATCGATTCTTTACCTGATTTTGCAGGAGTTTCGGAATCTGATATTGAGCTGATTCATCTCGATGACATCACTTTTCGTGTTCCAAATCTAGAACAGTATTTAAGTATTTACAAGGCTTCTTCCCAAGACTCCTATCGAAATGATCACAATAACAATAAGGATTTTAAAAAAATTGAGTGGCTGGAAAGACATTTGTAAATTATCATATGAAAAGTAGTAAGTTGTATGACTGGCTGCTTTTTTATTTATAGAAACAAACCACTTGAAACTACGGACAAGCCTTGCAAATAAAATACGAAAGTAGTATACTAGAATCACAATTATGAAAACGTTTGCATCATAAATGCAACCAAGTAAATCAGGAGACAGAACAATGGAATTAACAGCCATTTACCACAGACCAGAGTCAGAGTATGCATATCTTTATAAAGACAAGATAATGCACATTCGCATTCGAACGAAAAAGGGAGATATTGAAAGCATCAACTTACATTATGGAGATCCTTTTATTTTTATAGAGGACCATTATGAAGCAAGCAAGGCGATGGTCAAAGTGACTTCCGATGCCTTATTTGATTACTGGCAATCGGAAGTTACGGTTGGCTATGCCCGACTCCAGTATCTCTTTGAACTTAAAGATAAGCAAGGTCAGAGTATTTTGTTTGGCGATAAGGGATGTGTTGAAAACACACTAGAAAATCTTCATTACGAAGGAAACGGCTTTAAAATTCCTTATATCCATGAGATTGATGCCTGCCATGTTCCTGACTGGGTATCAAATACAGTTTGGTATCAGATTTTCCCAGAACGCTTTGCTAATGGCAATCCTGAGATTTCTCCAGAATGGGCGCTAGCTTGGGATTCGTCTATCAAACCTAAAAGTAAGGATTTCTTTGGTGGGGATTTACAGGGGATTATTGACCATCTGGATTACTTGCAAGACTTAGGTATTACAGGTCTTTATCTCTGTCCGATTTTTGAATCCCCAAGCAATCACAAGTACAATACGACGGATTATTTCGAAATTGACCGTCATTTTGGAGACAAGAAAACCTTCCGTAAACTGGTGGAGGCGGCCCATCGGCGAGGCATGAAAATCATGCTGGACGCTGTTTTCAACCATATCGGAGACCAAGCTCCACAGTGGCAGGATGTTCTCAAACATGGTGAAGATTCTATTTATAAAGACTGGTTCCATATTCAAGACTTTCCAGTCGTTAAAGAAAAATCTTGTTAATAAAAGAGAACTATCCTACCACACCTTTGCCTTTTGAGAGCTATATGCCCTAAGCTCAATACGGCAAATCCTCAAGTGAGAGACTATTTGTTGAGCGTTGCGACCTACTGGATTGAAGAGTTTGATATCGATGCTTGGCGCCTAGATGTTGCGAATGAAGTCGACCACCAATTTTGGCGAGATTTCCGTAAGGCTGTCTTGGCTAAAAAGCCCGACCTTTATATTCTTGGAGAGGTCTGGCACACCTCCCAGCCTTGGTTAAATGGCGATGAATTCCACGCAGTTATGAACTATCCTCTGTCTGATAGTATCAAGGATTATTTCTTGCGAGGGGTTAAGAAACCTCATCAATTTATTGATGAGATCAATAGCCAATCTATGTACTATAGACAGCAGATTTCGGAAGTGATGTTCAATCTCTTGGATTCGCATGATACGGAGCGTATTTTGGCTACTGCCAAGGGAGATAGCCAACTTGTTAAGTCTGCCCTAGCCTGCCTCTTTTTACAAAGAGGAACACCGTGTTTCTACTATGGAACCGAGTTAGAGTTAGACGGAGGGCCAGACCCAGATTGTCGTCGTGTCATGCCTTGGGAACGTGTTTCCGACAGTAATGAGATGCTTCATTTCATGAAGAAATTGATTCAGCTTCGCAAGGATGCTACAAACATTATTCAACATGGCACCTATAGCCTGAAAGAAATCAAGCCAGATGTGGTATCTCTGGCATGGGATTATGATGGCCAAAAGGTCCAAGCCATTTTTAACCAATCAAGTGAAAACTATCTTGTAGACCGTGATTCTGTAGCGCTAGCCAGTCATTGTCAAGAACTAGATAATCAGCTTGTCATCTTACCAAAAGGATTTGTGATTCAATAAAAAATGAGAAGAGAAAGACTGTAATGATGGGCAACCATTCGTTCCAGTCTTTTTTCTATTTATGTAGTATAATAAAGGAAATACCAGAGGTAAACCCTTAGAAAAAAGAGAACGATGAACCATCTAGTCCAATCTTTAAAAGAAAAGATCACTGACCAAATGTCCATGGTTCGACAAGTTCCTAATGATGATGAAGAATTTTATCAAGTCCATTTAGATATTTTCTATAAGCCGACTAGTGAGAATGCAGAGTTTAGAGAGTTTATAGGGACGAAGATCTTGATGAGAACATCTTTGACTATATTCGAAACTCGGAGATTTTGCCGATGCTAAAGACAAGGAATACCTCAAAGTAAAAATTTATTTAGATGAAACTTAGTAAGGAGAAATCATGTTTAGTTTTTTTAAGCGAAAAAGAAACAAGCGGTTCAATCAGGAGTCACATGACAAGGCTAAAGAAAATCAGGCTGTTTCTGAAAAGAAACTTGATGTAGAAAATGATGAAGCAAATGTGGATTCTGAACAAATCCTCCATTTTGATCATTTAAATTTTAAATTGGCCGTCATTCAGGTCTTAATGTACGATTTACAAGTATTGAAACCATCCTTTGATATTTATGATTTTGCTGATCGATACAGTACAGAAGAGATTGATACTGAAAGCATGGAAGTTATCAAACCTGCTCTTGAGTATTTTGAAGCCTTATCTATTCCTAAGAAATATGCTGAAGAGGTCAAAGAAATTTACATGGATGGTGGAAATGAGATTTATATGAATATCATTCCGCAATGGGATGGAGAAGATGGAACATTTGATTTGAATGAGCTCAGTTTATCCGAACTGCAACAATTTCCAAACTTGAAAGAAGCAACTATTTTAAGTAGCAATTTTGATAGCGTGAAAGTAATCTTCGATGCGGCTGGTATTGAAGTCGAGCTATTATAATTTTAGTTATCAAGTCAATTCATGTTAAAACAATAATTGGATCACGCTTTAAAAGGAGTATGAAAATCAATGGATGCTAACATACTTAGAGTTGTAAAAATAGATAAAGAAGCACTTTATGAATTTATCTATGAAAACTTTATAGCACAACAGGAAGAATTGTTAGACATATCCAAATCTGAAGTGATGAATGATTTTGCAATAGATTGGGAAAAAGGGGAGTTTCTATTTACTGCGCATAGACAGGAAAACATGGCTGGAGAATTGATTTCCTTACCAGAAGGACTAAATGCGGAAACATTACTGGAAAACTTGCCTGTTACAACTGATTCTGTACTTAAACCAAATCAAATCTATAAAGATTATTCATTTGACGATTTGAGCAAATTTATTTGATGAGAGTATTTTATATCGCAGAGATTGCAGATGATAGAGTGCGGTGAGTTACAGTTAATTACAAGAGAAAAGTGTGAAAAAATACAATTCAAATCTGAGTTTACTCAATCGAGTGTAACTTACTCGAATTTAAATAGTCGATCTAGTGTTGAAGAAGTGAAGAATTTATTATCCACTCATACTATCATTAGAAGGAAGCAAGTCAAAGAATTCAACTTATAAAAGTCCCTTTATCGTAGAGAATATTGATTAGATAGCAAGGAAGAGGAAAATATGAAACTATTTAAAAAAATTTCCTATCTATTTATTATTATAGTTGGCGCCCTTCTACTAAGTGCCTGTGTTTTGCATAAAGAAGACAAAGAGCGACTAGTTCGATATCTCAATAACGTCTATGGGGAAAATGCTTATGAGATGAAAGAAGATCCCAGGCATCCCTATTATTGGTTTGTGACATTGAAGGGTTATCCAAATATTCCCTTTACTTGTAGTGTGTCCCATGATTGGCTAGCAATGGGATCACCTTTTATTCATTCTGATTTTGAAGAAATCTTCTGCACAAGAGCTCTTGCGGAATATAAGGAAAATCATAATCTAGGTGACGATGTCCTTTCCTATCTGCATCCTGTAAATTTTGTCTATTCTACAGAAGTAACAAATTTAGATCAGCTAAAAGAATCCTATGACAAGATGCTGGACTTTATCAACTATACTAGCTTGAAGTATCCTATTTTAGATGAAACTGATTGTTTCGGGGTACGAATGGATATCAGTGGTATTCGATTAAAGAGCTCGAGGAGGAATCTTGATGGTTCAATCGATACCAGTATTTATCGACAAGTTTGCAATGCAGAAAATGGGAAATTAAACATAAGACCTTTTGAAGAAATTCGTCAAGAATTGGAACCCCAACTACGAACGCACCCTGAGAATTCAAAGGGATTTGTATTTGTAGTAAACACGACCTCCTTTGTACTGGGAAGCGATACACTTGATGATTGCTTATATAAGCATTTCGAATTATCATCTACCACAGTAGAAGAACTTCAAAAGATCAAGTTGCAACCTGGAGAAAGCAGCGAAAGCTATATATTGGCCAAAGACTATAATGATAATAGCTTAGAGTATTATACAAAAGTTACAGTGCAGGTGAAAAATCTAAGTGATAAGGAATGTTCTGTTTTAGATGGAACGTTGGTGAAGGCTGTCATCTCTGATCCGGCAAGTATGTATATTGGAGATGTCTATTTTGAATTTGATAAAAGAAAAGAATTAACTGCTGATTTATATGATATGCTTGGAACAAAAAGACTCTCCACTAGTGAAGAGGAGAGCGACGGAGTTCCCTATAAAAATATAAGAGTTTTGTTTAAGATGAAGACCTATTTCAAAGAGATAGACAGCGTTACATTATCCTATCAGGAGTAGGGATTTTCTCACTCCCAGATTGTATTCTGAGCTCTTACTCCGTATCGATTAGGGGACTGGTCACTATTGAAATTCGCCACAAATTGATAGCTGTTCCATAGTACATAGTCGGCAGTTTGCAGTCTCAGACTGAAGTAGGTATCGTGCTTCACTTCTTTAGCATCAGCAGGTTTTAGTGAAAAGATATCTGTTAAGTTTCTCGTTTTAAAGTCATTGATTGTGAGTTTGGAGAGGTCTTGACCGTTGATTTTAACTTGGGATAGTTGCGGGCTGTCTGCTGAGATTTCATAGTATGTAACCACGCAGTTCTCGAGTTTATCAGAGTCTTTCCACTTTGGTGTAATGCTCATAAGACCGTAAGATTTACCATCTCGGACTATTTCAAGCAGTTCTCCATAGTAGAAGTGGTCATTGCGCTTGTTCACAATCTCGCTCTCAGGATTTTTTCCAGTAAAGCTGAACCCCTGATCCAGTAGTTCTGAAGCTCTTGTTTCTCCGACCACCACACTGGTCTTATCGATTTGAATTCCAATAGGTTGAGCAGGAAAGCCAGTAATGAAGATGCAAAAAGTAAAGTTGAAAACGGTCAAAAAGACAGCACCAAAAACCGCATTGGATGATGAATAGTGGTGATGGTTTTTCCTTGGTCGCTTTACTATAAATAACATTAAGTTGATAAGGTTTCTAAACAGCATACTTGCTACAAAAATTTCAAATTGAGCCTTTAAACACGTATAAAGGGCTGCTGAAAAATTGTCCATTTTAACATACAGTGCCACTAGAGTGAGGATATTAGCCAGAAGAAAATAGAAAATAAATAGGTTTACTTCCTTTAGAGCGTCCCTATTAGTGATATCTTCATATTCAATATGGTAACGTCCTTGAAAACCTTGCCCAAACTGATACATCCACTTAGGAACTTCTTCGCCGGCTCTAACGGCACTCGCCAGTTTAAAATAGAGATAAATCGTACAGACTAAGAATAGGTAAAAAATAAAATAAAAAGTCAAAGCAAATATAAAAAAGCCCATCGCCATTCTCCTTTTTAGGCTATAAAACATATTTGGATACACCTTTATTATAACACTTTATAGGGAAAACATCTGAGGATAATATTCATCAGGTAAGAATTACACCTTAGCGACAATAAGCTTTTATAAAACATAAATATTGTCATTCAACATAGAAATTTTGGAGGAAAAACAAATGGGAATGATTGCTAATTTTCAATATATAAACGATCAGTACTTACATCAACTGAAGGCCTTTAATGGTGAAGGAGATGATCAATTTGAGGTAGTAGAAGAGGAAGAAGAACTTTTACTTGATATAGATAAAATGTGGGATGTTCTTCATTTTGTGCTTACAGGGGATGGAAGTTCAAACCCTAGTCGGAATGCTCCTTTGAGCGGAGCTGTTTTGGGTGTGACGCCACTTGAAAATGTTGCGGAATATATTGCTTATACAGAAAAATCAAAAGTGTCAGAGATTTGTTCGGCTTTGGAAAACTTTGATATGGAAGAAGCCATGGCTCATTTTAGTATGCAAGCTTGTAAAAAGGCAGATCTTTACCCCGATATTTGGGATTATGATGACGAAGAGGAAGAGATTAAAGAAGAAATTTGCGATTATTTCCAAGCGCTGAAAGAGTTTTACAAGAAAATTTTAGAGCTCAATGGGAATGTCATGGTTACTATTTGTTAAAAGGTTTATCAAACGTTTCTAAAAGAATAAAACAGCTTGAGGTTAAAAATGGATAAAGAAGATTTACAAAAGGCATATCTTGACTTGGAAAAAGAAAGCTTTCCTTCTGGTAAAAGAATCAAATTTGCAGCTGATTTGGGTAGTTCCCAAGAAATCGCATATCATTATGAACTAATTTGCAAAGATTGGAATGAAGGTAGAAACCTGCATTTAGAAGGTAGCTTTGATAAACATGGAAGAGATGGATTAGAGTTTCTATTTGAACAGTTGGATGAAGTTAAAGATGAAAAACAAAGTGTATTGACTGCGTATCTTATAGCGGAAATCCTTTCTAAATCAAAACATCGAGATTTTTATAGCTCATTTTGTGACCAACTGATTCCTATCCTTACTGCACTTTTAGATATAAAGAATCCTATTCTTCGTCAAAAGGTGCTCATAGCTTTAGGTTGGGTAGGAACAGAAAAAGAAATTGGTCTTTTGACAAGACAAATGCTAGGTGATGGAGATGCTCTTTGTCGTGCATGGTCTGCGACAAGTCTCATGCAACTGTCCTTTCATAAGGTAAAAGCAGAAATTATATCCAAAAAAGCAAAGGCCAGTTTTATTCAAGCTATTACCGAAGAAAAAGACTCCTATGCTTGTGGTTTGATGGTAGAAGCAGCTCAACTATTATTTGGCAAGAGATGGATATCATCTTCTGCGGTAGAAAATATGGACCTTGAAAAAATAGAAAAGGCCAAAAAATCTGCTATTAGATTTCTAAGTAAACATTAGGGATCAATTATATAGAAACATTCGAGAGTTATTTGATAGATAAGTTTCTGCAGCTCTAAAACTACTTAAAAACATATTCTCACTATCTGTCCTTGAAATATTTTAAATATGTGGTTAGTAATATAATCCTTCAACATAGTTAGCCTGTAGTACACTGAAATTACAGGCTTTTGTCCTATAAGTGGTATAATAAAAGAAAAACGAGAAGTATTTTATACATAAAGAGTTTCAAGGTCCAATATTAATAGAGGATGGTAATAGATCCGTTTGTGGCTATCTATTCAGATGTCTTGACTGTAAAAAATATCATCTCTGGGTAGATGCGGATTAGGAAACTAATGTAAGCTGGCCAAGAAAGATTCAAATTATAAGAGAGGATGATGGCATTGGAGAATTTGGAGATTTTTGAGATTGCATCTAAGCATTTTCTAGGACAAATGACTGATCTTAAAGACTTGTTGGTCAGAAAAATCAATAAATTAGACAGTATGGATTGGGTATATAATAAAGGAAGCGTAAAAACTTGCAAAGCTAATGAAATGGGTCGAAAGATGAGATGTAAGGTTGGATTGGAATATGGTCTAAAAGTCGAATTATCACTTAATGAGGTTGAGCTGATTTGGGATGAGTTTCAGAAGTTTTTTAAAGAAAGTTATTTCGAAAAGATTGAAAGAAATAGAAACAATGAAGAATTAGGAAGATACGAATTTATTGCAAGGACTCCTAAAGGAGATGAAATTGAGTGTAGAATTTACCTAGCTAATGAATGGAATATTCCTCAGATTTCGATTTCAGGCTTTGTTTCTTCTCGCTATAAGAATTGCGATTTTAGCAAGTAATGGAAAAGATGGGTAGAAAAGGTGAGATATGAAGCACTTAGACCGGGACAATATGCAAAAAAGCCTTGAGGCCTTGTATGTTTTGGATGATTATTTAACAGATCCTTCAAAAGACTATTTGAGATTGATACGAAAGAAAGTAACGGACTTCACTAGCCGATACAGCATTGATAACGGTGCTGGGGATTCTTTGGATGTGATTTTTACAGAAGAAGTGGTCTTGATAAAGGGATTTGATCATGAAAGCAGTCTCAATCAGTTTGCAGCTGACCAATGGAATCAGAACATTATCGACAGGATTTATGAAGGTATTGATGAAAATTGGCTGAATCTTTTAACTTTAAAAGAAAGAGAAGAAACAACATTTTGTATCTGGTATGATGGTACCATTCATCAAAATAACATTGAGAATAATAATGGCGGAACTTGGTTATTGGGATACACCTTTGATACATACGATAGGTTTAAAGAATTTGTGATAGAATATTATTCTTTTGAATTTGATGATAAGTTGTTGAAAAAACTCTATACGGATGGTAGTCTGTCTGATAGAGAACTGGCAGAACTGACACATGAGTGAAGAAGAAATCTATGAACGCAACAAGGAACTCGATGCTGAAAAAAGGCTACTCAAGATACCTTCACATCAGATTCATCCCGAATGGAAGGAACTGATGGACGAATACCATCAACGCTATCTGGTTCTCCTGTATGGCTGTGTAAGCGAGAAACTCTTATCAAAAGAGGCTAGGAACTCCTATGGCCATCCAAGTGAGTATTCATATTTACGAGGCGAGAATTTTTCCGTTTGGTTTACCATGCGAAAAGGGGATCTGGCAACGGTCATACTATACTATGAGGAAGCTTTGGAAATGAAACATAAGTGTGTGCTTAGGTTGATAGATGGCAAATGGTTGATTGATGAGAAATTCTATGGATTTGGCGGTGAAAAAACATGGTATGTCGATATGCTCTGAACAAGATCCCTATGTTCCCTTCACCAATAATCACAAATTATCTAGACTGCAATTCCTTGAATTAGAAGATTTTTAATTCGTTCCCCAAGCTTTAGATGAGGTTTTATATGAAAGGCAATATGCGAAAGGATTACCTCTATCGGTATCTACTCTACAGATTTGAAAAGGAAAGTTTCAAGAATAGTGCTTTGGAAAGGATCAATCAGGAGGCCAAAGAAAGAATCTGTCGGCAGGCGACAAAGACCACCAGACGGATTAGTGTATTTGTCGGTCTGGTCTACTTGATTCTGTTTTGTTTGATAATTATCTGGCTGAATGCGAATTGCTCCCAAAATCCATTCTTCCGATGGTACCAAGGCTACATAGAATCACTATTTCCATTGATCAATGGTGATTGGGGGAGTAGTTGGATTGAGAAAAAAGGGACGATTTTGTGGATTGCTATCAAGGCCTTCCCTATATTTGTTCTTAATGGTGTACCCTTTCTTTTGCTTGTACTACTGATTGCAAATAGAACTTTAAAAAAGAAAATAAAGGCTGAATGTATCAACTAAGGAGAAAAAAGATGGACAGAATGATTGCAATCGGATCACTGGCTTTTCTTGGACTAGCGTTTTTGGGGATTGGACTTGGAATGTATTTCTTCCTCAAAAGGCTGGTAGTGAATGGGAAATCCGTCTTAGATGAGCCAGTAAATGAACAAACTCGTACAGACAAGATGGGGCTTGGCGAGCTTTTGGTTTATTTGTCGATGATTGCGATTGCTGGCGTTTTTGTAGTGCAAATCATGAGTAGGGGAGGAACTGGTAATGCTATTTTGGCAAGAATTGTGATCCTACCACCGATTATGGCACTTTTTAATGCTAGAAAACGCACGGGAAAAGCGATGATCGCACTTGTGGTTTCTTTTATGGTGGCTTTATTTCTTATGATAGCCTATGGTCAGATAGGGTTGCCACCAAAAGCACCAGAATTGATGATAGATGACAAGCCAATCACGCTAACACAAACAAGTGTGAGTGACCTTCTAAAAGAAGGTTTTGACATCTACATCAGGGAGAATGACAGCTTTAGTAACGATTATGATGAGGCTCTTTCTTCGGGAAAAATCAAAAAATATCAGGCTGATAAGAGTATTTTTATCAAGAAAGGCTTCCGTCGATATAGCAATGCTGTGTCGTATGCTCCCTATCTTCTTGGAAAAGATGGTTTGATTCTTGGAAGTATTGCCTTATACGGAGATGAAACAAAAGAAACTGTCTTAGAGGACTGTAAAATTATCCAGTTTAAGCTGGATGAAGATCGTATCAAAGCAGCAAAATCAAAAGCTATCTCCTACAAGCTGGATGGTGTGGATTTACTAGCTAGGTTTGAGGAAGGGAATATGCGAACAACCTTTGCTGATACATTATGGTCAGTTCCGCCTGCACATCCTGTAGACTCGACCCAACTATGGTATGGAATCCAATGGAAAAGTCGCAGTGATCATCTGTTTTGGAATGAATATTTTTCCTTAATTCGCTTGGATGAAAACTACTATATGATTGACTTTGAGCTAGTTGGAGAAGTGGCGCGTGATGATTAGTGAAATAAAGACCTACTAAGTTTTTTTGATGTTATTCTATTTGTACTTTGGTCAGGATTAGTATATAATTTACGATAGAGAAATTTACTGGCTAGGAGAAGGAAATGGAATTAAAAGATTTTACTGAAAAAGAACAGGACATGATAAAGCAGGGACTGACAACATCTGAAATTAGCGATAAGGAAACCGCTGCGAAAATCCTTGCCCTAGTACCTCAGGAATGGATCAAACGCATTCCCTTTTTCGTGCGAAAACACGCTACAACTCGAACAATAAAGCGTATTTCTATCGAACATCCGGAGCTTTATGCTGTCGCTAAAAGAAGTGGTGAAATCCCTGAGAAGGAACGAGAAGAATTACGCCAAATCATTACAGATATTTTCCAAGAGAAAATGAATAAGCATAAGATTAAATAATTTTGAGAGGAACTAAAAATTAGTTCCTTTTTTAATCGTTTTCAGTTGATTGGACTTTAACTTTTGGGTGGCAATTTAACTATTCATGAACAAATTTTAAGAAAAATTTAAAAAAAGTAC
>BNJS01001666.1_pt1 | contig 25487 bp, 34 predicted proteins | sample 8540461 | NCBI WGS metagenome assembly BNJS01 (sample SAMD00202454, study PRJDB9452) | human saliva metagenome | isolation source: human saliva | place: Japan | reverse complement strand
GGGGTGGACAGCAACAGTAAATAATAAAAAGTTAAAATTCATCGAGCTCAAAAGGGGTTTATGAAGGTTGATGTCCCTAGTGGTAGGGAAAGTTGTGCTTACCTTTATTCCTATGGCCTTAAGATTGGCTTGATTATTAGTTGCTTGGCATTTGGAATATTTTGTTGCTATGATTACTTCATCAATAAAATAATAATTACTCAAAAAGCTACTCGCCCTAAATCATAACCACCCGTCTAACGGGTGGTTTGATCAAGGGCTATAAGCCCATAATACCAGCCAGCGCCTAAAGACGCTGGCTTTCACTTTGTTCAAGCCTTATTGCTTTTGACTCGTCACAAGCCTCTCAAAGAGGCATTCGCATTACTTACCATTATCCCTGAAGGGATTTTCATATTCTTTTACGCTTAATTTGTCCAAAGCGATATCATACTTCTCTTGTTCCTGAATATATTTCTTAATTGTGGCTTCATTAAGTCCTACCGTACTTACATAATAACCTTCTGCCCAAAAATGTCTGTTTCAAATTTATATTTTAAATTGGCGTGTTTATCAAACATCATTAAGGCACTTTTACCTTTTAAATATCCCATAAAACTAGCTACACTCATTCGTGGTGGTATACTTACTAGCATATGAACATGATCTGGCATTAAGTGGCCTTCTATTATTTCAACGCCTTTATATTGGCATAGCCTATGAAAAAAATCTCTCCCAGACTACTCCTATATTGATTATAGATTATTTTTTTCGTCTATACTTGAGGTGTAAATACAATGTGGTACTTACACATCCATTTTGTATGTGATAAACTGTGAGCTTTTTGCGCCATAGTCTTAACTCCTTTCGTTTTACAATTGGCTTGAACACCTATATTGTAACTCGTTTGGAGTTTTTTTGTTATGACGGTATAACCTTCGATGCGCACCCGCATAGCGGGTGGTTTATTTGTTTCGCACCTTTGGAGCGAAACGGACTTAAAGTCACATAATAAAAACCCAAAAGGTCTAGAACGAACGTTCTGAACCTTTTGGGTTTAGGGTCTTGAATTGTCAAATTAAGTGCATACTTTCCCCGTAGAATACTTCATAAGGTGTTTTCCAGTCAAGACATTTTCGTGGCCTATTATTAAGTTTGTTCTCCCACAGCTGAATAGTCTGATCATCAACCAATGTTAGATCACTCCCTTTTGGAAAATATTCTCTAAGTAATCCATTCGTATTCTCATTGGTCCCTCGTTGCCATGGAGCATGAGGGTCAGGAAAATAGACTTCAATGTTCAATTGATCGCTCAATTTCTGATGATACGTAAATTCTTTCCCCCTATCAGGAGTTACAGTATGCTTGGTCAAGGGTTCTAACATTGTTACCATAGCTCCTATTACCAACTTGCTTTTTTTGACAGCTACCTTCCGGATTTTTAAGAAACGAGAATAACGGTCAGTTAGAGTCACTAAACAAGCTTTTCCAGTTTTACCTGCAACAGTATCAGCTTCCCAATCTCCTATTCTAGTTCGGTTATTAGCATCTTCTGGTCTTTCGTGAATTGTACGAGATATAGAGATTTTCCCTCTATTTTCGACATAACCTTTTGTATGACGTGTTTTACCACGATGACGGAGCTTTCGAATGACACCACGAGCACCATGAGATAGTGAGTTATCATCAAAATGCCCTCTGTAAATGGCTCTATAGATTGTTTGATAACTAATAATAGTTCTTCCATACTCTAATCGCAACCGACCTTCTATTTCTTCGGGAGACCATTGGTAATCGAGAAATAGATGTTTGACGGTATTGCTTAAATTGTGATCTATTTCAAGCATACGTTTCCGCCCACAGTGTGATTTAGCCATATGGTAAGATTCCTGTGCATGACTTGGAGAATAGTTTCCTTCTTTTAGATGTCGTTTCCACTCACGACTAATACTAGACGGATGACGATGAAGTAATTTAGCAATTTGAGAAAAGTTTAGGCCTTGCGTACGGTAAACGAGAATACTTTCACGCTCGTCTATGGTAAAATGATGGTAGCTCATAAGATTTCCTTTCGTAACTAGTTCGTTCAATTCTATTTTACTAGAAAATCTTATGAGTTTTTATTGTGCACTTATATTGTATATTCAAGGTACAAAAAAAACTCAAGCTATACAACTCGAGGTGTCTTATCACTCCGCCAGTAGGACTCGAACCTACGACATCATGATTAACAGTCATGCGCTACTACCAACTGAGCTATGGCGGATAAAACTGCTAATTAGCAAAATAGTCCGTACGGGATTCGAACCCGTGTTACCGCCGTGAAAAGGCGGTGTCTTAACCCCTTGACCAACGGACCAAGTTTTGAGATTTTTATCTCGCTGACACTCTTATTATTATATCAGAGTATTCGATTTTGTCTATACTTTTTATTAAATTTTGCTGAATTTATTCGAATTTTACGTTAGTTTTTATCTAGCTTTTACAAAGTATTGACATGTTGCTATATATTTTGTAAACTAAAGTTATTGGTCCCATAGCTCAGCTGGATAGAGCATTCGCCTTCTAAGCGAACGGTCGCAGGTTCGAATCCTGCTGGGATCAGATGAAAAAACGCAATCTAGAATTTCTAGTTGCGTTTTTCTTTTGCTTCGATAAATAGAAAATAATTTAAAATAAACAAGGGGAGCAAAGTTGTATATAGACTGTATTCATATAAATATTGGGCAAACCAAGTTGATGCTGCGACTCCCACCATAAAGGTAAAGATGATAATAGTAGTGTAAGAAGCTTGTTTTAGTACTTTAGGATCACTCTCACCAATAGCTCTTGCAACTGTTAGGGAAGTATTAGTGATATTACCAGTCATCATGAAGGAGGCATAATTTACTCCTCTGACCCGCTTAAAAATCCCTACCTGAAGAGAGGCAAAGAAGGCCAAGCCTGCAATCGTAATAGTAGAATCAACGTAAGGTGTAATAATGGCGAGAATAGTCATCAAGAGAAAGGCAAGTCTAATTGCTTGCAAATGCCATCCCCATTTATGGTTAATGAGCCACTTCTTAACAAAAAAAACAAAAAACTGACCTAAAACAAAGAAAAAAATAGGTATTACATAGCTAAAAGCTCTTGCAATATGTCCCTCAACAAGGTGAATAACCAAATAAAGGAGATTACCTGTCTGGATACTTGCAAATCGTCCGTCTTGAGTATTGTAAGTATAAGCATCAATGAAGCCCCCCATATAACTTACTAGAGTTGCTACTCGTAAACCTTCAAAAACACGATAGGAGCGTTTTTTCATTTTGAACATGTTGATTTCCTTTTTCTACTTATGATAAGGACTTCCTTGCTGAATCATGAATGCGCGATAAATTTGTTCCACTAATACAAGGCGCATAAGCTGATGAGGAAAAGTCAAGAGACCAAAACTCATCAATTGATTAGCCCTCTTTTTCACTTTAGGGGATAGCCCCAGACTCCCCCCTATAATAAAAGTAATATCTGAATAGCCTCTAAGGGTCGCTTGCTCTAACTCTTTGGCAAACTTTTCTGAGGGAAATTGCTTTCCCTCAATTGCTAAGGCAATGACGTAATCACGGTCACCAACCTTAGCCAAAATACGCTGTCCTTCTTTGTCTAGGATAGCTTTATTTTCAGCTTTGCTTGCATTATCAGCGTCTTCTCATCAATCAACTCTATAGACTCAAATTTTGTGAAGCGTCCTAGCCGTTTGATATACTCTGCAATACCATCTTTCAAATATTTTTCTTTCAATTTTCCAACGGTAATCAATTTAACTTTCATAGCTTCATTATAGCACATATCCACAATCTTTTAACATCTTATCCACACCTTTTCATATTTCATATCCCCTATTTATTCCATCTAGAATAGCCTATCATCTACTTTTCCACAGATTGTGGATAACTTTCAAAAAAATCACTTTATGATATAATTAAAGCTTACTTTTGATATGTTTATCAAAAAGGAGGACTAAACGTGAAAAAATTTAACTGGAAAAAAATAGTAACGCCAATTGCAATGCTAGTTATTGGCTTACTAGGTGGTTTACTTGGTGCCTTTATCCTACTAACAGCAGCTGGGGTATCTTTTACCAATACAACAGATACAGGAGTCAAAACGGCTAAGACCGTCTACAGCAATACAACAGATACAACTAAGGCTGTTAAGAAAGTACAAAATGCTGTTGTTTCTGTCATCAATTATCAAGAAGGCTCATCTTCAGATTCCCTAAATGACCTTTATGGCCGTATCTTTGGCGGAGGAGACCGTTCTGATTCTAGCCAAGAAAATTCAAAAGATTCAGATGGGTTGCAAGTCGCTGGTGAAGGTTCTGGAGTAATCTATAAAAAAGATGGGAAAGAGGCTTATATCGTAACCAACAACCACGTTGTCGATGGCGCTAAAAAACTCGAAATCATGCTTTCAGATGGATCAAAAATTACTGGTGAACTCGTTGGTAAAGATACTTACTCTGACCTAGCAGTTGTCAAAGTTTCTTCAGATAAAATTAAAACCGTAGCGGAATTTGCAGACTCAAACTCTCTAACAGTAGGTGAGAAGGCAATTGCTATCGGTAGCCCACTTGGTACCGAATATGCCAACTCAGTAACAGAGGGAATCGTTTCTAGCCTTAGCCGTACCGTAACTATGCAAAACGACAATGGTGAAACTGTTTCAACAAATGCTATTCAAACAGATGCTGCCATTAACCCTGGTAACTCAGGTGGTGCCTTAGTCAATATCGAAGGACAAGTTATCGGTATTAACTCAAGTAAAATTTCATCAACGTCAGCAGTCGCTGGTAGCGCCGTTGAAGGTATGGGATTTGCCATTCCATCAAACGATGTTGTCGAAATCATCAATCAATTGGACGGTAAAGATTACGACCAGCCCTAGGAATCTCAATGGCCGATCTTAATAGCCTTTCTAGCAGTACAACTTCTAAATTAGATTTACCAGATGAGGTGAAATCTGGAGTTGTTGTCGGTAGTGTTCAGAAAGGTATGCCAGCTGACGGTAAACTTCAAGAAAATGATGTTATCACTGAGATTGATGGTAAGGAAATCAGCTCAAAAACTGATATTCAAACCAATCTTTACAGCCATAGTATCGGAGATAATATCAAGGTAACCTTCTATCGTGGTAAAGATAAGAAAACTGAAGATCTTAAATTAACAAAATCTACAGAAGACTTATCTGATTAATCATTGACAAATCTGTCAAAAGACCTTTACAATAATGTAAAGGTCTTTTTTGGGAAAGGAACACCATGTCAGAACAACTCAAAACTTTACCTATTAGTGAAATTTACCCCAATCCTTTTCAACCTCGTCTAGAATTCTCCGATGAAGAGTTAGTAGAACTAAGTCAGTCAATCTCAGAAAATGGTTTAATACAACCAATTATTGTACGAAAATCTGACATTATTGGTTATGAACTAATTGCTGGAGAAAGACGTTTACGTGCCTGTAAACGTTTAGGGATGACAGAAATCCCTGCAGTTGTAAAGAAAGTTACAGATCAAGAGAGTCGTAAACAAGCTATTATTGAAAATTTACAACGATCAAATCTCAATCCTATCGAAGAAGCAAAGGCCTATCGTAATTTAATTGATGAGTTAGCTTACAGTCACGAGGAGCTCGCTAAAGCTATGGGGAAATCTAGACCATATATTAGTAACACTCTTAGACTACTACAACTTCAGCGAGAGATACAAACGAGTATTGAAAACGGAAGTCTGAGTCAGGGACATGCTAGAGCACTCTTAGCTGTTGAGGATTCTCGAAAGCAGTTAACCATCTTTCAGCAGGTTTTTGGCTGAAAGATGGTCTGTTCGCTACTCTAGAAAAACTTCAAGAACTTCCTAGAAAACAAAAAAATCTAAAAAGATATCCATATAAAAAGATAAAGAAAAAGAACTTGAAAAATCACTAGGTCTTCCCGTAACTCTACGTTATCACAAAACTCACTCGGGAACGATTCAAATACACTTTTCGACGGAAGAAGATTTTAGCAGAATTATCAACAAGCTTATCTAGGCTGTTAATTGTGAGATAAAAGGTGAATCAGACTTATCCACATCGTAAAAATGATGCCTCCCCTTTATTTTAAAGGGGTTCTTTTTTTATCAACACAGTGTGGATAACTTTTATCAACAGTGTGGACTATCTTTTTGTGTTGTGGATAACTACAAAAACTTTTCTCTTTATGACCTGTGGAAAACTTTTTTGTTTTATGATAGAATCAGAGGACAAGAATAAAGAAGGAGAATTGATAGAATGACCGAAAAAGAGCATTTTTTTTGGAATAAGCTCTTAGAGCTGGCCAAAGAGGAACTAACACAAGCTACTTTTGATTATTATGTCCTAGATACCAAGCTCATCAAAATTCAAGATAACGTTGCTACAATTCTGCTTGAAGAAGTCAAGAAACTGTTCTGGGAAAAGAACATGCAATCTTTCATTTTGATGACTGGATTTGAAGTCTACAATAGTGAAATAAAAGTTGAATATGTCTTTGACGAGGCTCTCGTTAGCGAAATAAAACCAACTTTAGCAAGTAATGACTTCAGCAATAAAAGGGAACAACAAACACCTGCTCTTCCCACTTTGAACTCGGACTTAAATAGTAAGTATACCTTTGATAATTTTATTCAAGGAGATGAAAACCGCTGGTCTGTAGCAGCATCTCTAGCTGTAGCTGATTCACCAGGAGCGACTTATAACCCTTTATTCATTTATGGGGGACCTGGTCTCGGAAAAACTCACTTGCTCAATGCCATTGGTAATAAGGTCTTACATGATAATCCCCAAGCACGAATCAAATACATAACTGCCGAAAATTTTATTAACGAGTTTGTTTTACATATCCGTTTAGATAAAATGGATGAACTAAAGCTCAAATACCGCCATCTAGACGTGCTTTTAATTGATGATATACAATCGTTGGCTAAAAAGTCTACGCAAGCCACTCAAGAGGAATTTTTTAATACTTTCAATGTCCTTCACGATAATAATAAACAAATTGTCTTGACTAGCGACCGAAATCCAGATCAATTGAATGAAATGGAAGAGCGTCTTGTCACGCGCTTCAAATGGGGCTTGACTGTAAATATTACACCGCCTGACTTTGAAACCCGAGTTGCTATTCTTACCAATAAGATTATGGACTATGATTACCATTTTCCACCTGAAACAATTGAGTATTTAGCTGGCCAATTCGACTCAAATGTCCGCGACTTAGAGGGAGCTTTGAAAGATATTAGCTTAGTTGCAAATGTCCGCCAGTTAGATACGATCACAGTTGAAGTAGCTGCCGAAGCTATTCGTGCACGTAAAATAGATGGCCCTAAGTTAACGCTCATTCCGATTGAAGACATCCAAAGTGAGGTTGGGAAATTTTATAATGTCACGGTTAAAGAGATTAAGGCAACTAAGCGAACACAAAATATTGTCTTAGCTCGTCAGGTTGCCATGTATCTTGCGCGTGAGATGACTGATAACTCCCTTCCAAAAATTGGAAAAGAATTTGGAGGAAGAGATCACTCAACTGTTCTACATGCTTACAATAAAATCAAAAATATGCTTGCTCAAGATGACAGTTTACGCATTGAAATTGATACCATCAAAAACAAGATAAAATAACACCTGTGGATAACTACTAAAAATTATACACAGTTTTCCACAAGATGTGCACAAGTCTCAAATCTTGATAAAACTATGATTTAGATACTTATGCACAATGTCCACAAGACCTACTACTACTACTAACATAATATTAATAAAATAAAGGAGCATCATGATTCAATTTGCGATTAATAAAGCTTATTTCCTACAAGCCCTTCATACAACTCGACGTGCTATTTCTTCAAAAAATGCTATTCCCATTCTATCAACTATAAAAATCGAAGTTACTAGTGATAGCATCTATTTAACAGGTTCAAATGGACAAATCTCAATAGAGATAGTATCTCTGCTTCAGAAGAAAATGCAGGTCTATTAATTACACGACCAGGTAGTATCCTTTTAGAAGCGAACTTTTTCATCAACGTTGTCTCAAGCTTACCTGATGTTACTCTTACATTTGAAGAAATACGATAATGCAAATATTTACAAAAGTGAGTAAATCAGAGATTACTCCTAAAAGGAAAGGATGTTGTTCATCACTCATGTTCAAAGTTGTGGCGAAAAACGGCACCCATAGTTACTGGACACTAAGTGCTTAAATCTATCATTGAACGTCATTTTGCTTAAGCACATAGAGAGTCGTCCAATTTAACTGGGTTGCTTTGTTCTTTCAAATCTGAATCTTAAGCTGTTGCCACTGATTCTCATCGTATGATCCAGCATCAACTTGTTTTGGAGACATTCTTCAGATAATTTTTGATGTAGTAATCCTGGTGATCCTTAAGGTTATCAAGGGTCTTTGGTGATGGTGTTAAAGAAGATTGAAATTTTCTTCTCTGCAAATCAAATTCTATTCCGTAGTGAGGACAATCTCTTTTTACACGTCTTACCTAGAAGGAAATTATCCAGATACTAATCGTCTCTTGTCAGTTCATTTGAAACAGAGGTTTGTGTTTGAGACAGCTAGCCTTCGTTACACTATGGAACGTTCTATTGATTTGAAATATGATCAAAGTGGCACGGTGAAACTCAGGGTATCAATGATAATTGTGCTCATGTTAATTCCTGAAGTCGGAAGATGAATAGAATGTGTCATACATTTCAGGAAGTGATTTGGTCGATGGTTTAATCCACTTATGATGGGCACTTTAGCCTTGAGTAGACTGTCCGTGTGCGTTTCATTTCTGGTGCGTCCATTTCTTTGACACCAGCAGATGACAGTGAAATTTTATTCAATTGATTTACACCTGTAAGAACAAACTAAAATCGAAAAAAAGTTATCCACTGTGGATAACTTTTTTACTAGGGAGGAAGTTTATGTACCAAATTGGAAGTTTAGTTGAAATGAAAAAACCACATGCTTGTACCATCAAAGCAACAGGAAAAAAAGCTAACGAATGGGAAGTGACCCGTCTTGGAGCTGACATTAAGATTCGTTGTACGAATTGTGATCATGTAGTTATGATGAGTCGTCATGATTTCGAAAAAGAAACTTAAGAAGGTTTTATAACAGCTATTATGAACGTCACTTACTACTAGATTCTTATATTAGAAAGCTATAACACTCTGGCAAAATAAAAAGTATCTAGGGCCCCTAATCGTCCTCCTTATAGCATTTTTCCTTGCTTTCCTTTTTATGATTCTCAAAGGAAAGTTGCCTATTTTTAACAATTTTTGTGTTATAATTAACTAAATTACTTTTTAATGGAGAAATAAATTAATGGCTTTAACAGCAGGTATTGTTGGTTTGCCGAATGTTGGTAAATCAACTCTTTTCAATGCAATTACAAAAGCAGGTGCGGAAGCTGCAAACTATCCTTTCGCAACAATTGATCCAAATGTTGGTATGGTTGAAGTACCAGATGAACGTTTGACAAAATTGACTGAACTTATCACACCTAAAAAGACAGTTTCAACTACCTTTGAGTTCACAGATATTGCGGGTATCGTAAAAGGAGCATCAAAGGGTGAAGGTCTTGGAAATAAGTTCTTGGCGAACATTCGTGAAGTAGATGCTATTGTTCATGTCGTTCGTGCTTTTGATGATGAAAATGTTATGCGTGAACAAGGGCGTGAGGATGCCTTTGTAGATCCGATGGCTGATATCGATACAATCAACCTAGAATTGATTTTGGCTGACCTTGAATCAATTAACAAACGTTATGCGCGTGTCGAAAAAATTGCGCGTACACAAAAAGATAAAGATTCTGTGGCAGAGTTTAATATTCTTCAAAAGATTAAACCTGTTCTAGAAGATGGTAAGTCTGCCCGTACAATTGATTTTACTGAGGAAGAACAAAAGATTGTTAAGGGACTTTTCCTCTTGACAACAAAACCAGTGCTTTATGTGGCTAACGTTGATGAAGACCAGGTCGCAAATCCTGATGATATTGATTATGTGAAGCAAATTCGTGAGTTTGCAGCGACTGAAAATGCAGAAGTAGTTGTTATTTCTGCTCGTGTTGAGGAAGAAATTTCTGAGTTGGATGATGAAGATAAGGAGATGTTCTTGGAAGATCTTGGTTTGACAGAGTCAGGAGTTGATAAACTAACACGCGCAGCCTATCATTTGCTTGGTCTTGGAACTTATTTCACTGCCGGTGAAAAAGAGGTCCGCGCTTGGACCTTTAAACGAGGGATCAAGGCTCCACAAGCAGCTGGAATTATCCACTCTGACTTCGAGAAAGGATTTATCCGCGCTGTAACAATGTCGTATGACGATTTGATTAAATATGGCTCTGAGAAAGCTGTTAAAGAAGCTGGACGCCTTCGAGAAGAAGGAAAAGAGTATGTTGTCCAAGATGGTGACATCATGGAATTCCGTTTCAACGTTTAGAAAATAAAAAATAGTGCACAAGGCTGAAAAGTATTTTTCAGTCCTTTTGCTGTTTATCAAAGAGGAGAAATAATGACAAAATTAGTAGTTGGCTTGGGAAATCCTGGTTCAAAATACCATGAAACACGTCACAATGTTGGTTTTATGGCTATCGACCTAATAGCTAAAAAATTAGGATTAACCTTTTCTGAGGAAAAGACTTTTAAGGCTGAAGTAGCTTCAACCTTTTTAAACGGTGAGAAAGTTTATTTTGTTAAACCAACAACTTTTATGAATCTATCTGGTCTGGCTGTGAGAGCACTGCTAGCTTATTACAATATTCCCATGGAGGATTTTATCGTCATTTACGATGATTTAGATATGGAAGTTGGGAAATTGCGCTTTCGTCAAAAAGGGCTCAGCAGGTGGTCATAATGGTATTAAATCTATCATTGCTGAAACTGGAACTCAAGAATTTGACCGTATAAAAATTGGTATTGGCCGCCCACAGAAAGGAATGACGGTCGTTAATCATGTCCTTGGAAAATCTAGTGAAGACGACTATGCCACAATTTTACATACATTAGACAAGGTAGAGACAGCCCTTAATCACTACTTAAAAACAAATGATTTCGAAGACACCATGAGGCGATATAATGGCTAATACGATCTTAGAGATTTTTGAGAAGAATCATCAATTGCTTGAGTGGCGTGATAAGGTAAGTTTATTGAGTAGGCAATTGGTCATGGGATTTTCTGGTTCTAGTAAGGCAGTTGTTATGGCATCTGCCCTTTCTAATCAGGTTCCTAAGATTTTTATAGTTACCTCAACACAAAATGAAGCTGAGCAATTAGTAGGAGATTTGTCAGCTATCTTAGGAGAGGATAAGGTTTATTCTTTTTTTGCGGATGATGTAGTAGCTGCAGAGTTTATCTTCGCTTCACCAGAAAAGACCCATTCTCGCCTCGAAAGTCTTAATTTTTTAATAGATAAAGAGACAAGTGGAATCTTAGTTACGAGTTTAGTTGGTACTAAGTTACATTTGCCTAATCCTGAGGTTTATAAAGACTCCCGTATTGACTTAACACTAGGGGAGGAACATGATTTAGAGGCTCTCAGTAAGCATCTGACTCATATTGGATACCAAAGGGTAGAGCAGGTTCTCTCACCTGGTGAGTTCAGTCGTAGAGGAGATATTTTAGATATTTATGAACTGACTGCAGAACTCCCCTACCGTTTAGAATTTTTTGGAGACGAGATTGATGGTATTCGTCAGTTTGATAGCGATAGTCAGAAATCTTTAAACAATTTAGATCATGTTGCCATATCACCGGCGGATGATATTATCTTAACAAGAGAAGATTACCAACGTGCTGAGAAGGCCTTAGAAAGTGCAGTTTCAAAAGCAGAAGGTCCTCATAACGCTTATCTTGAGGAAGTTCTATCAGTGACGATTGATGGTTACCGTCATAAAGATTTACGTAAGTTTTTGTCTCTCTTTGATGACAAAGCTTATACCTTGTTTGACTATCTTCCAAAGGGGACTCCTGTATTCGTTGATGATTTTCAAAAGATAGTGGACCGCCACGGACGTCTTGAATTAGAAGTAGCTAATCTTTTAACTGAGGATCTTCATCAGGGCAAGTCTCTGAGTTATCTAAACTACTTCGTGGATTCATTTAAGACTTTACGTAACTATCAGCCAGCTAGCTTCTTTTCTAATTTTCATAAGGGATTAGGAAATCTTAAATTTGATAAGTTGTATCAATTCACTCAATACCCTATGCAGGAGTTTTTCAACCAATTTCCGCTACTGGTTGACGAAATTCATCGTTATACTAAGAATAAGGCAACGGTTATTTTACAAGTAGGGTCTGAAAAGCAGCTCAAATCTTTGAAGGAAACCTTGGAAGAATATAATCTAGATTTACCTCTTAGTAGGTTTGGAGATTTGATTCCTTATAAGCCTCAATTAGTTCTAGGAAACTTATCCAATGGTTTTTACTTTGCTGATGAAAAGCTTGTTCTGGTCACTGAACGTGAGATTTTCCATAAAAAAGTAAAACGTCGTGCGCGTTCCAGTCACGTTTCCAATGCTGAGCGTCTAAAAGATTACAATGAGCTTGAAAAAGGTGATTATGTTGTACATCAGACTCATGGTATCGGGCAATTTAAAGGTATCGAGACTATTGAGATTAAAGGGGTGCATCGTGACTACTTGACCATCCAATATCAGGATGCTGCAACAATTTCTCTACCTGTTGAGCAGATTGAGAGTCTCTCTAAGTATGTATCAGCGGACGGGAAAGAGCCCAAAATTAATAAACTCAATGATGGGCGTTTCCAAAAGACTAAACAAAAAGTAAGTAAGCAAGTAGAGGATATTGCTGATGACCTCTTAAAACTCTATGCAGAGCGTAGTCAACTTAAAGGTTTGCATTTTTCACCAGATGATGATAATCAAAGAGATTTCGAAGATGATTTTCGCCTATGCTGAGACAGAAGATCAATTGCGTTCTATCAAGGAAATTAAGGCAGACATGGAGTCAGACAAACCTATGGATCGTCTCTTGGTTGGTGATGTTGGTTTTGGTAAGACAGAGGTAGCCATGCGTGCTGCTTTCAAGGCGGTTAACGATGGGAAGCAAGTTGCTATCCTAGTGCCTACAACAGTTCTTGCGCATCAGCACTATGTGAATTTTAAAGAACGTTTTGAAAATCATGCCGTTGAAGTAGATGAACTCAGTCGTTTTAGAAGTAAAAAAGAGCAAAATGAGACTATTGAAAATCTAGCTAAAGGACGTATTGATATTATTATTGGTACCCATCGCTTGTTGTCTAAAGATGTTAAGTTTTCTGATTTAGGCTTGCTAGTAATTGATGAAGAACAACGTTTTGGCGTGAAGCATAAAGAGAAACTTAAGGAGTTGAAAGCTAAAGTTGATGTCCTTACTCTAACTGCGACCCCTATTCCTCGTACACTCCATATGTCTATGTTGGGTATTCGTGATTTGTCGATTATTGAGACGCCTACAACCGTTATCAGTTCAAACTTATCTTATGAGACCAATCCCTGGTCTTATTCGAGAAAGCGATATTAAGGAGATGGACCGAGGTCGCCAGATTTTTATATTTATAATCGATATTTGAAACCATTGATCAAAAAGGTTTTCTGAACTGCATGAACTAGTCCTGAAGCTGCGGATCGGATTTGTTCATGGTCAGATGAGTGAGGTTATGTTGGAGACACCCTCTTAGTTTCTTGAATGGGTGATTACGATGTTTTGGTAGCAACGACCATTATTGAAAGCAGGAATTGATGTCTCAATGTTAATACCACTGTTGAGAATGCAGATCATATGGGCTTGTCTACTCTTTATCAGCTAAGAGGTCGCGTGGGACGTAGTAATCGAATTGCCTATGCCTACCTCATGTATCGTCCTGACAAAGTGTTGACAGAAGTCTCAGAGAAGCGTTTGGATGCTATTAAGGGGTTTACAGAACTGGGATCAGGTTTCAAAATTGCTATGCGTGATTTATCGATTCGCGGTGCAGGGAATATTCTCGGTTCTTCTCAAAGCGGTTTCATTGACTCAGTCGGATTTGAAATGTACTCGCAACTCTTGGAAGAGGCTATCAATAAGCGTCAAGGTAAGACTCAGGTTCGTCGAAAAGGAAATGCAGAGTTCAATCTTCAGATTGATGCTTACCTTCCTTCTGACTATATTTCTGACGAGCGTCAAAAAATTGAAATTTATAAGCGTATTCGTGAAATTGAGAATCAGAAAGACTACCAGGACCTTCAGGATGAGATTATTGACCGTTTTGGAGAATATCGAGACCAAGTTGCCTATCTCATTGAGATTGGTCTGGTTAAGGCATATCTAGATGCTGCCTTTGCAGAATTAGTTGAGCGTAAGAACGATATTATCACTGTTCGTTTCGAAAAATCCTCTCTTAAATTCTTCTTGACTCAAGATTATTTCGAAGCCATCTCTAAAACGCATTTAAAAGCAAAAATCAGTGATAATCAGGGGAAAGTAGAGATTATTTTTGATGTTCGTAACAGAAGACTATGAAATCCTTGAAATTAAAGATTTTTGGTCAGACATTTATGGAAATTACGTAAAAAGAGAAGCTTGGAAAGTTTAAGTAAGTCTCTATATGCTATAAAACATCGGCTCTTTGTCAACTGTAGTGGGTGACGAAAAGCAACATCTAGAGAGGACGAGATAGGTCTTCTCTATCGTTCAGAGTGATGAAGACACGTTTCTTAAAGTTGATGAAGTTTCTAAAACCGAAAGCCAGACGGTTTGATGTGTCTTTGATAAAGCTTATTGGTCCCCTCAATTTTGCATTTGAGTAATGTGTGTTTTCCTAGTGCCGTTTTGATGTGTGGTTTATCTCTAGGAAGGTCCTAGACAGTTTTGAAGTAATGATTGACCTTATAGCTATCCTCTATGAGCTCATCATCTACCCTCTTCTCTTGAAGGTGAGAGCAGCAGAGCTGATATGAGTTATAATAATTAGCGGGTTCTTCTGAAAAGTCTAGTGTCTTCCTGAAACTTCATGTGGTGCTAAAGAGTTTGTGCAGAGAGTCTTTGAATAAAAAGAGTTGAGAGATAGTTTACGGCTGTCCTTTTGCAGAAAGAGTCTCCAGTGATAAAGCTCGATAAGGTGGTGACTTCTTGTCAAACTGGTTCCTGATGTAGTGCTTGTCTTTTAAAAAGCTCGACCAAGATGCTGGATAATCGCGAAACGATCAAGGAACGATTTTAGCGTTTGGAAAAGTGGCTGAGCGGAATATAAAGCCCCCGAACATATCCATCGTGATAAAACTGCCTGCTTTTGTCGAGCTTTCAATGGATACTTTAGTGGTTTCGTACTCATAGTGGTTTGGCGAAAATTATGCAGGATGGTTATGAGTTCGTTTGTCTCATAATTCTGCGCCACACAAAAGCCAATTCCTTTCTTGAACCCAAACTCATCAGGGCATAACAGCTGAAGTTGTCATAATGCTCCTTGAAAGTAAACTTGGTCAGACTTACGATGAGACGGTGGACGTCGACACGAAGTCTTCTGGCAATATCAGTTAAGTGACACCTTCTCGAGTTAGGAGTTGTGTAACCTTTTGTCGGACCAGATTAGAGAGATTTGGCAGTTTTTCTCAACGCTGAGATGTCTCAGCCACCGTTACTCTCCTACAACTTTGCGAGACAGCGTTTCTCTTCGGGCGCAGTAACGGTATGGGCGTTCCAGCAAAACGTTCGAGAAGAGGAATTTTAGAGAGGCTTTGAAGTCATATTTGATCATCTCTTTCACTGGCAGATGAGGGCATGGTGCAGCGGGTAATCGAAGTTTTGCTGTGAATCTCGATATGATGATGTCAGTTTCAAAACACAAGTGAAATAATGATATTTTGGTCTTTAATTCCGATTAATTCTGTGGTATTCTTAATAAGTCTCATAAGTTCTTCCTAATGATGGTTTGTCGCTTTTCATTATAGTTCTATGGGACTTTTTGTGACTGACTCATAGCTCTAATCTCTCAGTGGTTTTACCCATCAGAAATTGTAGAGCCCCAAAACATCCTAAAACTTTTCTTTTTCATAAATCTCCTGAGAGGGTCGACTAGTGTCGCTCCTCTTATTTTTAGTGTTTGAAAAAGGCTTTAGTCACCTATTTTCTACATGCTATCATAGAAGAGAGATATCCTAACGAAAGAACAGTAACATTGAGATTAGACAAATATTTAAAAGTATCACGAATTATCAAACGTCGTCCAGTGGCTAAAGAAGTAGCTGATAAAGGACGTATTAAAGTAAATGGTGTACTCGCTAAGTCATCTACAGATTTAAAAATTGGTGACCAAGTGGAAGTTCGTTTTGGAAATAAACTATTGACTGTCCGTGTTCTAGAAATGAAAGATAGTACGAAAAAAGAAGATGCGGCAAAAATGTACGAGATTATAAGTGAAACAAGGATTGAAGCAGATGAGCAAGAAGCCTAATATTGTACAGCTTACGAACGATTACATTGATAATGCCAATCAAGAGCAACGATTAGAGCGTGCCGAACATGAACAAAGAAATCGCTTCATGGGGTGGATTCTCTTTGTGGTTGTTTTACTCTTTATCTTGCCAACGTATAATCTAGTTGAAACTTATATGAATATTAAACAGCAAGAAAAGGAAGTCTTGTCATTCCAGAAAGACTATGATAAATTGTCAGATCAGACAAAGGAACGAAAGGATTTGGCTAAAAAACTTAAGGATGATACTTTCGCTGAGAAATATGCGCGTGCTAAGTATTACTATTCACGTGAAGGAGAGTCTATCTATCCTGTACCAAGCTTATTACCCTAATGAAAGATTTACTTAAAACTGTAGAAACTTTTTTAACATATTCGGAAGCCAAGTTAGAGGAACTATCAGAAAAAAATCAGCAACTTAAAACGGATGTACAGAGGAAAGAGGAGGTGAAGAAACAAGCATGAAAAAGCTCTTAATAGCTGCAACTGCTGTGCTTGTTTCTTCCAGCCCTTTAATCCTACTTCCTATGGAGAAAGAGCTAACTCTGACCTCAAAACAGGTTCAAAAGTTGACTCAAAATACTACAGTTAGTCTGAGTCAGTTTAAACAGATTCCTAAAAATCCACGAACAGTAACAAGTATCTTAACTTATAAGAACAAGGAATTAACAGATTTTAAGACCAATATTCAAGCAGATACCAAACTATCAATTTCTGCTATTTCTTGGAATGCTAAAGGTGAACCTGTTTTCCAACTCCAAGATGGTGATTATGTAGCAGCTAGTCAGAAATCAATTATTGATGATAGTGTCTATAATCAAAAACCAGTAGACATGACCTTATGGACTAAAGATGGCTTAACAGTTTACAAAGAACCCTACGTTTTAGGTACTGAGAAAGCTGACTCTAAACTCGCTAGTTTCAAACCGATAAAGGTTAGCCGAGCTGTCCAGACGCATGCTGGGACTTATTATTTTGCAGATGGGGAAGGTTGGATCAATGCCTTTGATTTGTCAACTACGGATAATCGCATTGAGGCTGTTCAAAAAGTGTTAAACGAGAAGTATAACAATCAAGAGAGCATCTCAGTTTATGTTAAGCAGCTTGATACAGACCGCATAGCAGCTATCAATGACGAAAAAAGCATGTATGCAGCTAGCGTAGCCAAGTTAGGTGTACTCTATTACGCACAGGAACGTCTGTCTCAAAAGAAATTATCATTATCCGATGAGTATCAATATACTTCTGCTGTGAATGGTTTTCCAGGTGCTTATGATCCAGATGGCTCAGGAAAGATTAGTAAGATGCCTGATGACAAGAATTATAGCTTGGAAAACTTGTTAAAGGCTGTAGCCCAAAATTCAGATAATGTAGCGACAAATATCTTAGGTTATTATGTAGCCAATCAGTATGATAATTCCTTCCAAAAATCAGTAGATGAAGCTGCAGCAATCTCTTGGAATATGGATAAAAAAGAGTTGACTGCCAAAGCAGCAGGTACTTTGATGGAGGCTGTTTATAGGCAAAATGGTGATATTATTAATTATCTTTCAAGTACAGACTATGATGGCGAACGTATTTCAAAAAATATTGATGTCCCTGTTGCGCATAAAATAGGGGATGCCTACGACTTTAAACATGATGTCGCTATTGTCTATACAGATTCTCCCTTTATTCTATCGATTTTTACGGATAAAGAAGGCTATGACAAAATCACCTCAATTGCAGATGATGTTTATGGAATTTTAAAATAATGACAGAAAAATTGTTGCAAATGATACAAGCAAAAGGTTATTTTAACCAACACAAGAAAATTTTAGTAGCAGTATCAGGTGGAGCAGACTCGATGAGTTTGTTGCACTTTTTGTATAACCATCAAAAAGATTTGGATATTCAGCTGGGCATTGCTCACGTTAACCATAAGCAACGGCAAGAATCGGAGTACGAAGAAGATTATTTACGTCATTGGGCAAAGGAACATAATATACCTTTTCACTATAGCGCATTCTCAGGAAAGTTTTCAGAAAATGCCGCCCGTACTTTTCGCTATGATTTTTTTAAGCAGATTATGAAAGAAGCTGACTACTCTGCTCTTGTCACGGCCCATCATGCTGATGATCAGGCCGAGACGATTTTTATGAGACTCTTGAGAGGAAGTCGTTTAAGACATCTGAGTGGGATTTGTGATGTAAGATCATTTGGCACTGGTCAGATTATTCGTCCCTTTTTGCATATTCCGAAAGCACAACTTCCCATAACCTTCCATTTTGAAGATAAGAGTAATTCTTCTTTAGCCTATCTCCGAAATCGCATTAGACTGACCTATATCCCTACTCTATCTCAGGAAAATCCTAAATTTAAGGAGCATCTTTGTCTTCTAGCAGATGAGATTGCCCTTATGGGAAAAGCATTAGAGGAGTTAACGAAGGATATTACTATAACCGATTTGTCTGTTTTTAAACAACAGACAGATGCTGTCCAACACCTTCTTATTCAGAGTTATTTAGAATCCTTTCCTGATTTACAGCTTTCAAAAGGTCAGTTCAATCAATTGATGAGTTACCTAAGAAAAAAAACTTCAGGAAAGATGCCACTAAAAAATGGTTACGTGTTAGTCAAAACACAGACGGATTTTTTAATAACCAAAGAAGAGTCTATCCTCCTATCTCCTCCAAGTCTCCTAGAATTTGGAAAATCTACTGTGTTTGAGGAACACACATTAATTTTTTCTGAACCATATATTGTTTCTAACGTGAATACTATTAATATTTGGTCAGATGCCCCGATACTGATTCGTCATAGACATGAAGGTGATATGATTGACTTGGGTACTCACCATAAAAAAATAAGACGATTATTCATAGACAATAAAATTCCATATAAGGAGCGACAAAAAGCTATTATAGGAGAACAAGATGGTCAGATTATCTTTCTTTATGTCTCCAGGCATCTCTATTTGAGCCGAAAATGACTATACTTTATATTTTCATGGTGAGTTTATAAAATTTCTAATCAAATGCCATGTTTAAATGAATGACGATTGAAGTAAAAGTGTTATAATAAGAGAATATTGACTTCGAGAAAGGGAAACCAAATGTTAGAGAAAGACATTAAAAAAATCCTCTTTTCCCAAGAGGATATCGTAACTAAAACTAGAGAGCTAGGTCAACAACTGACAAAGGATTATGCAGGAAAAAATCCCCTTTTAGTCGGTGTTTTAAAAGGTGCTGTTCCATTTGTGGCAGAACTTATCAAAACATATCGACACCCATATTGAGATGGACTTTATGGTCGTTTCAAGTTATGGTGGCGGAACTGTCAGCAGTGGTGAAGTAAAGATTCTTAAAGATGTTGATACTAATGTTGAAGGACGAGACATCATCTTTATTGAAGATATCATTGATACAGGTCGTACGCTCCTTTATCTTCGAGATATGTTCAAGTACCGTAAAGCCAATTCAGTCAAAATCGCAACTCTTTTTGATAAACCAGAAAGGTCGTGTTGTTGATATTGAGGCGGATTACGTATGTTACGATGTTCCTAATGAATTTATCGTTGGTTTCGGACTAGACTATGATGAAAAATACCGTAACCTTCCTTATGTCGGTGTCCTAAAAGAAGAAATTTATACAAAATAAGTAAAGGTCTAATTAATTTATGAATAATAAAAATAATAATGGCTTCTTACGGAACGCTTTTCTCTACATCATAGTTATTATTGCGGTTGTAACCGGAGTACAATACTTTGTAGGAGGAAGCCAAAGCCCAAGTCAACAATTGTCTTATACACAGTTGGTTAAGAAAATTGAAGATGGTAAGGTAAAATCAATTACCTATCAACCTAATGGTAGTATCATTGAAGTTAAAGGAAACTACAAAAAGGCTGAAAAGGTTGATACTGACCTTAGTATACCATTTTTAGGTAGTGCATCATCAGAGACACGTAGCTTACATCGACTGTGCTGCAGAATGAAACAACTATGCAGAAATTGCAGTCAGCATCAGAAGCAGCTAATGTTAATGTTAAAATGATACGCGAAAGTTCAAGTGGTGCTTGGATTTCATATCTTTTTAGTTACCTACCTTTGATTGGGATTGCTATTTTCTTCCTTTTCATGATGAATCAAGGTGGTAACCGCGGTGCCATGAACTTTGGCCGTAATCGTGCTAAAACCCAGTCAAAAGAAAATATTAAAGTTCGCTTTACAGATGTGGCTGGTGCAGAAGAAGAAAAAGAAGAACTTGTAGAAGTAGTAGATTTTCTCAAAAATCCACGTAAATATAAAGCTCTGGGTGCACGTATTCCTAAAGGAGTTCTCCTCGAAGGCCCTCCAGGAACAGGTAAAACCCTCCTTGCTAAAGCAGTGGCTGGTGAATCTGATGTACCATTCTTTAGCATCTCAGGTTCTGATTTTGTAGAAATGTTTGTCGGTGTTGGAGCTAGTCGTGTCCGTAGTCTGTTTGAAGATGCTAAAAAGGCAGAACGTGCTATTATCTTTATTGATGAAATTGATGCTGTTGGTCGTCGTCGTGGTACCGGAATGGGAGGTGGCAATGATGAGCGTGAACAAACCCTTAACCAATTGTTGATAGAGATGGATGGGTTTGATGGTAATGAGAATATTATTGTCATTGCTGCAACCAACCGTAGTGATGTTCTTGATCCAGCTCTACTACGTCCGGGACGTTTTGACCGTAAAGTTCTTGTCGGACGCCCAGATGTAAAAGGTCGTGAAGCCATTTTAAAAGTACATGCTAAGAATAAACCATTGGCTGAAGATGTCAACCTTAAGGTTGTTGCTCAGCAAACTCCAGGTTTTGTTGGAGCTGACTTAGAGAATGTCTTGAATGAAGCTGCCTTAGTTGCGGCACGACGTAGTAAGACTAAGATTGATGCTAGTGATATTGATGAAGCAGAGGATCGTGTCATTGCTGGACCATCTAAGAAAGATCGCCAAGTTTCGGAACATGAACGTAAAGTTGTTGCCTACCATGAGGCTGGTCACACGATTGTTGGATTAATACTCTCTAGTGCTCGTGATGTTCACAAAGTTACTATTGTTCCACGAGGTCGTGCGGGTGGCTATATGATTTCTTTACCAAAAGAAGATCAAATGTTGTCATCTAAAGACGAACTGAAAGAACAATTAGCGGGATTGATGGGAGGACGCGTTGCAGAAGAAATTATTTTTAATCTTCAAACCTCTGGTGCTTCCAACGACTTTGAGCAGGCAACACAGTTAGCACGTGCAATGGTTAGTGAATATGGTATGAGTGAAAAACTTGGACCAGTCCAATATGAGGGTAACTACACGATGAATCCAGGTCAATTTACGCCAGACAAGTCTTACTCAGCTCATACAGCTCAACTCATCGACGAAGAAATTCGATCACTTTTAGTTGAGGCACACGACAGAGCAGCCGAAATTATCAATGAAAACCGAGATACACATGCTCTTATTGCAGAAGCTTTGCTTAAGTATGAAACACTTGACGCTGCACAAATCAAATCAATTTATGAGACTGGTAAGATGCCAGTAGATTCTCTTGAAGATTCAGAAGAAGATAACCACGCTTTATCTTTTGATGAAGTGAAAGAGAGATTGGAAAACAAAAATAAAGATGAAGAAGAGTAGAATTTTCTACTCTTCTTTCTATTATGGCTCTTTGTCAACTGTAGTGGGTGACGAAAAGCTAACATCTAGAGAGGACCTGATAGGTCTTCTCTTTTTTTTATGTTCAGAGTGATGAAGACACGTTTCTTAAAGTTGATGAAGTTTCTAAAACCGAAGCCCAACCGTTTGATGTCTTTAATCAACTTGTTGGTAGCTTCCAGTTTTGCGTTTGAATAGTCTGTTTCTAGTGCATTTTGGATGTATTGTTTGTGTCTAAGAAAAGTTCTAAAGACCGTTTGAAAATAGTGATTGACTTTGCTTCTATTTTCCTCTATCAGCTCAAAGAACTCATCTACCCTCTTCTCTTGAAAGTGAAACAGCAACAGCTGATAGAGGTTATAATAATTAGCGAGTTTTTCTGAAAAGTCTAGTGTCTTCCTAACGACTTCATGTGGACTTAAGGTTTGACAAAAGGTCTTCGAGTGAAATGATTTACAAGATAACTTACGGCTGTCCTTTTGAAAGAGTCGCAAGTGATTTTTTAAAGCTCGATAGGGTAGTGACTTCTTATCAAACTGGTTCATAATGGTAATTCTTGTCTTTTAAAAAGCTCTACCGAGGTGATGGATGATGTGGAAACGATCAAGAACGATTTTAGCGTTTGGGAAAAGTTTTTTGGCTAGTGGAATATAAGCCCCAGACATATCCATCGTGATAAACTGCACCTTTTGTCGAGCTTTCAATGGATACTTCAAAAAGTAGTTTCGTATAGTGGTTTGGCGGCGATTATCAAGGATGGTTATGAGTTCGTTTGTCTCATAATTCTGCGCCACAAAAGCCAATTCCCCTTTCTTGAACCCAAACTCATCCCAGGACATTACAGCTGGGAGTTTGTCAAAATGTTCCTTGAAAGTAAACTGGTCGAGTTTACGATAGACAGTGGACGTTGACACACGAAACCTTCTGGCAATATCAGTTAGTGACATCTTCTCAGTTAGGAGTTGTGTAACCTTTTGTCGGACTAGATTGGAGATTTGGCAGTTTTTCTCAACGATTGATGTCTCAGCTACCGTGACTCGTCTACAATTTTTACACTGGAAGCGACGCTTCTTCAGACGTAGTAGTGTCGGCGTTCCCGCTTGTTCGAGAAGAGGAATTTTAGAAGTTTTTGAAAGTCGTACTTGATCATCTTTCCATGGCAATGAGGACATGATGGTGCAGGGTAATCAAGTTTTGCTTGAATCTCGATATGAGTGTCAGTTTCAAAAACAAGTGAAATAATGATATTTTGGTCTTTAATTCCGATTAATTCTGTGGTATTCTTAATAAGTCTCATAAGTTCTTCCTAATGATGGTTTTGTCGCTTTTCATTATAGTTCTTATGGGACTTTTTGTGTACACTTAAAAAGCTCTATAATCTCTACAGTGGTTTTACCCACTACAGAAATTATAGAGCCTCTATTATTATGTGACTTTAAGTCCGTTTCGCTCCGAAGGTGCGAAACAAATAAACCACCCGCTATGCGGGTGCGCATCGAAGGTTATACCGTCATAACAAAAACACTCCAAACGAGTTACAATATAGGTGATTTCAAGCCAATTGTAAAAACGAAGGTAGTTAAGACTATGGCGCAAAAAGCTCACAGTTTATCACATACAAAATGGATGTGTAAGTACCACATTGTAGTTTACACCTAAGTATAGGCGAAAAATAATTTATAATCAATATAGGAGTAGTCTGGGAGAGATTTTTCATAGACTATGCATAAAGGCGTTGAAATAATAGAAGGTCACTTAATGCCAGATCATGTTCATATGCTAGTAAGTATACCACCACGAATGAGTGTAGCTAGTTTTATGGGATATTTAAAAGGTAAAAGTGCCTTAATGATGTTTGATAAACACGCCAATTTAAAATATAAACTTGGGAACAGACATTTTTGGGCAGAAGGATATTATGTAAGTACGGTAGGACTTAATGAAGCCACAATTAAGAAATATATTCAGGAACAAGAGAAGCATGATATCGCTTTGGACAAATTAAGCGTAAAAGAATATGAAAATCCCTTTAGGTATAATGGTAAGTAATGCGAATGCCTCTTTGAGAGGCTTGTGACGAGTCAAAAGCAATAAGGCTTGAAAAAAGTGAAAGACAGCGTCTTTAGGCGCTGGCTGGTATTATGGGCTTATAGCCCTTGATCAAATCATCCGTTAGACGGGTGGTTTTGACTTTCAGTAAAAAGGTCTATAAAAAATAAACTGCCCTGTTGTAAAATGAAGTGCAACACAAAAGACATGTTCATCTGATATACTAGAGTTGCGAAAAACAGTATAAAGGAAGATGAACATGTCCACTAATTAGTCTACCACAAATCAATCATACAAGCACTTATCTGAAGCTGAGCGAGGGAAAATTGAAGCTTATTTAAGAGTAGGACTCAAACCTGCTGAGATTACTCGTAGACTAGGGAAAAATCGCTCTACTATTACTCGTGAAATTAATCGTGGTTCCATAACACAAGTGAAAAAAGTAAATGGGCAGAAGGTCTATTACCACCACTATTATGCAGATGTTGCTCATAACCGTTATCGTCATGCTAGAGAAGCCAGCTATTATCTGAAACTGGATTGTGTATCGGATGACTTTCTGAGAGCATTTACAGAAGTAATGATAGAGAAACCAAGGGTGCATAGCGTGGATACCTTTGTTCATACCTATACCTATAGACTCCAACATGTAGATGAAGTTGTTCCTTCAACCAAGACGCTCTATAACTATATTCATCAAGGATTGTTAGAGATTAAGGGCATTGATTTGCCAAGAGCAGTGCGGATCCGTAAAAAATTTACCAAGCGCCCCTCTACCAAGAAACATCTAGGAAAGTCAATTGAAGAAAGACCAGAAGAAATCAATAATCGTTCTCGTTTTGGAGATTGGGAAATTGATTCTGTTCTGGGTGGAAAGACAATAGGAGAACCTTCTATTCTGACCTTGGTAGAACGACAAACACGCTATGCTGTCACAAAAAAACTCGTAGAAACGAATTTTCATCATTGAGTAATATAGAGGGATTAGATGTTTATTTTGCACATGCCTATTCATCTTATGAACGAGGTACAAATGAAAATTTCAATGGACTACTAAGAGAGTTTATTCCGAAGGGGTGTTCGTTAAAGGAACTAAATCAGAATCTTTTAGAGGACTATACAAAGGCTATCAATGAAAGACCTAGACGAATTCATGGCTATCAGCCCGCAAAAAAGCTGTTTGAGCTAACTCAAACAGCTTGAAAGATACTCACTTAATCAGAGGAACAACTTTGTTACACTTGACTTGACAATTAGGGGTAAAAATAAAAATAAAAAAATGGCGGTAAGTTATTGACAAGTTTAA
>BNJS01003579.1_pt1 | contig 25524 bp, 44 predicted proteins | sample 8540461 | NCBI WGS metagenome assembly BNJS01 (sample SAMD00202454, study PRJDB9452) | human saliva metagenome | isolation source: human saliva | place: Japan | reverse complement strand
TGTCAAATCGGACCAGCCATTGATCAACACAGTTTTGGTGATGAATCCATGTATTCATCAGTAAGCTTTTATCTTGTCGTCTTTTTGGTTTCGGTAGATGATGTTTCCATTCTCAAATCCAAAGTCCTTCAAATCAGTGAAGTCCAAGCCTCACAGAGCAATTAGTATCAGTTGGCTTCCAAGTGTTGCCACTCTTCCACGACCCAAACTATCAACGTCCTGGTCACCTCGACGACTCACTAGGTGCGGTTAAACCTGCAGGGAAGTCTCATCTTCGAGCGAGTTTCGCGCTTAGATGCTTTTCAGCCTTATCTCTTCGAACTTAGCTGCCCGGCGTGCGACTGGCGTCACAACCCCGGTACGCAGGTTCGTCCTCGTCCTCGTACTGGAGCAGCCCCGATCAGAGCTTCCAACGCCCACCGCAGATGGGGACCGACTGTCTCACGACGTTTTCGGCGGCTCACATTACCGCTTTGATGGCGAACAGCCATGCCCTTGGGACCGACTACAGCCCCAGGATGTGATGAGCCGACATCAGGGTGCCAAACTCCGCCGTCGATGTGGACTCTTGGGGCGGAATCAGCCTGTTACCCAGGTACACCTTTTATCCGTTGAAGCGATGGCCCTTCCATTTCCGAGACCACCGGATCACTATGTCCTGCTTTTCGCACCTGCTCGACTTGTCGGTCTCGCGGGTTAAAGCTACCTTTTGCCATTGCACTATCAGTCCGATTTCCGACCGGACACTAGGTAACCTTCGAACTCCTCCGTTACTCTTTGGGAGGCCGACCCTGATCAGGCTGCCTACCATGCACGGTCAGGCCGGATCGCGGGTCTGGGTTAGAACCTCAAAGCCACCAGGTGGTATTTCAAGGAACGGCTCCACAGAAACTGGCGTCTCTGCTTCCTAAGCCTCCCACCTATCTACACCAAGTGACTTTCGAGATCAATGCACAGCTACAGTAAAGGTTCACGAGGTCTTTCCGTCTAGCAGCGCGAGATTGCATCTTCACAGCCATTTCAACTTCGCTGAGTCAGCGAGGAGACAGTGTGGCCATCGTTCGCCATTCGTGCCGGGTCGGAACTTCGACAAAGGAATTTCGCTACATTAGGACCGTTATAGTTACGGCCGCCGTTTGCACTGAAACTACGATCCGATGCTCCACATCTTCGATGTAACCTTCCAGCACTGCCAGGCGGGCGTCCACGCCCTATACGTCCCTTTCCGGTATTGTGAGTGCTGTGTTTTTGATAAACAGTCATGCAGCCACCTATGCTCTCTCTGCGACCCTCAGATGCTACGGGCAAGTCCTTCACATTAGAGGGTATACCTTCTCCCGGGAGTTACGAGGCTCAATTTGCCAGAGTTCCTTCTCCGAGTTCTCTCAAGCGCCTGAGAATTCTCATCGCCACACCTGTGTCGGTTTTGCGAGTGCGGTTCGATTCAAACTGGAAGCTTAGTGGCTTTTCCTGGAGGCGTGGTATTTGCTGCTTCATGTCCGTAGATACTCGTCATCACTTCTCAGTGTTAATAAAGGACGATTTACCTACCGCACCACCTGCACCGCCCAAACAAAGCTAACCAACGGCTTGCCGGCATAGCCTTCTCCGTCCCATCGCAGTTTTGCAGATCAAGACGAGATATGATCGTTTCCCATCGACTACGCATCTCTCGCCTCTTGTAGGCCGACTCACCCTACGCCGATGAGACGTTGCATGTGAGAGACCTAGCAGGCTTTCGGCGAGGCGGAAGCACTCACCCGCTATCGCTACTCATGTCAACATTCGCGCTTCACAATGACCTCCAGCATACCTTACGATACACCTTCTCAGGCCTGCGAGACGCTCCCACCATGCACTGGATTGCATCCGCAACTCAGTTACAGATTTGAGCCCCATCTTCCACGCAGGAAGACTCGACCAATGAGCTAGTACGCTTTCTTTAAATAATGGTGCTTCTAAGCCAACATCACAGCTGTCTATGCCTTCACTTCGTTTACCACTTAATCTATCATTTGGGGACCTTGGCTGGCGGTCTAGGTTGTTTCCCTCTCGACAACGGACGTTAGCTTTACCCGCTTGTCTGTCTCCATGATTGCACTTTCCGGTATTCTTAGTTTGCCATGGGTTGGTAAGTCGCAATGACCCCTAGCCATGGCAGTGCTTTACGAAGTGATACATGAGGCACTACCTAAATAGTTTTCAGGGAGAACCCAGCTATCTCCGAGTTTGTTTTAGTACTTTCACCCTATCCACAGCTCATCACATTTTGCAACATGCGTGAGGACAGTCCTCCAGTACCTGTTACGGCACTTTCAACCTGGCCATGGATAGATCACTCGGTTTCAGGTCTACACCCAGCAACTATGCGCCCTATTAAGACTCGGTTTTCCCTACGCCTCCCTATCGGTTCAGCTCGCTACACAGATATGAGTCGTTGTTCCCATTATACAAAAGGTGCAGTCACACCGCAGAGGTGCTCCCACTGTATGTATGCATCAGGTTTCAGGTTCTATTCCACTCCCCTCCGGGGTTCTTTCGCCTTTCCCTCACAGTACTGGTTCACTATCAGTCGATGAGTATTTAGCCTTGGAGATGGTCCCCCCATCTTCAGACAGGATTTCTCGTGTCCCGCCCTACTTGTCGTATCCTTAAGTACCACCGTTGAAATTTCAAATGCAGGGACTATCACCCTCTATAGTGAAGTTTCCAGTTCTTTCTTCTATCTCAACAGCTATCACACTACAGGCTTTTCCGCGATCTCATGCCACTGCTTGCGGAATCTCAGTTGATTTCTCTTTTCCTCCGGATACTTAGATGGTTCCAGTTCGCGGGTTCCTTCTCTAAAACCTGCACGTATTCAGTTTGGGATACACGGCGCGTGTAGGTTTCCCCATTCCGGATATCACGGGATCAGCGCTGCCAAGCTTCTCCGTGCTTTTGCGCGGAAACTACACGTCCTTCTTCGCCCTACTCATCGCCAAGGCAGCACCTGATGCACTTATTCGCATGACTCTATCGTTTAGAGAGCGCCTTCTGGCTCCACTATACCTGTCGTTGACTACTGGCTATAGCTTAGATACTCTGCTGATCGGCTGACTGCTTTGTTGTGGATTATCTCTGCCTTTTGTGTTTCAGAGATAATCGGTACAATCATCACCCAAATTTGTGATCTAACTGTTTTATCCAGTTAAACAGTGTCTTTGATTTGTTGATTTCAGCTTTCCAATTTGTTAAGATCGATGCGTTTTGTTTCATAAATTAAAACTATCTGTAAACTTTAAAGATTTTAAAACTTAAAATATAAAATTGTTTTAATTTATAAAACTGAGCAGAGCAAACAGCGATCGAACCGATGACCCCCTCGCTTGCAAAAGCGGGCGCTCTATAACGAGCTATACAATGTCTTGCTTCTTTACTCCGGCTTTTTGCTTTTCTGCATACGACGTGTTTGGGGTGGGTCTGGTGGGACTTGAACCTGCGACCCCACGCTTATCAAGCGTGTGCTCTAACCACCTGAGCTACAAACCCTTGGGTCTTTACTTCTTCTTCGCATCTTTAATGTTACAGCTTACCGATAAGTGTGAATGCCTAACCGCCTCTTCTTTTCTCTAGAAAGAGGTGATCAGCCAGCAGTTCCCCACAGCTACCTTGCTACGACTTCACCCCAGTCATGAAGCATGCCGTGGTAAGCGGGCTCCTTGCGGTTACCCTACCTGACTTCTGGCATCCCCACTCCCATGGTGTGACGGGCGGTGTGTACAAGACCCGGGAACATGTTCACCGCGTATGCTGACCTGCGATTACTAGCGATTCCGACTTCATGCACTCGGTTGCAGAGTGCAATCCGGACTACGATCGGTTTTTCTGGGATTGGCTCCACCTCGCGGCAGCTACCTCTGTACCGACCATTGTATGACGTGTAGCAAGCCCCTGGTCGCTAAGAGCCATGAGGACTTGACGTCATCCCCCACCTTCCTCCGGTTTGTCACCGGCAGTCTCATTAAATTGCCCAACTAAATGATGGCAACTAATGACAAGGGTTGCGCTCGTTGCGGGACTTAACCCAACATCTCGACACGAGCTGACGACAGCCATGCAGCACCTGTGTTACGGCTCCCGAAGGCACAAACTCGTCTCTGGAGTGCTTCCGTACATGTCAAGACCAGGTGAGGTTCTTCGCGTTTGCATCGAATTAATCCACATCATCCACCGCTTGTGCGGGTCCCCGTCAATTCCTTTGAGTTTTAATCTTGCGACCATGCTCCCCAGGCGGTCGATTTTCACGCGATTAGCTACGCTACTAAGCAATCAAGTTGCCCAACAGCTAATCGACATCGTTTGGGGCGTGGACTACCAGGAGTATCTAATCCTGTTTGCTACCCACGCTTTCGAGCATGAACGTCAGTGTTATCCCAGGGGGCTGCCTTCGCCATCGGTATTCCTCCACATCTCTACGCATTTCACTGCTACAGTGGAATTCTACCCCCCTCTGACATACTCTAGCTACCCAGTTCAGAACGCAGTTCCCAGGTTGAGCCGAGGTTTCACATCCTGCTTAAGTAACCGTCTGCGCTCGCTTTACGCCAGTAATTCCGATTAACGCTCGCACCCTACGTATTACCGCGGCTGCTGGCACGTAGTTAGCCGGTGCTTATTCTTTAGGTACCGTCAGCAAAAAGTGGTATTAGCACTTCCCTTTTTCTTCCCTAACAAAAGTCCTTTACAGCGAAGGCCTTCTTCAGACACGCGGCATGGCTGGATCAGGCTTGCGCCCATTGTCCAAAATTCCCCACTGCTGCCTCCCGTGGAGTCTGGGCCGTGTCTCAGTCAGTGTGGCGGATCATCCTCTCAGACCCTGCTACTGATCGTCGCCTTGGTGGGCCTTTACCCCCACCAACTAGCTAATCAGATATTGGCTGCTCGAAATAGCACGCAAGTCCCGAGATCCCCTGCTTTCCCCCTCAGGACGTATGCACGGTATTAGCCAATCTTTCGATTGAGTTATCCCCCACTACTCGGTACATTCAATATATTACTCACCCGTTCGCCACTCGCCGGCAGGTGCAAGCACTCCCTTTGCCGTCCGACTTGCATGTGTAAAAGCATGCCGCCAGCGTTCAATCTGAGCCAGGATCAAACTCTTATGTTCAATCTCTAACACTTAACTTCTGGTCTGCTTCAAAAGAAACTAACAGAAATTTCTCTCTGTCATCTGTTTTGTCGTCAGTGTGAGACCATTAGGCACTCACACTTATCGGTATTCTGTATCTGTTAAAGAACTTCTCTTAATCCGCCGCCGTGGCGGCGAGAGCGAACGCATCCGAATCCGAAAAATATTGGCAATACCTAATGCAAAATGTTTTAACAAAACATCCGCAATCGACTATACACATAAGATTTTTTCCAAAATTTTTTATGCTCTGATGCGCATCTTCTAGCTTCATAATATGAGCAGCCTGCACTCTACTTTCAACGTGCAGGGCTGCTTTCTGATAAATCAAATTCGCTGCTTTAGCAATAACATCAGCAGTAATAGAGGAACAAAACCCAGGTTATCTCCCGCATCAAAACGGTTTTATAATATAAAACGTTTTGCACTTCACCCACAGATAATTAAGGCTGCCAAATGCCCCAATGACACGGAACCCGGGCTATTTGTCGGCAAATTTGCATAATACTCCAATGCCTTGTCAATATTTTGGTATTTCGCCCACTCGATGGATTCTTCCAATAAAATCAAAAATCTCAAAATTTATTTCATAAATTTGTCAGGTGGCGCTCCTTTTTCTATTGCAGGCGCACACCAGCCGAAGCAGCTAACAAGCGGTACGAAATCTACCGCCTCCTCCATTAAATAATTTTTGTATTTCCGTGAATTTTTAAAATGCTTACCGATGCGCGAAAAATGAAAAATTTAACCGTATCCTCATCAAGCCTATCCAAATATGGCAGCAACTGGATTTGGATATCGTCTATATCTCGGATAAAACTTTTATCGCCATCGATATTTTTATATTTTCCAACCCAAATCCAACAATCCTATTTTTATATCTTTAAATTTCATTATCTAATACCTGGAAATTGTTGTTCAATAAAAATGGATTTGTTTTGTGTCTCGAGAATACCATCCGATTATCTGAATCTTTTCAATAATTAAATAATTCATCCCATTACTATTCTATACAATCTGCTAAGTAGCCCCAAATAAATTGATAACAAAAACGCGTAATATTTGCCTGAATCGGCTCATTTTGCGCGTTGATTTTCACTATTAATATAAATGAATCATTGTATTTAAAAATTTTAGTATTCAGAACAATCCGCTGATAACGCCGTGCTCGTCAACATCGATACGTTCTGGCCCGCGGGGACTTTCGGCAATCCCGGCATTTATCATCATGGTGCCGCCAATGCCACAATAAAGCCTGCGCCTGCTGATACGGTAATGCCGCGTACATTGACCGTAAATCCGCTCGGACATCCGAGCAATTTGAGCGTATCGCTGAGGGAATATTGGGTCCTCGCCATGCAGATGCGCAGTTTGTCCAAGCCCAAACGTTCAAGATTAGCGATTTCGGCTTGTGCTTCCGCGCTGAATTCACACCGGCCGCGCCGACAAATTTTGGTGAGCGATGGCATAGATTTTATTGCGGATGCTGTCAGTGGCATCATAGGCGAATTGGAATGCGGGTGCTGATTGCCCTGTTGCGCATCGATAGCGGCAACGACCTTGTGCGCCAAATCCACCGCCCTCTCCGCCTTTTTGCCCACACTTCGGTTAAAGAAACTTCGCGCCGGCTTCTGCTGCAGGCTGCTTTTATCGCTGCCAACTCGGCATCGCTGTCCGATACAAAAACGGTTAATCGCCACCACCACCGGTAGGCCAAAACACATTTTTCAGATTGTGGATATGTTTCAGCAGGGTTGGGCAGGCCTTTCTGCACCGCCGCGCCACATTTTCCCGCGCCCAAATCATTTTTTCTCCACGCCACCGTTGTATTTCAGGGCGCGTACTGTGAGCCACCACCACGGCGGCATCGGGTTTCAGTTCTGCCAGGCGGCATTTGATGTCGCAGAATTTTTCCGCACCCAAATCCGCGCCGAAGCCTGCTTCGGTCACGGCATAATCGCTTAAATGTTGCGCCAAACGTGTCGCTATTACGGAATTGCAACCGTGCGCGATATTGGCAAACGGGCCGCCATGCACAAAGGCCGGGCTGCCGGCAATGGTCTGCACCCAGTTGGGCTTGATGGCATCTTTCAGCAACGCGGCCATTGCGCCTTTGCGCTTTCAAATCTTTTGGCATAAACGGGTTGGTTATCGTGCGTGTACGCCACCAAAATATTGCCCAAATGGGTTTTCAAATCGGCCAAAGTCGCGCGACAGGCGGGAACACGGCCATCACTTCGCTGGCCACGGTAATGTCGAAACCGTCGGGACGGATTACGCCGTCGGTCGGTTTTGCAAGCCGTTGATCATGTTGCGCAACTGGCGGTCGTTCATATCGACAACGCGCCGCCACAAGACGCGTTTCGGGTCGATATTCAATGCACGTTTGCCTTGGTAAATGTGGTTTGTCCAGCAGGGCGGCCAGCAGGTTGTTTGCCGCGCCGATGGCATGGAAATCGCCCGTGAAATGCAGATTGATATCTTCCATTGGCAGCACTTGCGAATAACCGCCGCCCGCCGCGCCGCCTTTAATGCCGAACACGGGGCCCAAAAGAAGGTTCGCGCATGGCGACTACGAGCTTTTTGCCGATGTGGTTCAATGCGTCGGTCAGACCGATGGTAACGGTGGTTTTCCCTTCGCCGGCAGGCGTGGGGTTGATGGCGGTAACCAGTACCAGCCGCCCTTTGTTTTTGGGCAGTTTGAATGCGTCGTCTGGATTGACTTTGGCTTTGTATTTGCCGTAATGCTCCAGTTGGTCGGCTGCAAGCCCAATTTTTCGGCAATCTCGTTGATATGCCGGATATCGGCGGCAATGCGATTTCTACGTCAGACTTCATAGTTGCGGCTCCTCTAAAAATACATCATGCAGATAAAAAGCGTGGGTCATTGTGCGCGTATTTCCGTGCGCAAAAAGCAGCCTGCACATCATAATTGCCAGAGTGCAGGCTGCTTTTTGCTGGGATTATCCGGCTTGGCGGCGGAAAATAGCCGGATAACGGTAAACCAAATACGCCAACATGGGCAAATTGCCCACCGCCACCAGCAACACAGCAGCAGGGACGCTGTCGAACAATTTCAGCAGCACCGCGCTGGCGATGGCGGCTGCCACCATAAACACGGCATTGACAATATTGTTGGCGGCAATGGCATACGCGCGAAATTCGTCAGACAGAGCGCATTTTGCAGCCAGGTATAAAGCAGCGGCACGGAGAAAAATCCGCCGAAAAAGCCGATGCCCAGCGTAGCCAGCATGATGGGATACGCATGTCGCGCTGCAAAAATTGTCCGATGCCCTGCAACGGCTGGCCGGCGAAATGCAGCGTGTGGGTGAGATACACCAGCAAGCCGCCGAAAATACTCAAACCAATGCCGCCGAACAGCACCCAAAATCAAGTGCAGGCTGCACACTTTTAGCCTTGCTGCACAGCACCGAACCTGCGGCAATGCCGATGGAAAAACAGCGTCAGCATCAAATTGAACACGTTGGCATTGCCGCCCAAATGCAGCTGTGAACGTGAGCAGCTGCGTGGTATACACCGCGCCCACCAGCCAAAACCACGAAAATGCCCAAAATGGCGGTGCGCAATTCGTTTTGCGCGCGTATCTGCCGCCACAGATCTTTCGTGTCGCGCCACAAATTCCAGTGGATTTTCGCCTGCAGGATTCTGCGGCGGTGCGGACGCGTACAACAGGCTGCTGGTAACCCCGCTGCCGCCACGACGAACACGACCACCGTCAGCACCGTCGAACCGTGCCCCGCCATCGCCGTACCGAGAATCTGGCCGAACAAAATCGCCAGAAACGTGCCCGATTCAATCAGGCCGTTGCCCGTCAGCAAATGCTTTTCGCCCAAATATTCGGGCAGGATGGCGCCTTCCACCGGCCCGAAAAATCGTGGAATGCACACCCATCAGGAACAGGCACAACAGCAGCACCGGCGCGGACGAAGCGGAAAAAGCCCCGGCCGGCCAACGCCATAATCGCCATTTCAAACACTTTGACGGTGCGCGCCAGCCGTGCTTTGTCGAAGCGCGTGGCCAACTGCCCCAGCCAGCGTGGAAAAACAGGAAATACGGCAGCACAAACAGCAGCGCGCCCAGATTCAGCATTTGTTCCGCGGCAACCAGTCGTTTTGCCTGGCCCGTAAAAGCTAATCAATACGCAAACAGGCTGTTTTTAAACAGATTGTCGTTAAACGCGCCCAAAACTGCGTACCGAACAGCGGCGCGAATTGGCGCGTTTTTGGCAAAGCAAAAATCATTTTTCATCAGATTCGTCCTGTGAATGGCGGGTTTTCGAGGTGTCGTCATCGTCCATCAAAATGCGGTGCGCCGGGCCTTCCAAATCGTCGAATTGACCGTTTTTGCCCGACCACCAAGAAATAGCCGATTAAAAATGCCAATACGATACTGATGGGAATCAGGATATACAGACTTTTCCATCGCTCACACTGCTCCTGTCAAGTCATTCAAAATAAAAGGTATGGTTGCCGATGGTGAGGGTATTCGGCACGGATGCGGCGCGGATATCGCCGTCGCTGTCCCACACGTCCACTTTGTCACCTTCCACCGCCCACGAAAGTGCAGGCTGCTTTCCACTCCGCCAACACTCGAACGTGCCGCCGCAGCGTTTCAGGGCAAATCTCGCGCAGCTTCACCCGCCAAATCGCCGCTTTGGTGATGGCTGTACCTCGTGCGGATACATAATCAGAGAAGCCGACGTGTTCGTCATCTTCGGTGTGTAGGGAAAAATAATGCATAAGCTGTCCGTGTATTTTTATATGCGAAGTGGCAGGGCGAGTAGCAGCTGCCATGCACTTTTGCAGGAAACTATGAAAGCGCAGGCTGCTTTTATTCTTGTTTGCTATGCAGATACGCGCACCGCGTCTTCCTGCCGCCCGGCCATCACATCGTCCATCGCGCGCGCGGTGGCAATGGCGCGGTCAATCAGCTCGCGCTCCGCCGCGAGAAGGCTTCATTCAGCACGAAGCCCACCACCAAATGCTTATCGCCCGGATGACCGATGCCCAGCCGCAAACGGTAAAAACTGTGGCGTGCTCCAGCTTCGCCTGAATGTCTTTCAGGCCGTTGTAGCCCGCCGTTGCCGCCGCCCAATTTGAAGCGGATGGCGCCACAGTCGATGTCCAATCCCGTCGTGCACCACCAGAATTTCTTCGGGCTGGATTTTGTAGAAATTCGCCAGCGCCTGTGCGGCCTTGCCCGACAGGTTCATATGAAGTATCGGGTTTTAAGCAGCCAGACATCGCCTTCCAGGACGGGCAACGCGCGCCACATCGCCGAAAAATTTCTTCTCGTTTTTGAACACGGCCTTCCATTGCCGTGCGCAATTCGTCCAAAAACCAAAAACCCGCATTGTGCCGCGTGTGTTCGTATTCCGCGGTCGGATTGCCCTAAACCGACAATCAATTTAATCTTCATGACGCTTCCTTTTCTTCTGCAGCACGCGTTTTGCGACGTGCGTCTTTCGGGTCGGCAACGAGCGGGCGGTATATTTCGATGCGGTCGCCGTCGCGCAGCACGGTATCGTCTTTCACGCGCTTGCCGAAAAATGCCCAGCGGCGCGGTGTGCACGTCCGCATCGGGAAAAATCATTTGCCACAGGGGCTTGCCACACGGCCTGCCGCGCTGTGCAGGCTGCTCTGACTGCCATCCGGTACAGTTTCTGCGTTTGCGCCGTGCCGTAGGCAATTTCAATTTGAATCTCAGCCATAACGTTTATTGGCTCCTGCACGAACGCATCGACCAAACGGCCAGTAATGCTGGAAAAACACGGGCGCAATCAGCCGGCTCAAAATGCCGGTCAATTCGTAATGCGCACAAATTCCACCTTTGCACATTTCGTCGCCCAAATCGATAAACTGCCATGTGCCGTGCAGCGATTTGAACGGGCTTTCCAGCAGGTTCATGCGGATTTCCTGCGGCGGAGTGTTGTGGTTGTGCGTGGCGAACGATTGGTTGATGCCCATATAGTCCATATACAGCCGCGCCTTCAATTCGTTGTCCGTACGCATCAGCACTTCGGTTTTTGCCATCACCACGGCAAAAACTGCGGATAATCTTCCACCCTGTCCACCAGTGTGTACATTTTTCCGCGCTGTGCAGCACCAAAAACAGATTTGTGAATACTTGCCATAATTCTGACTTGATTAAACAGATTGGTTGCGGGAACAGGTTGCGGATGCCGGCAATCACGATTTTCACGGCCACCGCCGCCAGCCAGCATGCCCATAATGCGGTTGAGCACCCGTCAAACCCTGTTTCGCCCAGCCAACGGCTGACTTTCAGCCGCCGCCAGCAGGCTCAAATAACAAATGACGCTAATCGCCGCGCCCGCCGCCACAATGGCGAACAAATCGTTCATGTAAGCCGCGCGGCGGAGGCATGAATAATCACGGTGGAAAATGCCGCCCGGCCCGATAATCAGCGGCATGGCCAAAGGCACGATGGCCACGGCACTCCATATTCGGGCGCGGCTGCACGGTAATCTCGTCGTGTTCCTGCGTGCCGATTTTGGGCTTGGCGGGATTGCTGCCGCTGTTCATCATCGATACGGCAATCAGAACACCAAAAATGCCGCCGCCCACTTGGAAAGAGCCCGTGCTGATGCTCAAAATCTTCAATATCCAATTTCCGCTGAAAATAAACACCGTCATGATGATGAAGACGGACAAAGCGGCTGATTTGGGCGGTGCGGCGGCGCTCTCTGGACGTGTAGCCCTGCGTCAGTTCCAAAAATATCGACAGCGCGCTAAACGGATTGACCAAGACAATCAACGATAAAATGAGTTTTTACCGATTTCAAAATGCATTCAACGCTCCTTTGTGCTTTATTGGAAAGTGCAGGCTGCTTTTCTGCGGCTGCTACCGTTTTTCTTTTTGCTTTGATTGGCGATGCTCATCAGCAATGCCAAAACAACATGATGGACAAGGTGGCCGTTCCGCCGTAGCTCACCAGCGGCAGCGGCACGCCGACCACCGGCAGGATGCCGCTGACCATGCCCATATTCACAAACGCATAACAGAAAAACGTCATGGTGAGCGAACCGGCCAATGTGCGGCATATACAGCGTGGGGGCGCGGGCGGTGATAATCAGACCGCGGCCGAGAATAATGGTATACACCAGCAATAACAATATCGTTGCCCAGCAAACCGAGATTCTTCGCCATACACGGCAAAAATGAAGTCGGTGGTGGATTCGGGAATATGGTCCAGATGGGTTTGCGTGCCGTTCAGCCAGCCTTTGCCCCACACGCCGCCCGAACCGATGGCAATCGCGGATTGCAGGATGTGGTAGCCTGCACCCAAAGGGTCTTTAGTCGGGTCGAGCAAGGTCAGCACGCGCGTTTTTCTGGTAATCGTGCATGCCGTAATTCCAAATCAGCGGCAGCGACACGATAAACAGAATAATGGAGGCGAACAGCGCTTCACGGCAATCCGGCATCGACGAAAGCCGGATGCCTCATAATCAAGGTGGCGGTGCCCAAATCAGGCTGCTTCAAGATGAGCGCGCCGGGCAACAAAAATCAGCCCCATGGCGGCAAGGTAGTGATACCACGCCAGCCTGCTTTCAAAACGCTGCGAAAACCACGCCAGCATCATCGGCAGGCCGATTTTCGACAATCTCGAAGGCTGAAGGCGCACAATGCCCAAATTGAGCCACCGTGTCGAACCGTTCACGGTGACGCCGGATGCACGCCCAGCAGCAGCAGCGCCCAGCACGTAAATCAGCGGGGCAGAAATGACCCAAAACCTGCGGCCGGATAGCGCGAAAACACCGGCAGCAGCACAACGCCGATAACGGTGTGCAGGGTTTTGCTTTTCTAGGCGGCGATGTCTTTGGCCATCGGCGGAATACAGCAGGAACATGCTCATCAGATAGACGGCGAGCTACAGCGTAAAACAGCCAGATCGAGCGGATCCCAAAAGCGTTTTTAATTTTGAGAAACAAACTGTCGGGTTGGTGTGGCATTTTTATTGTCCCTACAGCAGAAGCAGCCTGCACTTTGGCACGCTCTTGCGCCGCCGCTTCAAAAAGCAGCCTGCACGGGATTTTCCTGTGTTCAACGGCTGCCCCAATTCCAGCAACGGATTGGCGGTGCGCCGCTTGCGGGTTTCTTCACCGGCCACCTGGCCTGCTTTCAGGCGCAACAGATAGAAATCCGCCAGCTGCGCTTGCCAGCGGTGCGGCATTCGCGCCCCAGCCGGCATTTTCCAAAATCACGGCAATGGCAATTTGCGGATTTTTCGGCCGGCGCAAAGCGCAATAAACCACGCATGGTCGCGGTGCTGCTCGCGTAATGCCGCCGCATTATAGCTTTTCCCTGCGCAATCTGCACCACCTGCGCCGTGCCCGTTTTCCCGCCCATGCTGTAGCTTCAAACCCGCGCCAACGCGCCCAAGCCGTACCGCCCGCGCAGCACACGCTGCATCGCGTTTTTAATATAAGTAAAATGCTTGGCGGCAAAGGCAGCCTGCGCTCCGGTTTCGGCTCGATAACGGTAATCTGCTGGTTTTCATGGTCCAGCACTTCTTTCACCAAATGCGGGCGGAATACCACGCCATTATTAGCCAAAATTGCGGTGGCATAGCGCCATTTGCAGTGCGTGTAGGTGTTATAGCCCCTGCCCGATACTGATGGGCACCATTTCGGCAATGTTCCAGCGCCGCTTGTTTTCCGGCAAATGGGCAAAACGCCTGGCCTTCCATTCCGGCGTCGGCAAAACGCCGCGATATTCGCCCGGCAAATCAATGCCCGTGCGCTCGCCCAAACCGAATGCCGCCAAATACGGTGCGGTTTTCTCAATGCCCAGCTCAAAGCCCAGTCTATAAAAACGTATCGGACGATACCTGAATTGCTTTTGCTCAAATTTGCCGAACCGTGGCCGCTGCGCACAGGGAGTCGCGGAAAATGTGGTGCGTCCCGGGAATGCTCCAAGACCCCGGCGCAGGCACCACCGTCTGCTCATTAATTTTGCCGCTTCCAGCAGGGCCATCGCCATAAACGGCTTAAATGTAGAACCCGGCGGATACAGACCCTGCGTCACACGGTTAATCAGCGGCCGCTGCCGGTTTTCGTTCAACGCCTTCCAGCTTTCGCTGTCAATGCCGTCAATAAAGATATTCGGGTCAAAAATTCGGTTTGAAACAAAAAGCCAATACGCTGCCTGTCTGCGGGTCAATCGCCACCATGGCACCGCGGCGGTTGCCCATCAAACGGTCGGCTTCGCGTTGCAGGCGGATATCCATCGACAAACGCAAAGTTTGCCCCGTTTTGGGCGGTTCGGAACGGATAACGCGAATCACGTTACCGGCTCGCATCCTTTTTCCACTTTCCTGATAGCCCGGCGTGCCGCAGTTGCCTCGTAATGCGCTTCCAAGCCCGATTTGCCGATGTGCGTGGTGCCGCGGTAGGCAATGGCGCGGTTGCTTTCCGCCAATTTTTCTTGGCGTCGCGGTCGCTAATTCGTCCGATATAGCCCAAAATGGGCGGTTAACGCGCCAAAAGGATATTCGCGGAAGGTGCGCGCATTGATTTCCACGCCTTTGAAACGGTACAACTGGGCAGCCAAACGAGAGGCTTCATCGGGCAGCAGTTTCCAGTTTCAGCGGCACTTTTTCATAAGAGCGGTGAGTCGGCACTGAAATTTGCGGAAACGCCGCAAATCGGATTCGTCCAACTGAACATATTCCCTTAATCTTTCAAATTTAAAATCATCCACTTTTTCCTTCTACTTGGTTGGGGATGATTTCCGGTGAATACGCAGGATAGTTTTGTGCCAGAACGACACCGTTGACATCGATGATTTCGCCGCGGATGGGTGGGACAGGAATCAAGGGCTGATACGGTTGGTTGCGGCTTGGGCAACGTAATTTTTCATGCTGATCCACCTGCAAATAAACAAAACGCGCACCAATATCCCAAAGAAAATCAGAATAAGACGATCGCCACCACCAGACGCAGCATGAAAATCGCGCCGTCTGGTGTTGTCATCAAAATATTGCCTGAAAATTGGCGTGGTGTTTTCATGAATTAGCGGCGTAAATAACGGAAATTTAACAGAGAAACCATAATTTTGTTGAGCATGGGCCAAAGCAGCGCGCCAGCGATGGGCGCCAAAAAGACCAACCAGCCTGCAAAATTATGGGTGAAGCGCAAACGCACCAGCGTTAAGACCACTTCGTTGCACAATAAAGGCGAAAAACGGCAATTGCCTGAATACCGTAGTGGTGCAAACCGACTTGTCGGCGGCTGCGAATCATTACGTATGACGCAAGCGGGTAGGACAAGGCGTGCACTGACCCAAGCGGGCAGCCGTGCCGATATCCACCAGCAACTGCATGACAAAAGCCGTCCCCATATCGACACGCTGCGGACGGTTGATGAGCCAGCATGAGCATCATGGCGGTAATTCCAGCAGCCAATGAAACAGATGAGCTGGGCAACGGATGAAATCCAAAGCATGGCCACGGCAAAGCTGCCGTAAATCCAATATTTTGGGAGTCGGTTATAAAGATTTTCAGATTCCATTAGGGGTCGCTGTTGTGGTTCGGAAGCAGCCTGCACTTTTTGTTGCGGAACAACCAGTACGATTTACTGCAGGTGGAGTGCCGCCATAGATTCGAGTTTGGTGCGATAAAACGGCGTGCCCGCATTACGGCTGGTTGCTGCGCGCGCGCCCACAGGGATGCCGCCGGATAAATACTGTCCAGCCCGATGTGACGGAGCAAATCGTTAGGCTGCAAATCGGCATCGGTCGGGAAGTAGCGCAGGGGTCAATTCGCCGCTGCCGCCGTAAACCAGGCTGCGCACGCCGGTTCCGCGCCACCATCACGGGAATGGTCAGGCTGCTGTCGGTAATCGGGCTGATTTCGGCGGTCAGCGGATGCACTGCAGCACTTGGCCAATCAAGCCGGCATCATCCACCACCGCATCGCCTTCCCGAATATTGTGCGTGCTGCCTTTTATTGATAATCATGCGTCCGCCAATCGGCTCTTTTGCCATTGGAAATCACCTCCGCAGCAACCGCTTCCCGCTCAAAACCCTGCTGTTTCAAAGTCAGCAAGGCTTTAACGTCAGCCAACTCGCGCAACTGCACTTCGGCTTGGCGCGTTTGGATTTTCAACTGCATATTTTCTTTTGGTCAGCCGCTGGTTTCGCTTTAACAGATAATTTTTGCGAGATGCATCAATGCGCTGCCGTATTCGTAGCCCCACTCCATCGGCTGGTTGGCCACCCATTGCAGCGGATAAAGCGCAGTGGCGATATAGCGTTTGGCCGTCTGCACCGCGGCATAGCGGCTGTCCAGCGCAAAGCAGCGCCACGGAAAACCAACGACAGCAGGATGAATTTTGTTGGTGGAGCTAATCCCCGATGGTAAACGAAAGTGAATCGGACATGGTTCTTCAACAAAATACAGTGCAGGCAGCCCTGCACCTTGATTACATCGATTAAGGGCTGGGAACAAACACAGAGTTCAATTTGCCCGCCATTTCCCGAAAGCCTTGCCCGGGACCGCGCGCTGCAGGTCAGCGCATCTTCGGCAATCAATACCGGCAAACCGGTTTCTTCGGCCAGCAAACGGTCCAGACCGCGCAGCAACGCGCCGCCGCCGGTCAGCACCTGCCGCGCTCGGCGATATCCGCACCCAGTTCGGGTGGCGTTTGCTCCTAACGCATTGCGCACCGCCTGCACGATTTGGCTCAGCGGGTCGGCCAATGCTTCCAAAACCTCGTTGGAAGAAATGGTGAATGAACGCGGAATACCTTCCGCCAAATTGCGGCCTTTGACTTCCATTTCGGTAACTTCTGCGCTGGGAACGCCGAACCGATGCGTTTTTGAGTTTCTTCCGCCGTTGCTTCACCAATCAGCATGCCGTAATTGCGGCGTACATACTGGATAATCGCTTCGTCAAAACTGTCGCCGCCGATACGCACGGAATGCGAATACACCACGCCGGAGAGCGAAATCACGCCCACTTCCAGTCGTGCCGCCGCCGATATCCACCACCATAGAGCCAGTCGGTTCTTCGATGGGCAAGCCTGCACCAATAGCGGCGGCCATCGGTTCTTCAATCAGATAAACGTCTGCCGCGCCTGCTTCTTTGGCGGAGTCACGAATGGCTTTGCGTTCCACTTGTGTCGCACCGCAGGGCACGCAATCATAACATGCGGCGGCGCGCCGACCATTTGCTGTTGTTCACTTTATGAATGAATTCTTTTCAGCATTTTACCTGTCACATTAAAGTCGGCAATCACGCCGTCTTTCAGCGGGCGGATGGCTTGGATGCTGCCAGGCGTACGCCGAGCATTCTTTTGGCTTCGGTTCCGACCGCCAGCGTGTCGTTCTTACCATATTGGTCTCGTCTGCACCGCGCACCACCGATGGCTTCGTCCAACACTGATACCTTTGCTTTTCACGTAAATCAGCGTATTTGCCGTTCCCAAATCAATGGCGAGTATCGTTGGAAAAATAACGAGTCACAAAAACCAAAATATAAAAAGTTCCTAAAATGATAAAATGTAAACAGTTATTTCAAATAATCCTGTTTTAAAAGCAGCCTGCACCCGCCGTGTTTTCATGGGCACCTCGGGTATAATGGCGTGCCAGCAAAGAGGCGTAATCATACTCTTAATTTGTCTATTTACTGAATGAATTTTTAAGGATTTCAACCATGCCGCCACCTTAACAGATGTTGAAAAAATCGCCAAACTCTCGCGTTTGAGCTTAAACGAACAAGAAAAGGCCGCAACTTTGGACAAATTGAACGCCGTGTTTGCAATGGTGGAGAAAATGCAGTCGGTGAACACGGACGGCGTAGAACCGATGTCGCACCCGCATGACGTGGCGCTGCGCCTGCGCCGGACCAAGTAACGGAAACCGACCATGCCGCCGAACATCAGGCCTGCGGCTCCTGAAGTGCGCTGACCGTTTGTGGTATCGTGCCGCAGGTGATTGAGGAATCAAAAAGCAGCCTGCACTGAATTTTGCTGCATACGAAATTCAATATAAACAATTTGTTAAAACGCGATAAACCTGTCTGGTAAAAAGAATAGTTAGGCTAACATTCCAATGCCCGCAACTGTGGCCATCCTGAAAATATATGAAATATGCAGGCTGCTTTTTTCAGCCAACCCTAAAGCAGCCTGCACCCACACAATGATGGAATCATATTAAGTTATGGAGCATTTCAATGAGTTTGCCACTGTTGCAACCATTGCAAAACATATCGGAGAGAACCTCCAACAAAAACGAACAGACACAGGCGAAATGCGCCAACCAGGACATGACGTGAAACCGTTTACGATACGGTTTATTTTATTAAAAACATCCTTAACTGCTGGCGGCGGCCGTCCGCGAATTAAACGCACTGCAAAGCCACGAATCAAGACAAATGGCCTGCCGGCAGACGCGGAGCCGAAAAACAGCAGACACAATCCATTGACAACATAAAACTCTCCGATACGGATATTTTAGCAAATGACGAACGCCAACACAAACCGCTGGAAAACTGCGTCTCCGCCAAAAGCAGATTGTACCGACATTCGACTATTCGGCAGTTGATATGAGCGGTTATTTTGACGAAGCAGCAGAGAAAATCGGCACACAATTTGACGTATTTAAAGACATCTTAGGCAAAATTACCGCATACCGCAACAACCACAGCGGCCTGAACCTTGACCTGAAAAGTACAGCCAGAAGCGCAACAAAACTGCAACACCATATGCCGCGAGTTTTACAGGCCACACCCCATGTTTCGCGCTACAACTACCAAAAACAGGACAAGCTGGTGCATTTGAAGCGCAACCACATCCCATCCGCCAATTTTTCGGCGGCGAATGGCTGGAATGGTTCGCGCTGAACACGGTTTTGACGCGCTGAAAAACGCGGAAGAATTATGCGTTTTCCCAGTCTCCGCAGCGCGGAAATCCGTTTTGCCAACGAAGATTTACATACGAATTGATGTAGTCTTTCAACACTCGCAAAAACCACCCGTCATTATCGAATGCAAACGGGCGAATACCGCTGGATTTGACAGATATCTGAATTTGCGCAAAGGTTAAATATTCGCCGGAAATTTCGCCCTTTTGGTAACCGATGTCAAATGAAGCGCAGGCTGGGTCGCTCAGCGCCATGTATCAGCTTACTTTCGTTACACCAGATACATTGGCGGCATATTTGGACAAGGTAATGTAGCAGAGTGCAGCCGCTTTTCCAACTATAATAACAAGCAGCCTGCACCCCACCGGCAAGTATATGGTTTATTGTCAGCACACCTCCCGCATCATGATGCTGTAAACACAAGTACACACACAATGGACAACCAGCAGCCCAAAACATAACGACAAAAGACAAACCGTTTTGACCCGATTGCCGAACTCGTTGTGCCGTCCGATTTAGCGAAATTATCACAAGAACAACGTGATATTTCGTATATTTACACCCATATACGCAACTATTTGCGCTAAGCATATTCGGCCTTGTGCCGTCGCAGGTGGGTGGCGTCATTATGGCTCTATGCCAAACGCAAACGAACTGCGCGCACGATTTATTTCGACCATCTCCAGTTTTTGCTAAAACCTTCTGATCACACTGATTTCGGCATTATCGCCCTTCACCTTGATTTTCCTGATTGGTTTCCTGATCTCGCTACTAACTTTTGGATGGATACCTTCCGCGTCGTGTCCGGCTTGCGCCTGCGTGAAAACCGCGCCATCACGTCCAACGACTGATGAATGTAAGGCTTTTTGTTCAACACCAAGCCATTCTGTAGGAAGCAGCAACCATAATATTGCACCGTAAATCATTTTGGTCATCCAAAGCCGGTAGCCAATTGAAACCGACCGTTTCTCATTAAGCACATACATAATGTCCGCCAACGCTAAAATCGTTATTTTCACTATTGTCAGCACTGCCGTGCTGCTGACCGCTCTACCATTTCGTTTCAGCCGCCCTCACATCAGCAGTGAACGCAGAAGTGAAACGCAACAGGCCGTGGCCCAAGCGGCTTCGATATCACAGCGGCAGCAGAACAAAGCTGCCGCGAAATGCGTTGCCGCATCGGAAATCAGCCATGATGAAATCAGGCGAGGCCAACGAGCAGGCTGCCAAAATGCGGTGCGCAACAGGATTCTGTTCGAAGGCATATCGTCCGTCAGCGGCTGCGTACCGATATTGCCATATTTCTCGCCGACCACGGCCGAATGCCCGATAGTTTGAATGAAATCGGCTGGAAGCGCGGCGTCACCAGCGTTACCCTGTCCTCTATCAGAATGAGGGTGGGCGGCATACTGGTCTTGAGCTTCAATCCAGAAAAACTGCGCGGCACCATTATCCTCACGCCGCAAACCAATATAGAAGCCGGGATGATTACAGACTGGGACTGCACCAGCCCCGATATCGATTTCATTGCCGAAGCCCTGCCCGAATGCCGATATCAACGCTGAACATAAAATATTTACTTTCAGGTAGCCCAAAAAGCAGCCTGCACCCATGCCCACGAGCAACAATACTAATATTTTGCTGTAAAAGGTTTTAGACCAATAACACGGTAATGACGCTATTTTTTAGGCGATTTGGAATATTAGTTTTGCACCTAATTAATTTAGGATATTCAAATTATGGAACTCTCGTTACTGACACCAAGAAATTAAGTAAAACTTTTATTAATCTTACCAAGAAATATAGATATATCTCTTTGCAACAGCGTGGGCATCGACAGGGCATGAAGCTCTGATTGCTGCTTGAATACGAGAAAAATCCAACACTCAACTATTGGTTTACATTTTTATCAAACAGACCCCGAAGTTTTGTACAACCACAGCACAATAAAAATGTGAGATTCATCTCGCAAATGGATGACGTATTCCATCCTAAGCTATATTTATTTTTGAATACACCAACGGATTGGGCTTTTGCTTCAGGTAGCGCAAACTCACCAACGGTGCGTTTAATGGCAAAAATCAAGAAACTATGCTTTTAATAAAAGGGGAATCTGCCGATTTTTCAAGAAATTTCCCGTTTTTAAAAATGATTGCTTTTGATAACGCCGTAGAAATTGGCGACGAACAAATCGAACGCTATCGTATCCTTTTATCATCAACGGCAAAAACCCTACAGACTCTATCCAACCGTTATCTGGCTGGTAATAAGCATAGTGAAATGGGTAAGAGCATCTTATCCACTAACATATTGACATACTCATGGGAAAATATTTTAAAACAATTCAGCAAGATAAAAATCACTCGTTTAAAGACCGATTGGATTTATTGGATTATGTAAAAGAATTTTTCCAAAATAATGCAAACTTTCCTCTATAGATTCAGAGGTTCTGAAAACTTATTTCAGGTTTGTTTAATAATGCAAGAGCCAGTCAAGAATTAGACTATGGTTTATTTTGGTAGCACCAATAGCAACTGGCAATTTCCATGAGAAATTAATGATGGGTAACCCAAGAATCGCCCAAGCCAGTGACTTAATTCCACCAATAGGGAGGCAGTTAGTAAGCATGATTTTCTGGAATACAAACAGAACTTTCCAACAAAGCTAGCTATATAAAATCCACAGGTAAAATACAAGCTAGTTATTAACAATGAAAAAGACCTGATTTATTCTTTTGCTCAATGGCGCAAACAAAGAAAAATATGTGCAGAATTAGGTTTGCCTAAAATCTTAATGCTGAACGCTATTGGGATGAAATTTTGCTGCGTATTTAGCTGATACTGGCTTTGGTTTAACAGCAGCAGACCACAAGATACAATCGAACAAAAAGCATGGGACGGTAGGCTGCCCTTATCGACTGCATTTATTATGAACCAAAAAGAAAAACTGCTATTACTTGCTATCTACTTTCAGGCAGCCTGCACTCCAAAAAGCAGCCTGCACCCCACCAACCCATTAAAATATATCTATTTTTCAATTACAACCGAAAGACCCGAAAATGACCCAAATACACCTCAAACACAGCCAACTGCTGCAATCTAAACAAATCTCCGCCGTCGAACTGGCAACCGAATACCTCGCCGCCATTGCTGCGCAGAACCCGGCAATCAACGGCTACATCACCCTCGACCAAATGACAAAACTTCGCCGAAGCCCGTGCCGCCGACGCGCGCATCGCGCAAGTAACACCTCTGCGCTTACCGGCGTACCCATCGCCTACAAAGATATTTTCTGTCAAACAGGTTGGCGCAGTGCGTGCAGCTCCAAAATGCTGGACAACTTTGTCTCCCTACACTGCCACCGTCGTTCAGAAAATCTGCTTGACGAAGGCATGGTAACGCTTGGCCGTACCAATATGGACGAGTTTGCCGTGGCCTCGACCAATGAGACCTCGTTCTACGGCGCGACTAAAACCCGTGGAATCCCGAACACGTCCCAGGCGGTTCATCCGCGGTTCTGCAGCGGTCGTTGCCGCACGCCTTGCTCCTGTGCACTCGGTTCAGATACCGGCGGCTCCCATCCGCCAGCCTGCTTCACACTGTGGCATCACCGGCATCAAACCTACCTACGGCACGGTTTCCGCTTCGGCATGGCTGTTTCACGCATCCAGTTTCGACCAGCCGGTCCGATGGCGCAAACCGCCGAAGACTGCGCGCATTTTTGCTCAATGCGATGGCAAGCTTCGATGAGCGCGATTCCACCAGCTTTGAACGCAGCAAAAGAAGACTACACCCGCGACTGACAAACCGCCTCGAAAGGCGATGAAAATCGGGCCTGCCTAAAGATATTTCGGCGAAAGGCGCGGATGCCGATGTGCAGGCTGCCTCGCAAAACGTTATAACCTTTTAAAACACAAGGTGCCGAAACCATCGAAGTCCCTGCCCCAAAACCGCCCTATCCATTCCCGCTTATTACGTCCTCGCTTCCGCTGAAGCCAGCGCAATCTTTCCGCTGTTACGACGGCGTGCGCGCTACAGCCACCGCGCCCGCCCAATTTGGCGACCTTGAAAAGTGTACAGCAACACCCGCGCCGAAGGCTTCGGCAGCCAGGGTCAAACGCCGCATCATGATTGGTGCCCATGTGTGTCGCATCACACATGATGCCTACTATCGATGCCAGCCCAAAACTGCGCCGCCTCGTTGCCAACGATTTTCAGACGGCCTTCACACAGCTGTGATTTACCTCGCGACTGCGCCCACCGCCGCCCGGAAACCGGTAGCGCGACATCCACGACCCCGTGCAGATGTGCCTTTCCGCACATCTACACCATCGCCGTCAATCTGGCAGGCTTGCACTGCCCTGACCCTACCCGCAGAGTTTCAGCGGCAGCGGACCGCCCATCGGCGTGCAATTTATCGGCAACCACTTCTCCGAAGCCAAAATCCTTGGCGCAGCCCATCAAGTGCAGTTGGCGAGTGATTTGACGCACGAGCTTACTCTGTGTGAAGTTTTCAGGTAGCCTTTGAGGCCGTCTGAAAACCGCATGGATGAAATGATACGTTGCGACGCCGACCCGTCACGCCAAAGAAATGGTAATCTCACCGGGCATATTATCCGCACAAGCGAACGGGTCATTGAAGATGAAGAAAAAGCTGTCCCTGCATTTTCCCATCCTATAAAGTGCGGCTACCTGAAACCCAAGACCAAGGACATCCGATGCCCATCGCAACTCGCGATACGCCCTTGCGCTCCTGCCTCGGTAGCACCTCTGCCGCAGCCTCTGCACAACAGCGGCATCTTGATTTCTAGTGCCAGACCGCCAACGGTAAAGCAGCAGTGCAGCCAACAACATGACGGCGGCGTGCGCTACCGCTTTGGCAAAACCTAGCACTGAACTGGAATTCACGCAATCCAAAACCCAGGGTTTACCAGCGGAACTTTACAGTCGAGGACAACGGCTACCGTGCTCACGCAAGACAAATGTGGCTTGCACAACGGCAATGCGGGACTCGTACCACCGTGCTTTACCTTTCAAAGGAAGGGTGTATTCGCTAGGTGTATACCCGACGGCAAATATGCCGAAATTCCTGCTGGCGGCGACACGCCTTTTGAAAAACATAACGCGCATCGATGCTCTGCCTGAACTTCAGACGAGTTTTTCAAACTGAATAAATAATGGATTTATTGGCATGATGGTGAGATAGAAATCGAGAAAAAGCAGCCTGCACTTCATTTTCCAAAGTGCAGGCTGCTTTTCATGCCGCCACCCTTCCCTGCTACCCAGCCAGCGTTGCCGTCGCTGCGCCACAATTTCAGGCTCGTCCACCATCAAATCCGCCGCCACCTGCCGCGCGCCGTTTCCAGCAATACAGGTCGGTCTGCAAATCGGCAAAACGCAGCATGGGCACGCCGCTTTTGTCGCGCCCCCAAAAATTCGCCCGGCCCACGAATTTCCAACTGTTTCGCAATTTCAGCCATCCGTGTGTTCGCGCACCACTTTCAGCCGCGCGCGCCATAATGCGCTCAACGGCTCGGCAAACATCAGCACGCACGAACCGGCCGACGCACCGCGCCCACTCTGCCGCGCAACCGGTGCAACGCGCCAAGCTTCCATCCGCTCGGCGCGCTCAATCACCATCAGGCTGGCATTGGGCACGTCCACGCCCACTTCCAATCACCGTGGTCGCCACCAAAACACGCAGCCTGCCGGCAGCCATTCCGCCATCACCGCCGCTTTTTCCGCCGCCTTCATGCGCCCGTGCACCAAACCGACCGACAACCCGGGCAAAGCAGCCTGCAACCGTGCCCACGTGTCGGTGGCGGTTTGCAGTTGCAGCGCCTCGCTTTCCTCAATCAGCGGGCAAAACCCAGTAGGCCTGCTGCCCTTTCGGCAGGTGTTCGCACAAAAACCCTCCACGTCGTGGCGGCGCACCTGATTGACCAGCAGCGTTTTAATCGGCGTGCGGTTCGGCGGCTAACTCGTCAATGGACGACACGTCCAAATCGGCATAAAACTCATGGCCAGCGTGCGCGGAATCGGCGTGGCCGACATCATCAACTGGTGCACTTCGCGCCTTTTGTTTTTCAATGCCAGCCGCTGCGCCACGCCGAAGCGGTGCTGCTCGTCCACAATCACCAAGCCGAGCTGCCGGAACGCCACATCGTCCTGAAACAGCGCGTGCGTTCCACCGCCACACGTATCCGGCCATCTGCCAGCGCGGCCTTTGGCCTGCTCTTTTTCCTTTTTCTTCAAACTGCCCGGACAACCACGCCACCGTCAGCCCCGAGGTTCCAGCCATTGGCGGAATTTCACGAAATGCTGTTCCGCCAAAAATTTCGGTGGGTGCCATAATCGCCACCTGCACTTCTTCCGCGCTTTCCAGTGCGGTTAATGCGCTCAATGCGGCTCATAATGGTTTTGCCGCTCCCCATCGCCCTGCAACAATCG
>BNJS01003831.1_pt1 | contig 25601 bp, 35 predicted proteins | sample 8540461 | NCBI WGS metagenome assembly BNJS01 (sample SAMD00202454, study PRJDB9452) | human saliva metagenome | isolation source: human saliva | place: Japan | reverse complement strand
GATCATGAGGTTTTGTGGGCTTCCCGACTGCCCACGAGGCCTGGTAGAGCGCAGGAGAAGTCTGTGAGCGGGGTGATCAGTTCCGTCGCCAGTGATGACGTAGCGCCTGCAGTGCCTGATTCGTCGACTTCGATCAGTGTTCCGACCTGTGCGGCCGTGATTCGTGATGAGCATTCCGGACACGGGGCGGCAAGTTGGGGAAATGTTGAGAGGGAGCCATGTTGACCCTTCGGTGAATAAACTGAGCCAGCTAGCGGCTGACCGGGTGATGCTGCGTCCCGACAGGTCCAGAACGTTAATAATGGCTTGAGAGCGAGATGGATCATCGGGTAGCGGACGCCGCCTGACACCAGGTAGAGGCGACCTTCGTTTGATACCAGCGCGGTGTTGGCGTTTTGAGTCCATCAGTTACCAGCGACTGCAAGTCATACCTGAGGACGAGGCGCAGGACGTCCACTCGTAGGAATGAAGCTGGGAGGCTGCAGGGATATCGTCGGGGACGTCGCTCAGTCCGATCGCACTTCCGCGCGGAATACCTTCAAGTGAGGAGGTTGCGACCGATGAGGTCACCATCTTGCCGTTTTCGCTGAGAAGTTTCGCGGAAGTGACGTGGAAATCGGAGCGGGTTCCCTCGATCGAGTAGTAGCGTGCGCCTCGCCCTTGTGATGATCAGGTGAATTCTCCCAGCCTGATGGCAATGTCGGCAAGAAGCGGCCAATGCCACTGCGATCAAGACGACAACAGCGGCTATGGATGCTCCGACAATGAGCGGGCGGGTGGTTGATTTTGATTCGAGTCTTGCCTCCCGGAGTGCCCGAAGTGAGGCAGGACCAGTCTGCGGCGGTTGAATCGCTGAGGCTTCGAGGGATGTCCTTATTGATGGCATTAGAGCACTCTACACCAAAGTTGCGATCGGCACCAGTGCAAGCATGCTGACAAGAGAAAGGGCATCAGCGATTCGAGTGACCCACGGGCGCATCTTGGGATCAATAACGGTCAGTGCCAGGACCAAGCCGGTTGCAACAAAGAGAAGCAAAACGACGGGAATGAGCGCCTGAGGCATCAAGACTGCGCTTCCGATTGCGCCGCTGAGAATCGGGATAATTCCCAGCAGTGCACCGATAAGAACTTCTGGTGCGGAGCGCAGTGAGCGCGTTGAGCAAGAGCGCAACGCCGCACAGATCAGGAGGAGCAAGGAATAGCGTGTGTCGAGAAGGAGGGATGCAGATCAGCTTCCCAGTGAAGCACCAGTTTTGAGGGAAACGGTCAGAATATAACCCTCGTGAACCTTGTGGACGACCTCGTAGGGATCGATAGTTTCTTGGATTCCTGTCACGCGCACAGGAATTCTGGCCATGGCAAACCAGGGTGCGATCAAAATAAGCACTATTATAAGGGTATAGACTGCACTGCTGCTCGTTGCGTGGAAAGGTAAAAGGCGAAGCCAGTCAATGGAGCCAATTGCTGTGGGCTGAGAAACCGTAGGTGAGCGGTGCCGATGGATCCCGCGCAGAGCTTTCGGGAGGACGACAGGAGTACCGAGGCGCCAGCATCGCTGCAATTCCAGCCTGCAAGAGACCTGACCGAGAGCCGGGAATCGCGCTCGCGACAGCTTGAGCCCGCGAGGATCGGAAATTGAGGCAGAGATAGGCGCGCGAGGCGGATGACGTTGCGTGCGATGACCGCGCAGGCGAGGAAGCGGGAGGACTGCGCCGGATAATCCGATGAGTCCCATGGCGTTTCGCCTCCCTGTGAAGATGAGGACGGCTGCTGTGAGGACCAAAAGCGCAGAAGCATGTGTGCTAAGATCGACCGAATTGTCAGAATTCCACGGAGCCTGATCATTTTCGACCGCGGTTCCCACCGCTTCCACCAGGTCGTCATAGCGCAAATCCTGTGTGCTGTCGCCAATTTTCGACAGAATCAGAACGGATCCTGCTTGGATTCCCTGATTGATCAGAGTCTGGCTTTGGTCGAGGACCTTGCCCTGAGAATTCGTAATTCGGTAGCCCTGAGAGGCAGAACTCGCAGATAATTGTGTGATTTGCGACACAATATTTGGGGCAAATTCTGCCAGTGCAACGTTGGTCGGCACCGACATGTCGACGGTGTTCTCACCCGTGCGATGCCAACGGGCATAAGGCTGGAGGCCTGGATGCGGTAGTGCTTGCCATGAGGTTCCTTTGCTCAATAGTGCTGTCTTAAGCCTAGCTGGTTTCATGAAACCTGTATTTGCATTCCCAGATCGCTTCGATAATGTAATACCCGACTGTCGAGATTGTGCCCTCCAGTTACAGGGTCTCAATCGCATAGAGAACTTCGAGACAGAACAACAATTAGGAGGGGTGGAACACGAGCGGTGCAAATATTTCTGCCGAACAAAGAGAGCTGGCGCGCACCCGCACGGCAGTCCGTAACGCTGAAAGACCCGTCTGCGAGACGCTGAACGCAAAAGGTGAAGGTCGAGGTCAATACCGCTATCGGCGGATGGCAGGGGTGGTGCTTCGCGGGCATTCAACCTCGCCGCGGACCAGTGGGATGCTGGCTCGGCCAAGGCCACCCAGGCTCTGGATGACTTTGATAGTGCGCTTGCCTCCGTCGGTGGCAAGGCCACTCAGACTGACGAGGCACAGGCTGCGGTTAACCGCGCCGGTGCAGCCGCGTTGAACTAATAGAGAGATTGGACGAGGAAAATGAACGGTGGAGATTTTCGCGTAAGCCCTCAGGTACTCCAGACAAAGCGTCGACGGCTGAACTGCGTTCGCAGGTCAGCCGATCTGCTCAACCGCCCTGAGGAGTTCAACAACGATGTAGATGCCTCGTAGCGCCACATGGGAAGGTGCTGCTAAGGACTACACGACAAGCACACCCAGTGGACTAGCGGCATGAACCAGGCTGACAGGCGCTCTCGGAGGCCTGCGCGCTTGGTCGATCAGCCTCGCTGGCAACTATGTTGAGACAGACAGGGCAGGGTGAAACGATCTTCAATGGTATGGGAATTGGTCGCTGAATCTTCTTACGACGCATTGCGCATAAAGAAACGCCGCCACTGACTGTGGTGGAGACATTTCACATGCTCACACAGTCCTACACTCAACGTAACCTGATCAGTCGAAGTGGGCTGATCGTTCTATCTCGCTTCCCTTTCTTCGGAGGGTTCAAGATGACCGTCATCAACGTTGCATGGCCAGGGAATACGGGTCAACAGCGGTCGCTTCCGTCGCCAGGTCTCGGGCTGAGCTTACAGGGTGCAAAGATCGACGACCCATCCGAGGACTGTCCAAGAATCGATGAATGGCGCTCAGTCGATTTCGACAGCAGGCACCGTGGAATCTCGCTACACGTCTCTCCTTCTTAGACTCATTCCACGGCCCCGAGCGAATCCAGCCAGCGCTGCGCGCGGCGCTGGAGTGAATCTCGATCCGACCGAAGCGCAGACACGGCGGCCGTGAATAGCTCGAGGGCAGGCGGTGCCTGGTGGTGCGAATGTAGGCTCTGCGGCCTCGTCAGTGGCGGCGCAAGAGGCAGCCGCGCTCAATGGCCCCAGCCCGCGGCCCACTGGCGCTCGGGATACGCGCATGGAGACACCGCCGACGACTACCGGAGGGGCGCAGGTGAGATGCGCCCGATCACCGGCCAGGCGGATGCCTCCTACGCGCCGGAAGCCCAACCTGACTATCCGGAGGGGACGGCTTCGTCTCGCTCACACCACCCAAGACTCCCGTACGGCGTAATTCAGGCGTAGTGAAGGACTAACAACGTCGTTGGACGTGGGGCCAGATTCAGGACCTGAGTTCAGCCGGTCGGTCCACCTGTGCGGGGACGCTTGGCGCAAGGACGAATGCTGTCGTCGAAACAGGCCACGATGCTCTTCAGGCGCGCGGCTTTCCTTCCAAGGGCGAGGGAGCGACCGGGAACCGACGCCTGCGTGCGAAGATGGGCATTGCTCACAAGGAACTGACGACGCTCGCCGATGACCTTCTAGAAATCCAAGAGGCCGTCAAAGTTGCAATGGGTGATGTTTCCCAGGTCGAGAACGCGGTGAAGGTGGCGCTGCAACAGGCGTCCTCGACGCACTGCACGATTTCCGCGGCGGGAATAGCGACATGCAATTCTCCTGGGAACTCAATGAGCCAGTACACGCGGCAGAGCATCGAAGCCTCGGTTAATCGATTAGTGCGGCAGGCGGTCGACTTGGCCAATACTGCCGACACAACGTTGAACGCTCGTCTACAAACCGTCGGGACGCCGGGGAGTACCGCGAAATCGACTCTCGACGCAGACGCATGATCTCCTCGGATGCTGAACAGTAAGAAGTTCAAGAGAGACGACGCCGGAGGAGCGCGCGAAGTATTGGTCGCAGCAATCTGAGGCGCAGAAGCAGCATCTGTGTGACAAGTACCCGGATCTGATCGGTAACGCTGACGGCGTTGAGGGCTGGGCACGGGACCGAGCGAACAGAAATCGTCTCCCGAAACTGAAGCAGGAAGCAAAGGACAATGTCTCCACATGTACGCGGAGCTACTGAAAAGCCCGGTGGATTGACAGTGCCAGCTGTGCGTACTATCTGAGTGAGCTGGATAAGGCAGAGAAGGCGGTGAGCCTGCGACGCCGTGCAAGAACAGCTCGACAAGGGGCAGTAAGCCTTGAGGATCACTTGCAGCACGGGAAGAAGATCCTGTATCGCCCTGGCTCTTCAAAACGATGGTGCGCGAGTCAAGGCCGCGATGGGTCAAGGCGACGTTGGATCATGCGAAGAACGTGGCGACTTTTTGTCGGTATCGGCACGACAGTCAGAGAGGCAGCATGGGTACTACATGCGACAAACCAAAACCTCCGTGGCGCTGCGATGGCTCAGGGACCTGTCGCAGCGTGATGTCGCGACTGTTGCCTGGCAGCGCTTATGACGTCGCAAGGGCTGATTTGAATCAGCCTCCCCAGAATATTCCGATCATTTCCACGCTACTCCGCAAAAGCGGGTTCAGACCGTTTGGCTGGTTTCAAGGAACGGTATGCAGGCATCGCGTGACTATGGTGCGGGTGATGCGCACATGACTCTTCGTCGGGCATTCCTGTATGGTTCGAGTACCTCTGGCATGGCGGCAGCAAAGGTCAAGTATGGCGTGACTCGAGGATCTGGTGCTGTGTGGTTCTCGGTATGGGTGCCTACGATGCGACTTACCACGTTGATCAAAATCATCATCTGGTCCGCGCGTCCCAAGGGCGATAGTGTCCAGGAGTATGGGGGCACCAGCAGGCGGAATTGTCGGCAGCTTGGGCAAGAACCCCATGGACTCTGATTCGGGGTTTACTCTCGCCTCTCGGACGATGCGACAGGGCTCGCCGGAAATACAACGAGGATGCGCAGGTAAAGCCGTGATTTCAACTTTGATAACCAGCAGCTATCTGTCAAGATGGCACCCGAAACGCTACAGGATGTCGGTCAGCGTCGCTGCGGGGTGAGCGCTGATGCACGCTGTGTGGCGGCCTGTGCTGCGCGTGTGCTGGCAGCAGCATGTTCGTTCCCTTCCTTATGGGCAGACTGGTACGTGACTACGCAATCGGCGCTCACCGTCTAAGAGCGGAAAGGCAACAAGCATGGTCTATTGGGATGGAAGCATCCCCCTGGAGCAGCGTCAGTCCATTCAGGCGTTTCAGCGCGATGAGGAACCGAAGATTCTTGAGTTCCGTCGTCGCCTGTGCGAGACCGGTGGCGGAGGTGCGTGGGAAGCGCACGTTTTGGGTCGGCGATCAATAAGGACTGACCAATCGTCGGGCCACGAGCAACCAGCGGTGGGAGACTTGTGCAAGATGTTGCCGGTCCTTATGTTCCCTGTTCCTGAGGTTAGCAGAGAGGATCGGGCGCGAGGTCTTGTCACGAAACCGTACTCTGCTGACGAGTTGGGGTCGGACAAGGGTGGTGTGCGCCAGTTGTCGTGGAGTGACCCGGTCAATGGTGGCTTCTTGTATGTGACTGTTCATGAGGGGAAAGCGACCTTGATGCGTTACCAGACGGGTCTGCGTCCTTCGGATGGGACGACGGAGAACCCTCGCGATTTCATCACAGGGCGTAGCCGATATCGACATCGGGAAAGAGTGATCAAAATCCTTGTGCAATGTTGGAACCATCTGTTCAGCAATGCTAGTGTAATCAGTGCAAACAAATGTGTTGTGCTGGTAAAGAGAAACCAGTCGATACATAAATGAATTCAAATATTTTCCAGGTCAAGGCTGACTGGTTTTTACTAGTGCCGTTTGTTAGGGGAGGTTGCGCGATGGCTGTTATCAATTGCGTTTCCAGCGGAGATGTGACTCCGCGTCACAGGATCTCAGTAATGTGGGCGTCCCGGGCTTGCAAAGGCGCACAGATTAATGATTTTTCGGAGGTTGTTCAATCTGCGATGCCGGTGCTTCGATCGGTCGCGGCAGCTTCATCCGCTGAATCGCGTTTCTCAATCTCTGCTTGTTACCCACTCAAGCTCTCTACGAACTTGCCAGCGCAGCGAAGGCTGCAGAGTGAACTTGCAACTCACCGAGCAGCAGAACACCCAGGCAGTGGGGAATAGCCGAAAGCACGGTTGTTAGTGGTAGCTCAGGTCGTCGAACCGCCCAGGATCTTGCGGTCGCCTGAGTAGTCAGGGAGAAGAGACGCAAATGCCTCACGTGGTCGAGATTCCAACGTCCTGGAAGCTGCGGCACTCTCGAGTTAAGTGTCGACACTGTGAGTTCGGAGATAGTCAGACAATTGATCAGCGAGATCGCGACACTCCAGGCGCGTCGCACCAGTTTTTCAGGGCGAGCAAACCGCAGATGCACCGCGTAATGCGATGGGTACAGCACACAAAGAGTTGAAGTGTCGCTTGCAGAAGAGTTGCGTCATGTACACATTGCGATTACGCAGGCAACTGGTCGGGAATGCAACAAGTTGAGTCGTGAGTTGCCGACGCTGCTGTCAAAGTGCTTCTGCGAGGCACTGTACTATCGGTGACAGCGGAACGATCACGTGCACCTTCGGCCCATGACTTCTCGGTGAGGCACAAGCTCGAGTCTGAGGTCCAATCTATGGTCCGTACGCACCATGCGGGCATGAGCAGGAGTTGATAATGACTTCCGTGCTGCACTTTTGACGAATGTCGGGACTGCGCGGACGGCTCCGGCATATCGAGCGCAGACCTCATGCTTTAATCAAAAGCTGCGAAGCTGCTTTTGCAGAGATGATCGCCACAACAACGTGCGGATTACTGGTCTCAGCGGTCTGACGAACAGAAACTCGTGATAACTACCTGAGCCCACATATCCGAGTAATGCGGACGGTGTTGAGGCGGGCGCGAAGCCGCGCGGAATCGCAGTAGGCTACCAAAACTCAAGCAAGCAGCACAGAATGAAGTCAATCAAATCACTTCCTGAATTGAAAAGGTATGTTGGACACTCTGTCTGTTATGTGGAGCTCAAGAACGTCTCAACGAAAGCTCAGGCTCGATTGGACGCCTCACAAAAGTATTGAAACAAACACCACGCTTCGAGATGGCGCAACGCGGTGTCCAGGAGTATCGCTCGCTCGCTCTCGATGGTAGAGAATGTGGACGCGTGCTGGCCGCGCCGTGTACAGGCGACGTCGACCATGCAGAGAACGTTGCAACGTCGTACGGGCATCGGAACGACGGTAGAGAATAATCTTCAAAACGAAATTAAGCGAGTTGCGAACCTGCGCAGTGCGCAGTCGCAGAGGGCAGTATCGATCAAAAGATGTGGCAGTAGTCTCATGGCTGGGATTATCGAGGCACCTCCAGGACCTTCCTTTGACATGTGGAGGAAATGCAGGGTGCGACAATTGATTTAGCTGATAAGGGATCAAATAAACTGGCCGGTTTCTTAACGGGAGTGAATGCGTCTCCCATGTACGGCGCGAGGGGACGCAAATATGACCCAGTTTGGGCCACTCCTGGCTCAGTCGTTTCTGGAAGAGCAACGGCTAAAGCTGCAGACGGCGTCGTTGACACGAAATATTGTTCGGCTCTCCTGGAATGGAACCTACGACTCAGAGATGCACGTTCCTGAAAGAGGCGTCGTTTCGTTTACTGGCGATACCAGCGAGACTTTTGTCCAGGGAGCTGGTGTGCAAGAGATACTATGCGTATAGTTTAGTAGCTGGCCTTATTCCGCGGTCTCGCTTTAGCGCTCGGGTTGAGAAGCGAATGGAGGTCGGACAGCTTTGCAGGATGAATCCTATGGCTCCGGGATCTGGTTTACGCATATTTTCAGACGATACGTACGACATGCGCAGAATATAATCCTTGTGTTCAGCTTGTCCGGAAATTCCGGACGATGTAATCACGCAGCGTCTACATGGGATCGGCACTGAAACGCTCCGCGACGCCGGGTCGCATTGTTGCGGAGTGAAACCCGAAGCCGTAAGACCGTTATCGACTCACCGACAGCCTGCGCTCACCCAGCAAGAGCACGGTCCCCAGCCGACGCCGACGCGCTGCTCACAGGGCAGCGTGCAGCGCTGGGATGAGCGCCTGGGCGCGCAACCGCGTTGCCGATCGCCGGAGAATAAATGTGTCCTCGATCCACAGGGCCTCGCCGTCGGCGGGCGCAACGCGCAGGTGCGGTGCGCGCGAAAGCGAACGCGTCGGGGTCCGCAATCGCAATGGCCTGCGCGTCCGCGAGGAGTCTGCTCAGCGCGCGCCCCAGGGTTCACTGAGCATTCACTCTCACCGCGCTGCCCATCAACAACGTGATCGCCAGCGTCGGTGCCGAGGCGCAGACGGCCTCGGTGCGGCCTCGCTGCGGTGCGCTTGCCTGCAGCTGGCGTCGGGGAACCTTCGGCACTGCCGAGTGCCCGCCATGCCGTGCGGGAACAGCGGAGTCCCGCCGTAGGAACCGGCTGCTGAGACGGGCGCCGAAACGGCGGAGCGATCGCAGAGCAGGAGCGCCCGTGGCGCGGGAGCGGCACGGCGCTTTCCGCGTTGCCCCAGGGCCGGGCGTGACATCACCACCGGATCTGGCGCAGCCACAGGCGCTACGGGTGGGAGCAACCTGGACCGGCGCAGTCGTGGGCGGAGCCATCGGACGCAAAGAAGCGCAGCAACTGGGCGGCCGCGACCTCCGGGAGAAAGCAGAAGGACCAGCCCACTGATGAGCAGGGAGGCGCAGCAACTGAGCCAGGCGCGGCCTCGCTTGCGGAGTTTGACGCGGGGTAAAACGGCCTCAGACGCGCGAGGCGGCTCCCGCGCGAATATCGGTCTCCCATGCCGCACACGCGATCAGCGGGTCTGGCCATCTCGACAATAGCCAGGTCACTACCGGTCCAACGACCGTTGCGTGCAAGAGCAACATGATGAAGCTATGCGCACTCTGCCTGCCCAAGCCCGGTGCGCGGTCAAACTCCATCCCACGCTCGGTGGGAGTTGGCTGCGTAGAAATAGCAGCGATCTGCATAGCAAAAGCGCCGGGAGTTCGCCCCGAACGCGCACGAATAAAAGTCGCAATAATCCACAGCTCGCAGGCAACAATCACAACAACGGGCAACGAGGGATACACCCACCAGGCCAGGGCCGTGAGCGCCGCAAAACACACCATATCGATCAGGTAAGCAGCCGCCAGCGCGCCACCGCTCGCAGGTGCCGAGTAGCTGCGCGGTGCCGCAGCGGGCGCGGCAAAAGCCCCCGGCTGTCCCGGGAATCCCATGGAAGCACCGAAATCAGGCTGGCCAGGGTAGCTCGGCTGTCCGGCAAAACCCATCTCGTCCACGCCCCTTGCCTGGGAAACAGGAACCTGAACCGGAGTAATACGAAGCTCGCTCATGATGCCACCTGTCGAATGAGGTCAAAGAGGTCCGCAGCGAAGAAAGAGGCCGGGAAAATAACGGTCAATGAAAGCGCCTGGAAAATATCGGCAAAACGCCCAATCAAAGGCGCGTGGTCCTGCTCGGCGCGCATGCGAGTCCACATGAGCGACACGCAGCCCAGCACGACCAGAGCGGCCGCAGCATAAGCATTGCCAACCAGGCCTCGGGAGGCGGGAGAAATCAACAGCGTCGCAAGCAAAATCAGCGCGCCCACGCGAACCACGCGCGAGGACGCCCAGCGACGCTCGCGGGGAAACCACAACCAAAGGCGATCACCGAAGCGCAGACCAACACGAGGCACGCGATCTGCCGCGTCGAATGAATTCCAACCATTGAGTAAATGACCGGCGCACCAACAAAGATCAAGCCCAAACCCACGTATTGCACCAGGCGCGTGCGCGAGGTCGCGTCGGTGACCGTGCGGTTCACGCGTCGACCCGTGATGCGCGAGGGGGAGGGGACCTCGGGGGAGCGGACGGTCGGCGCCGAAGTCGTGACCAGCGGCATGTCGAGCAACTGCGTGTGCGGGAATCCGCACCGACAAAGCTCGGCGACGCAGTAATCGCACAAACGGCGAAAGCAATAGCAAAAGGAGCAACGCGATGAAGAGGCGCATCAAGGAAGGTTAAAACCGTCGCGCAGCCGTGAGAAGCCCCCAGCTCACTGCATGCGCACTGCTCAGGGGAGTACTGCGCCAGCCACAGGCTGACCAAGCGCCACGCCAGTCGCACCCCACAGGGGGAGTAGCGTGGCAACCTGCGACATCGTCATGATCTGCGAGGCCTCGGTGTAGATTCGCGCATTGCCCAGCGCTGGCAGCAGCCCTAGGAAGGAAATCCCCGCGCTCAGCGTCCACGCACACAGCAGTCCCGCGTTGGTGTGGACCCGGCGCTGGTAGAGCATGACCAGGCACAGCACCAAGGACAGCGCACCGACCGTGAGCGTTGCCCACCAAGGAAGGGACAACTTCGTTGTAAAACGGGGAGCAATGAGCGCACAGAAGATCAGGAGCGCGTCCATTGCGCAGGCAAGAAGACCGCAGATGGTGAAGACCAGGGACGGGCGGAACCAGGGGTCGGAGGTTCTCTCGATCGCGCGCTGTTCTTGAATCTGGCGCTCGCGGCCAGAAGTGATGGAAATAAGGACGCCTTGGGGGAGATCCGTTCCCAGTACGGCTCCCAAATTTAAAGCGCGGCCATCGGCTCCGGTGATCTGAAGGCTCGGATCAGTTGAATCGATATCGAGCATGGACAGAAGACCAGTAACTGTTGTCCCCAAAGGAACAATGAGATCTTGAGTACCCGAAGCATCGGTGACAGTGACTGCCGCCTGTTTGAGAGCCACGCCCCCTCCTTCACTTCGGTATCACCCGGATTTGGTCGTCAATTCTGTTCAAAAGTCACCATTCAGACTACCCGACGAACAAGCACCATGCCACGGGCAGCTCAGCTACAAGCTAGGATACATACAGATATGAACAAAAACGGGAGATTGAACTCCAGGAGACTGTATGGCCCGTCAATGGAAACGGAAGCCCCCGAGCTCCCCAGCCGGTGAAATCGCTGTCGAAAAACCGCAGCCAGCAGTTGAGGCCGGGGAATGGGCTCGATCTTCGCGACCGTCATCCCCATGATGGGCTCGATGGGTGTCATGGTAATCATGGCGCTCACACAAGGGCAGAACACGCGCATGCTCTTAATGGCCGGCGGCATGGTCTTCATGATGCTCTCCATGGTCGGTTTCAACATTTACCGCCAGGTCTCCCAATACCGGAACAAGCTCAACTCCCAGCGCCGCAGACCTCTCGTACCTCTCGAGACTCGCACCAGCGTGCGCAACATCGCCGCGAAGCAGCGAATCTTCATGCAGTGGTACCTTCCCGAGCCCGATGCCCTGGTGCTCCTCGCCAAGAAGCGATCGCGCCTGTGGGAACGAAGTCGGACGAGACGGCAGTTTCGACTCGCGTGGGCACATCCGATCAGGAGCTCGCAATGCGCCTGGTTGAGCCCGACATCCGCAGATGGCCAACCCCGACGTCGTGTGTCACTCGGCCATGCGCCGCTTCCTCGACGTTCACCACACGGTCGAAAACCTCCCCTTTAGCTTGGATCTTGGCCAGTTCTCCCACGTGGAGGTTGCCGGTGACGCGGAGCTTGCTCGCGGGGAAATCCGCGCACTCTTGTGCCACTTGGCGGTCATGACGCCGGACGCGGCCTTGAAGATCGCGGTGCTGACCAGCCCTGAGAATCTCTCCCAATGGGAGTGGATGAAGTGGCTTCCCCACATCCGCTCCGCCGAAGTGACCGACGCCCTGGGTGGCGCGCGCATGGTGTGCACGAGCTACGCCGAACTCGAGCAGCTCCTGGGCGAGGAAATGACGACCCGAGGCCACTTCCAGCCTCGAAACGACGCCAGCCCCTGGCCGCACCTCATCGTCGTCACTGACGGCCTAGAACTTCCCCGGACTCCCACTTGGGTTCCATCTGAGGGCTGCGCGGGCTGTGACGATTATCAAGGTCCTCACCTCGTGGGGAATGTTCGCTTCCCCCACCGGCGTGCGCCTCCTCCTTCACCCGAGCTCAGACGAGCGCACCCCCATGGAGATCCTGCTCCTAGAAGCCAAGCCTGTGCTTGCCAACGCGGACTTCATGGGAATTCCGCAGGCCGAGGCCGTGGCCCGCCGCCTGACCCGCTTCCTGACCGCCGGCGGCAGGGATGCGGCAACCCCCGTCGGTAAGCCCGATCCCAAGCGTTCCCAAGACCTCATGGAATTGCTCAATCTCGGAGATATTCGCGATTTTGATGCCGATCACCAGTGGAAGCGCAGGGTTGGTCGTGACCGCTTGCGCGTGCCTTTCGCGGTGACCCCCGAGGGCATCCCGGTTGTCTTGGACATCAAGGAAGCCGCCCAACAGGGTATGGGTCCCCACGGCCTGCTGATCGGTGCGACCGGTTCAGGTAAGTCCGAAGTGTTGCGTACCTTGGTCTTGGCACTGGCGCTCACTCACTCTCCCGAACAGCTCAACTTCGTTCTGGTCGACTTCAAGGGTGGTGCAACCTTTGCGGGCATGTCTGATCTGCCCCACGTCTCGGCCATGATTTCGAACCTGGAATCGGAACTGTCCCTGGTTGATCGTATGGAGGACGCTCTCCACGGTGAAATGGTTCGTCGCCAGAGAGATCCTGCGCGACGCGGGTAACTACGCCAACGTCACCGATTACGAAGAGGACCGTTTGGCGGGAAACACAACTATCCCGTGCTTCCTGCGCTCTTCATCATCCTCGACGAGTTCTCTGAACTCTTGACAGCGAAGCCCGACTTCGGCGAACTCTTCGTCGCCATTGGTCGTCTGGGCCGATCCTTGTCGATCCACATTCTGCTCTCCTCACAGCGCCTGGAATCCGGCAAGCTCAAGGGCTTGGATTCGCACCTGTCCTACCGCATTGGTCTGAAGACCTTCTCCGCCTCTGAATCTCGAGAAGTCCTAGGCGTGACGGACGCCTACGACCTTCCCTCCCTACCCAGGGTTCAGGCTTCTCCAGCCGGGCACGGATCAGCTGATCCGTTTCCGCGCCTCGCCGTCGCAACCCGCCGCCGCCTCTGTAGCGTACCCAGCGCGCAGGCCGAAACCGCGTATCCGCCTGCGCTTTCTCTCTGGGGGAGGTGCTGGACGAGACCCCGGGATGAGCGTTCCCGAGGGCGGCCTCGTGCCCCGGCGACGAGCGCTGGGAGGAGCATGACGGAAATCGACATTGCGGTGGCGCGCATGAAGGTGCAGGAATGCCCGCCCACCAGGTGTGGCTCCCGCCCTGGATGTCCCGGAGACCATGGATTCGCTTATGCCGGACCCTGGCCGTGGATCCCGAGCTCGGCCTCATTTCACACGAATGGCGCGCGAAGGGACCGCTGCACATTCCACTCGGTATTGTCGACCTTCCCCGAGCAGCGCCGCGGGAAACCCTGGAATACGACTTCTCCGGGGCCCGGCGGTCACAGTATCGATCCTCGGTGGTCCGCTTTCAGGTAAAGTCGACCGCCTTGCGTTCTGTAGTCATGGCATTGTCCTGACGCACGCCCGAAGAAGTTCAATTCTTCGTCATCGATTTCTCGGGCACTTTTCGCGGCTTTTCGAGGGGCGCAGCCCACATCATGGCGTTGCTCCCGAGACCGACGGAGACATCTTGAATCGTATGGTCTCTGAAATTGAGGCATCATCGAGGACCGCGCCGCCTACTTCGCGCAGACCGCATCGACTCCAGCGACCATCGCCGAGGCCGTGCACAGGGACGCTTCGACGGTGGCTATGGTGATATCTTCCTGATCGTGACGGTTTCGAGACCCTGGAGCGACTTCCCCGATGCGGAAGACCGTATTCGCCTCATGGCTGAGCCGCGCTCTCCTTCGGTGTCCACTTCATTGCGACCGCGTTGCGCAAGATGGACTTCCGTCTTCAGATGCGGATATTTCGGTTTCGCGTCTTGAGCTGCGCGGGTGATCGCGGTTCGGAGTTCCGCCGCGAAGAGAACGCGTCCCCGAGGGCGCCCGGGTCGCGGTCTGTCGATGACGGGTCACCACATGCGCTTGCTCCTGCGCGCGCCGATGGGATCCATGATCCTCAAGCGATCGGCTGAAGGTGTCGAGGCGACCCTTGTTCGCATTGCTTCCGCGACCGAGCTCGTCGCGCCCTGCGCCTGCCGCCCTGAGAAGATCACAGGTCTCGCAGATCGAGGCCCATTCACGGTCCGCGAAGAGGATCGTTTGGGTCTGGAAGAACGTCGCTTGAAGCCGTGGACTTTCGACCTCGACAACGAGTCGCACATGTACGTTTTTGGCGATGCGAAGTGCGGAAAGAGTTCCTTCTTGCGCAACCTGGGCAATCAGGTCTTGGCCAAGCCGAAACCCGGCGCGCCATGCTGGTCGTTGTCGATGTTCGCCGCTCCCTTCTGGGGTGAGTGGGCGAACAAGACGTTGATGTACTCTCGAACCGTGATGAGATCTTGGGCAGCATGGAGGCGGTTGCCGGTACGCTGCGCGTGCGGCTTCGGACGGATGTCACTCCCGAGATTGTGCGTCAGCGCAACTGGTGGAAGGGATCAGAGGCGTGGGTCCTGGTCGATGACTACGACTTGATCTCTACGGGTGGTTTGAGTGGTTCGCCGCTTGCACCGCTGATTCCCTTGCTGTCTCAGGCGCAAGACATTGGTTTCCACCTGCTGATCACTCGCCGTATGGGTGGTGCTTCCGCGCGCAGCCTACGGGTCTGTTTTGCCAGGCCCTGTCTGAACTGTCAGCAACGGGCATCATGATGTCGGGTAACCCCTCAGAGGGCATGGTCATTGGCCGCGAACGTCCGCGTATGCTCCCCAAGGGCCGAGGCCTGGTCGTCTCGCGCGATCAAGGAACCTTCTTGGCGCAGATGGCGCGTGGGATGAGATCGCGAGCCCAATAGCCAGAATTCTCTGATGATGCCATGATGCCTTCGGACAATGATCGTGACGTGCTAAACGCGCATCAGACGGGTGTGTTGGCTAGAGTTTTTCCGGTGTTTTGAAGAAGAGGTCGTTGAACTGGTAATTTAATGATCGATCTATTCGCGCGCCAAATGGGAATACGAAGGTATTGCTCAGGCTAGTGGTGTTACCACGTTGGAAAGAGAAGAGTACTCTCAATGACCGGAGCTGAAAAACGACCGCCGGCCAGATTAATTTCGACAATTAGCTGGAGTCGGCGTTGTTGCGAATGACCAGTGGACCGGACGCTGGCACTCAGTGCAGGGATCAGCGCCTCGGCTAAACGTATATTTCAACGAGGCTCTGTTGCTTTTGCTCTTCCCGGTCCGGGGGTGAAGGCCCGAGTGCGTTGCTCCAGGCGGCGAAACATTTTACCGACGCAATGTCGATGGTCGTCTTAGAGTGACCGGACAAGCTTTATGCGACTTTGCTGGGGTTGATAGCGCTCAAGAACTTTGGCAGCACTGAGCAGTACAACCGTGGAAAGCGTGCGGCTCGCTCTGGGAGTTGAGTGGAACAAATGAGTGACGTTGATTTTCGTTCTGGCAGTTCGGCTCTAGAGGCCGGAAGGCTGTTCTTCCAGCTTCTGAAGTCGCTTCAGCATTGGAGGGCAACGGGTTCGGCGTTGGCCAGCAATGTCTCAAGCTGTTCAGAATGCCTCGATTCCCCACTGAGCAGTGGTCCGGGCACCTTAGCTCCAGGCCGTTGCCACCGAGATTTCGACGATGGGCACGAGTCTCATCCTTGTCAGGGAAATTCCGAGCCAGCGGGTGTACTGGAAACGTGGAGGGGCGAGGTTGATACCGTTATTTACGAGGTCAAGCACACTTCCAGGAAGGTGGGATACTGGGCAGAGCAACTATTGCGATGGGGTCGCGCGCAAATTGGAAAGCTGACGCTGCAAGCGACCCAGATTACGATCGTGAGACTGCTTTGGCAAGAGCTCGTCAGGAGATCATCCAGCAAGCAGAGTGATCTTTAAAAGTCGTATATGACAAAGAAGATTACGGCGCTCACAATGGCTGCAAGTGAAGCGGCAAAGACAATCAATGGAATCGCGGATAGCGTGGTCCCTCGCGACGCCGTGAGCTGGACGCAGCGCCGTTGGAGCGTGCGATCTTCGGATCGGATACTCCCGGTGCTGACAGCGCTGCAGAGTGGCACTCGCGCAAGAGCTTGCTCGCGAGTGCGGACGCTCTGAAAAAGGAACCCACTGACAGCTGCGGATGTCCGCTTTGTTTAACGAAAGTACGTGGCGAACATCTTCGAATCCCTATGTTGCTGCTGCTGTAGCGGAGCGTGTGAGCATTGACGATATCAATAAGGCGTCAATTGCCGCTTATGCGACTGGATTTGATAACAACGGTCTGATAACTAATAGCTCCTTTGAAGACTTCAACAAGAATCTTGGAGCCTTGATGGTGATGGCAACGGGAGGGAGTAATCTCTCTGGAAAGACGAGTGGCGCCCAAGCGTCTTTCGATCTCATCGATCCGAGCACCTGATTGGTAAAAAGATGGTGCAACTTTGGTCTCCTCGCAGATGATACGAAACTTGATGAATTAAAAGAGAGCGGCCGGACGACGTATACACATCCCGGAACTGATCTTCGCCCCAAAACGACACTGTTTGGCTACGATATTTTCGCTCAACTTGCGGGGCATGCTGCCAGCGAGAATCCCTCTCTTGCACTGAGTGCAAACTTCTACTGACAAGCCCCTCAATCTGGTTCCTCCTGTTTTGCGGATATTGTTAAATGATCACGATCTGCTGAGGCTACTCTCCAGGCTGGCAGCAGGGAGGGATCCCAGAGGCCTACCAATTGTGTGGATGCGGTCCCGCCCTTCCGGCTGACAAAAGCGCTGCAACGTTTTTGATCCGTGTTGCAAAGCGGCACTTGAGCTGTCCGATACCCGGATGAGTTTTGGACGAGAAGGCGCACCGATCCTTCATCAGAGTGAAGAGAATCCTCGCCTGGTGCCTTGAGGCGTGTCTCGATCAAACATCGACTTTGATCCGGTTGGAGGAGGTGCGGCGAACGTTGGTGGCAAACCGTATGACAAGGGATGCGAGCGATGTCTATGTGGTTCGCTACCTTGTTGCTTGGCGAGGAGGCGCGCAGTTTAAAGACAGGGCTTTCACCAGTCAAGGCGAAGCCTTGGGTGATGTTCTTGCTGACGCGTCAAGGCCTGGCGCAGAAATTCTCCTCCCTGACCCTCTTGATTACGAAGGTGGAAAGGACTCTGACTCGTACAAAGAGGCTTTGCAGCAAGCTACTAAGATTTGGAAAGGACGCACTGCATCGTGCCTCGATTGCGGCGAATACAATGGCCACACGCATATCAGGAGGAGCTGGACCGGGATAATAGCGTCGCATGGGGCGATGAGATTAAGGGCGAAGATGTTTTTGGTCGCTTATAGTGCCCATTTCAAAGATCTTGGATGGGTTCAATTATTTCGCCGTATGTCGAGTGATCTTGGCCACAGCGATGAATAACAATAGTGAAGCCGGAATGAGTGCAGGATCGGATGCAGGTGCGCATGGTGCCGTCAATGCAACCTTTACTCGCGATATGGTTGAGCGCTTCTCAGGCAAGGGTGGTTTGTTTGAGGATCTGGCTTTTGACCAGCCCAAGGTCATGGGATGAAAGGCGATCCAAATAACCCCTTGGATGATCAGTATGAGGTGGTCGACTACCTGCTTTGAAAAGCTGTTCAGATTTCGGCGTTTACGAACTACATGGATGAAGTCTGCGAAAGTTCTTCATGACTCTAACTACGATTCGCGTTTACGTATGGTCAATCGCGTAACGGATAAGTGAGACCGAACTTATTCAGAGACTTTTGATGCGGATGCTGACAGGGATTCCGCAGTTGCGAGGGATCTGGATAAAACAAATAAGGATACGCGAAAGATTGTAGACTTCATCGTTGATATGGGAGCGAAGTACGCAGGAAAACACTTTCCCGTGCTGAAGATTTGACAAAAGGCAATTGTCAAAATCTGCTGCCGAAAAAGCTGAAGACGTCTTGTGGCTCGACTGATCACGAAACGAAGGTATGGGCCTCTGAACGTGATGACGCGAATAAGTCGGCTCATGAGCTTATGCAACATGGGCTCACCGTCAATTGTATGAGTCTCCATATTGGACCGAACGCGTAGGTACTGTTGATGTGTCGCCGGGGAGCGAGGCATTGGCACGAAAAAGGATTGCCGTTCGTCAACGACGATGGCACTTTGAGAACCTACCGTTCTGTTAACTAAGAAACAGCGCGCCTCGGTTAACCGCTATTTCATGGGAACAGAAAGTGATTTCCATGATGTGCTGCAGCATCAGTTCCAAACCCAGCAAGACGCAAACCAACACGGACAGGTCCCCAGCCGTCATCGAAGTAAAGGCTAGTGGATTTTTGCGTTGTAGATTGCCGAGGATGTCAGAGGATTCGGGAATCGTCGTCATTCATGCTCGAACTATTTGAAGGCTGCTGCCTGCGGGGATTTTCCCGCAGGCGGCACTCTTTAGTATCTCTAAGGTTGAAAAATGTTATAGTTCTTGCAATTACACGATCGACGGGGGCTCCGTGCCGTCGGGCGCAGTCGCTGAGAGGTTTTAGATGTCACTTTTACATATGATCGCTATGCCTTAGGGCTTGTGATGAAAGACCAATGGACTGACGCGGACAACTTGGCCCAAGTGGGTGCTGCTGTGGGGAAGCTGTCTCTAATGGGTGTTGCTCCCGATCTTCCGTCTGGTGACAATGTCGGGGTTGCTGCATTAAGGCAAGCTCTTGAAAATTTTCGTGATTACATGAGTCCGGCAGTATTGGAATGTTCGGACGCGTGTTCAGAGTTAGGCTCTGGTGCTGCTGATTTTGCACAAGACGCGGATGAAACTGAAACCTACAATTATAACAAGGCCCGTGCTGCAGCGGCCAATCTTGGAGTGGAGCAATTCTGATGGTTGATTTGAGATCCGGGCTTGAGGCCTTAAAGTTGCTGCCTGGCGTAAACATGAACGCCTTGGTCCTTCAAGGACATATCAAAAATCAAGGCACTGCTATCCAGAATAGCCAAGTGGTGCAGAACAAGGACAAGACTCCTGAGGAGTGGACGGGAGCAGCCACTGATGCTGCTTCTGCGGAAATTCAGAGTCTAGGTGGACGAGTCGGCGAAGTTGCCGACGTGTTCCTTCAGGTCGCGACTCCCATCGGCAGTTGGGCTGAAGATGTTGCCACGGCAGAATCGGAGATTCGCTCTTGGCAGGGTGAGTGGGATCAAGCTGTTTCCGATTACAAGAGTACCGTCGCTCAGGGCTGAGGAAGACCGCAAAAACCATGTTTGCACGGCTTTTTGCAATCCCAATGGAACTGGCTGTAAGTACACTAAAACTGGAGCAATTGCCCCTTTGGGATGTTACTATCTCGGACGCTGAGAAGAAATTGGAAGCGAAGCAAGAAGAACTGACCGGAAAATACACGAGTAAGATTGACGAGCTCGACGGAAAGGCGGGTGATGCCGCAAATAATATTAATGCGCAGCGACAAAAATTGTGCCAGATGAGGTTGGCGCAAGAGGGCGTGGTGCGATCGGTGCGGCTATGTTCGATCCAGAGACTCTGCCGACGTTAGTGGTGCAGCGCAGTGGGCGCACGCCCAAGAGTTGCGCAGGAAATGGCAGATGATCTGAAGAAAGAACCCAAGACCGCCGAAGATATTATAGATTTTAATAACAAGTATGGCGAATACATGCAGAACCCATTCTATGTGACAGCAGTTTCGCAATATGTAACCGCAGACGATATCTATAAGGCCTCCATCGATGCAATGGCTGCATCTTCACGGGGAGGAACAGATTCGACAACTAACAGTGCAGCGAGCTATCTTTTCAACAGAAATTTGGGTTCACTGCTCGTGATGTCGACAGGTGGGACGAACTATTCCGATGCGACGATCGGTGCACAACAGGCATTTGCTGCAGTTTCTAAAGGGGCTTGTTGGAAAGGATGGCATAACCGCCGAAGGAATTATTCAGGCGAATTTGAATGAGATTCGTGAAGCTGGAACGACAGATTATGATCTCACCGTACTAGGAGCAGAGAGTAGTCAGTTCCGTCTTCAGGGATACGATGTTTTCGGTCAGTTAACTGGATACGCTGCACGCGAGAATCCGTCATTGGCGCTAGGGGCAGGTTTTTACAAGGATCCATACGGTACCTCAGTTTTTAATGACATGATCAAATGGGATCATGAAACTAATGGAGCTGGGCGTGCGTACCACAATGTGGGGCAGAAACAGGCATTTGGTCTTATTCCGGTCGACGGAACAGAGGCTGATAACGCCCACTTCGATCCTCTGCAGAGTGTCTACGAACTTTCGGATGTCTCCTGATAATCTCGAAGGGGACATGCTATTTCCGATGCCTCTAAGGCTGTTGAAGCGGAGCGCATGCGTTCGATGCAGTGATGCTTTATGGAGCAGACACCATTTTCGGTCGATGGAGACTGGAACGGTGATGGGACGAAGAGCAAAAGAGCAGATCCCAATTATGCGTTATCTAACGGGGAACCGTGTCGAAGGCTATCCACCTTTCCCGGATGGGGGCGAAGCATTTGGGGTCATGGTTGAGGATGCTACGCGGCCGATGGACGAGGTTCCGAGCCTGATGCTGCCTCGTATGATGGTGGCGATTTTAATCCTGAATACGTTGCTGCTAAAAAGGCTCGAGAAGCATGGGAAACATCTTCGAAAAACACAGGCTGCTCTTGTTGGCAACTTTGTTGTAGGGTACCAAGACGGTTTAGACCTGCATGCCGGTTCATTCGGGGGCGAAAACGAGTATGGGTATCAATCAGCCAAACTCGTTCGCATGCAGGGACTATTCTGGCGAACTGGGTTGAAAGCTTTACTGATGATCCTGTGGCACAATCGATTCCTGCGAGTGACGACGACCCTGATAAGCCTTACAAATATCCCAACGATACTGCAGGTGTGGCAACGGGATTCTGTTGGAGCACTTAGCCCGGCGACAGGGCGGGCAAAGTTTTTCCTCAACCAACAGATGCACGATAAATTGTTCGGGAAGAACGGGATGTTCACTGATCTTGCGTTCGACCAACCTAAGCAGCTTAAAAGGACAGGGAACTCCAGATTATTACGGCGATGATCAATATGAGGGAGGGCGCTTTCCTGCACTTAACGCAATACACGCCGCTGCTTACACCGAATTTCAAAATGCCCTGCACAGCACGATGGGGGCAGACTACCATATCGATGTGACTGATTCGTCTCCTGAACCATCATGGGATTCAAAGGTTTCCGAGGTGACAAAGAAATGGGGGACTTTCATGTCGAGTACTGACCAAGCAGCAGTGACTGCCGGCAGCCAAATACATGATCAACTCGCAGCGAGGAATGCTGTGATTCGAAAGGGTATTGATGCGATGATGTCGGCAGTTCCAACCGGTAAATTGCCGGTTTTACCGGGGCTACAGTGGTACGGTCGCTCGCGTCTTCGGCGATGGACCAAGGCACAAACTCAGTTCTTGACAAAATTTTACCGACTGATTTTTCCTCGTCGGATCTGTCAGCGTCGCTAAGCGCCTCCGGTAGGACTGAGGCAGTAGTCACGACGTCGCTGGTTGATGCTTTTGTCGATCAGGATGTTTGGGCGAATTCTGCCGACAAGTCAAAGGATGAACTGATTGCTCAATTCCTTAAAGGTGAGCGAACTGAACCTGAGGAGCCTTTACGAACTACGACTCTGCCTCCATACGCGGAAATGACACCAAAGCAGCAGGTGCGTTTTGTCAATTTCCTGAAGGACAATACCCTATGTACGGATCCGCTCAAATCCGCTCATGAGGCAACTTAGGAGCACCTCGAAACCTGGGGAAAACATAGGAACTAGACAGAAGGCACGTGTTTAAGAAACGGGTGGGGGCCATTAGTACTTGCTAATGGCCCCCACCAACATTTAGTCAACGACGTGCTGAATTCTCCGTCTTCGAACAATCTACCGCTGCATCGACCGTTGTGAGTCTATTGGCTGCTACCCTCCGCCGGGATGCTCCCGATCACGGGGTTCCACTCGCGGGGGATACGCTCGGCGATGAAACCGGCCTGATTAAACGGGTCAGCCTCTAGGAGCTCCAGAGCACCCGCGGCATCCTCGGCGCGCACGATGATCAACGCGTCATGAGTGCCGGTGTAGGGTCCTGCCGCAATCAGACGGCCCTTGGCGGCAAGCTCGCCGTTAAACGCGCGGTGCGTGGGGCGGACCTCGGCCATCTCCTCGTCACGGTCAGTGACATAGTGGTATTCGACAGTGAAAACCTTCATTTTTCCTCCTCCATAGGGAAAACACACTTCACGATATACCGACGAAGTCCTCGACGGGAAAGTGAAAAGGGGCACGAGACTGAAGTCTCGTGCCCCTCACGTTCATTCTCTTACCACTGGTCGCCCTGATCACGTGCGGCAACCGGCTTCAATGCAGCGGCACTACCAGCCGAAAGCCCAGCGGCCACGGGAACCTGCTCCTCAACGCCATCCACGCGAACGGCCTTGAAGCCGGCCAGCGCCTGGCGCTTTGCGCGCTCCTTCTCTTCCTTCGAAGCAGTAGCAGCAGGAACACCACCCAAAGCGCCGCGTCCCATAGCCGAAGAAGCCGCGCGTCCAGCCGAAGCTCCGGCTGCCGCGTTTCCGCCAGCAGTTGCGGCGCTGCCCTTCACACCGGTAGAGGCCGATGAGCTTCCCGCCTTCGCGGCGGAAGCAGCACCCTTAGCAGAAGCAGCCGCTCCTCCCTTTGCAGAGGAGGCGCCACCGCGCGTCGAGGTGGACGCAGCGCCCTGAGCAGTCGTTGCGCCGCGAAGGGACCAACGCCTGCGGTCCGTGCACCAGCCACCGCCGAAGTTCCTTCGCGCTGCCTGCTGCACCCTTCGCGGCGCCGGTCAGCCCTTTGCTCCAGTTGCTCCGCCCTTCGTCGCAGCCGCTGTTGTACCCGTTGTGCCGGTCGTCACACCACCGGCAGGGCGGATGCTCGCTGCAGCGCGTGCACGTGCAGACATGGTCGCAGCGCGGTTCGTCGACGCAGCCCCGCCCTGAGCCGAAGCACCTGCACCAGCAGTCCCGGTCGCACCGGGAGCGCCGATTCCGCGCGGGAAACCAGAACCCGTCCGAGCAGCTCCGTTTGCCGGCGGAGCACCTGTATTGAAAAGAACGAGCAGCGTTACCCCAGTTTCCAGCCTGGGCAGTGCCGCGAGGAGTAATTGCTCCACGTTCAAGATCGTTGAGCACCCGTGAAACAACATTCGATGATGACAGTCGAGCGCTCGTCGAAGGGGCGAGCTTACCGCCAGCAGGAACCGTTCCGAACTGCGATGAGGCCGCACGGGAAGCAAGAGCACCCATGGAGCTTCCGACGGAGGTTGTCATGCTTGACATTCGACCAAGACCCGCTAAGACGCCGCCCGTTGACAGTGCACCGCCCGAAATAGCGAGGTTCCTTGAACGTGAAGAAACCCCGGTGATGTCATCATCGGAGTGCCAACGAGGGTCGTTTGCATCGGTGACTGGAGCCGGAACATATCCCCCAACCGGGCCGTCCGCAGTCATGTATCCGCCAATCGGCATAGTCGTAACGTCCACGCCCGCCAGAACAGATGATGATGGCACAACGGAGGGCAGAGTCGTCACGCCGGCAATTGGACCGTCGGTAGATCCAGAGCGACCACCACTGGGAATTGATGGGTAATTTCTCCCGCTTGGGCTTTGTTCCGGGGAACTATCTGTACTTGGGGCCCCGACTGCCTTGGCCTCTGCGGCCTCTTTTGTAAAACCAGAGGAAGCCGTTGTCACGTCGGCATTCATAGTGTCCAACGCTGCCTGTGCAGCCGCTTCGCGCTGCGTATTGCGTTGCACTGCGAGACTCCGAAGGTGATCTTCGACGTCTTTTGCAAATGTCGGAGATTCGCGTGAGTAGGCCATTTCGGCCATCTTGCGATCGCGTGCGGTGAGAAGGACGGGACTGAGCGTCCCGTGTGTTGTCTTCGCGGTCGTCATCGCCGCACGGGCTTCGGTGTGCGCGTTGTTCACCGTCTGAAGGCGAGTTTCAAGAACATCAATTGGGTCTGGAGGTCTGATACGCGCTGCTCAAGAGCTGCGCGTGTCGCTCCTTGGACCCCGAGATTTTGCGAGAAGGTTGTGCAAGCCTCTCGAAGAGATGTGATCTGCGTTTGGATGTTCGTGATCATCCCCGAATCAGGATCGGAGTAGTCAAGCTGGGCGACGTCGGTCAATCGGTCGTAGAGCGGAGAAGCAGGCGTGCTATCCATGAGCAGTCTTTCTGAAGGGAACGAACAAGATTAAGTGAAGCGGCCTCGATGACGAATGCGTCAGGAAGGCATATTTAGTGATACAAATTCTGATCGATAGGCCCGGGCAGATTCACACCGAAAGGATCGTCAGGCGTTGACGACGTTTGCCAAGCAGGTGTTGTTGGCGCTGAAGAAGGCGTCGGGCGCGCGAGCATCGGAGGAACTTGCGGAGTGCTCTGAGAAGTAGACCAAGTTCGCCACAAGCGTGGACTGATTGGCCGTAGCAGACGGAGGCGGAGCCTGACACGTCGTAACTTGGCCCAGCGTTGGCCCGCCGTTCGCGCTTTCCAGCAAGCCCGAAAGATCTCCGGGGTTGACAATCGGTACTTCTGTGGGCTTCTTTCCAGCAAGTACACCCATCAAAGCTTGAGTGGCCTGAGCAGTAGCAGCACCACTGATTGCTGCGCGACTTGGAGAGAAGAAGCTGAATTAGCTGGGAGCTTCGCCTGTTCGATTTGCTGGGACAAATGATTGACGGCTTCGACACTTTCAAGCTCATTCGCAGAAAAATTCTGAATGGTGGTCGTGATGCCGCCAGGAGCGCAAGAATCTCTGCATTGAGCTGGAGTGACAGATGTATTCATTTCACAGATCGACGTTGAATACTGGGTGCGGGCTGCCCTGAGGGCCCGACTCGTCGCCCCACTTCGCTGCGGTCTGGACTGCAGTTAGGGAAGTGAGTTCCCTTGGGGGTCTCAAAGAGAAAAATCGCCTCGAGAAGAATCAGAGATTGCTTTGAGAGGCCTTGGGATTTCCTCAACCATGCTGATATCCACTCGCCGATCATCGGAACTCTCTTTCTCCCAGTGCGACCCGGAAACGGGAAGCTCAACCTTACCTGGCACCTGAAAACACGCGTTTT
>BNJS01003901.1_pt1 | contig 25697 bp, 34 predicted proteins | sample 8540461 | NCBI WGS metagenome assembly BNJS01 (sample SAMD00202454, study PRJDB9452) | human saliva metagenome | isolation source: human saliva | place: Japan | reverse complement strand
TCACAGTCTACACCAAAACCGCGACACTGCAGGTTTGAAGGCGAAACTTACCCCGTGGTAAGATTGAAATTTCACACCTCGCACCCTTCTATACGGTGAGAGCAAACATCGACACGGTGGTCGCGTAGACCGCTGTCCGCAACCGCTATGTGCGAGATCAAAATAATATATCTTTTTACAGCATATATTTGAAAACTTCTGAAATACGCCTCAGCGTAGTCGCCGCCGATTAAGGGCGCATTTTGCAATTTCGCGTATGGCGTTTGCAGTATGAGCTTTCACCAGCGCATCAATTCGTTTCATAACCTATAATCCTTTTTCTTGGCAAGATGATAAAGAAGATAATGATGTTCGCCGTTGCATTTGCCTTGGTGGCTTGCGAGGGCGAAGACCTCAGCAAGGTGAACAAACCAAATGGTGGCGGCAATACGCCTACGGGCGAAACCGCAACGCCACGATGCAAAGCAGAGAATATGCTCGCTTAGAGTTTCCACGACTTAAAATCAGGTGCTAACAGGGTGTTGTTACACGAAACACCCAAAGACGGTTTGAACTTCGCCATAGAATGGAACGAAACGAAAAAGGCGCAAAGATGGACCTGCTACCAGCTCTTTAAGAGCAACATGGTGAAGAAAACAGACCGCTATAAGTCTGACACCAACCAATATCCGCGCGACCCTCTGTTGCCTAAAAACCTCTGGTTTACCTCAGATCCGTATTGGCGAACAGGCTACGACCACGGGCACATCTGCCCCCGGCCGACAGACTCAACTCGGCTGAGGCCAATTGCAAACCTTTTTCCTCCCAAGCATGCCGCAGGTGCGCGCGGTTTCAATACAGGCGTTTGGCAGAACGCCAGACAGGTGCGCGACATTGCTATCGCTACTACCGTTCTGCGACACCTCTATATTTGCAAGCGGCACCATCGACAAACCCGAACAGGTGCTGAGAAACCACAGCAAAGGCTCTTGTACCCAAATATTTCTTTATGGCCGTGCTCCGAGTGAAGAACGGCGTGTACAACGCTATGGGCTTTTGGATTGAACACAAGGCCAGCGACGACAAGAAGTTGGCCAAGTATGCCGTTACAATCAAGGAGTTGGAGGAAAAAACGGGCATCGACTTCTTCTGAACCTGCCCGACAACATTGAGTATGCCGTCGAAAATGCCGCGGTGAACAATACGTTTTGGGGCTTAAATTGAGATTTGAAGTTCGTTTAGACATAACAGCGACGGCTGATGATGTTGTGCTTCGTCTGTTGGATTGAGATTAAAAGTACGCATAACACATAGCAGCAACGACTGATGATGTTGCGCCTTGACTTTTAGATTGAGGTTTAGAGTTTGCACAACACATAACAGCAACGGCTGATGATGTTGTGCATCGTCTGTTGGATTGAGGTTCAAAGTCCGCATAACACATGACAGCTACGGCTGATGACGTCGTGCATCGTCTGTTGGATTGAGGTTAAGAGTTTGCATAGTGCTTAACCCGAAAAGCGTTTAGCCGCGAGAACAGAACGACAACAGGATTTCACGCAAAGTCTTTCCAGCCCGTAGACTTGTAGTTAATGCCCCATCTTGTAACCTATTAATTCGCCAACTTATTAACTTGTGATGTCGTACGCTTGTTAACAAACCAACTTGCAAACGCGACAACCAATCCACCCGACAACCTCTTTTTGTCCGCTTTTCAGCATAAATTTTAACATTATGAGTGCTCATTTTTGGCCACCACTCGTCAACCAACCCGCAAAAATCCAATTCTCGCGAAGGTTTGTTTGATGCCAAAAGGGGTTGTTGCGAATGCAAGCAAAACGAATATGCGCTGCATAAAACTGCAATTCGTGCCATGCTCGGGCTATTTTGCCAAATATGCGTGCATTTTGCTGCTAAACGCATGGCGTTTTGGTGCTAAATGCAGTGCATTTGTGCTAAACGCATGGTGTTTTGGTACTAAATGCAAGGCGTTTTATGCTAAACGCAGTGACAATAGTGTAAATGCGCGAAAAGCATAAATATTCACTGCAAAATGGTATAGACAAAACCTCTTTGAACCATTGAAAACATAGCTCAAAGGGGCAAAATGCACCTTGAAAGTAGTGGCATTTTCGTGGCTAAAAAGTGGGTAATTGGCCGTAAATAATAATGGGCTGACGACAGACTAGAAAGGTAAATGGTACACTAAATGCGGCGTTTTTACGCAAAACAATAGACAAACAAGGAGTCCTGAGAACTTGCAAAATGCAGCAAATTGCCGAATAATCACCAATATTTTTCCAGCTAGAAGTGTTACACAAGACGTCTTTTTGTAAAGTATTACACACACACCTGAAGCGATTGAGTCTCTGAGTTTATGCAGGTTGTAAGCTTATGAGTTGTTGAGTTTGCAGTTAATAGTTTGTAAGGTTGAAAGTTTGTGAGGTAGTGAGGTTGTGAGTTTACTGAGTTACTAAAGGCAATAAGTTGTTGAGTTTTCAGTTGTTAAGTTTGTAGGTTTTATCAGCTGCTGGGCTGTAGTTATTGAGTTTATGGGTTACTAAAGGCAGTCGGTTGTTGAGTTTTCGAGTTATAGGTTTGTAGAGTTTATCAGCTGCTAAGGCTGTGAGTTGTTAGTTTATGGGTTACTGGGTTGTACGTTGCTGAGTTTTCGAGTTAAGTAGGCGAGCTGACAAGGCGTTGAGCTTATCAGTTGGTAATACCACAAGGACTTTAACCCACGGACTGCTTTTTGCTCGTCCGCGCCATTCACGCCATTTACAAACTACTTCGCATGAAACTTGTTTCTTTGCTCGCCATTCGGCCGCGTATGCTACTACTTGTTGCCTTGTTTTTATTATTACTGCTTTTTGGTGGAGGTTTATTTTGTGCTTGTGGTGTCAGTTAGTTCGAAACAAAGTTACCGTGCCTTTTTGGCTAGCGTGTACCTTCGAAATCAAATTCGTCTGTTTCGTTGCACGCGCATCACACCTTCAGGCATTATCAGTCAGACTTTAGTTCGCTATGAGCGATGGTCATCTGTAATCTGTTGCTCGTAGGTGATGACGATTGCCCGTGTACGATGTGTCGATACGCACGAAAGCTGCACCTAAATGGGTTTGGGTCTTCTCTCGTGATAGTCAGCCTGTCTTCCACGCCCATAAATGGCGTTCCGAGGTTGTGTTAGTCGAACTCAATATCTGTGTAATACACTTTTGTTCCTGCATTGCCGTTGGCATCCACTCCGCGAGCCACAAGCCGTCAGTCCCAGTGTCCGCGCAACGTTTGAGACCATTGCGACAGAGTCGTTAGAAGGATATTCGTAGCTGTCGTCCCTCGCTGTAACGTCGGTGATGTTATCTTCGTAGGATTTGTCTATTTCGCAACTCGTAACGAGTATAGTGGCAACGGCAAGAACCATTATTACGCCTATGTTCTTTACGCTCTTCATAATCCTATTCGTGTTTCTGTTGCAAAGTTACGCAATCATGTTGTCGTGTGCATGGGTGGTTCATCTATTTTGTGTAGGGCTGCCTCATCGTTCAGAAATTTCCCTAATAATGTTAATGTAGGTATTTTTCAAAGTGCCGTTTCAATAATAATTGTTATCTTTTGTAGACGCCCTAAAAGGCGCTAAATTGAATAACATTAAACACATTATTTGGAAATGAAAACAGTATACGATTTCGCCGTTAAAGACAGAAAAGGTGGCGAAGTGTCTTTGAGAGAGTATGCCAACGAGGTTATCCTCATCGTTAACACCGCAACAAAAGTGCGGCTTTCACACACAATACGAAGAATTGGAGGCTATCTACGAAAAATACCATGCCAAGGGTTTCACCATCCTAGACTTCCCTTTGCAAACCAGTTTGGACAGCAAGCTCCGGCACAGACGAGAGCATTCATGAGTTTTGCAAGCTGACTATGGCACCGAATTTCACGTTTCAAGAAGATAAAGGTTAATCGCGACGATGCCGATCCCGCTGTACAAGTACCTTAAAGAGCAAAAAGGGCATCTGCATTGGGACCCAAACCACAAGCTAACACCCGTACTCGACAGAGATTCTCTCAAGGAAGACCCGACTATAAGGAAAAAGGTTTGACATCAATGGAACTACCAAGTTCCTCGTTAACAAAGCTAGGACTTGTGGTGGCCGTTTCGAACCCACCAAGCCTTGAAAAACGTGAGGCAAAGAAGATTGAAAACTGCTCTAGGCAGGTTCTAAAAATAGCTTTTGCTGTATTTTTAGCTTTAGCTGAGCAGTAGCTGACTTCTTGAAGGGCAGCATAGCTGCCTATGCGACTGAAGAGTAAACGAAAGATGCCAGATGAAAGCTAAGACAGTGAGATACTAGGAACAAAGATCGAACCTTTGCAGGGAATTTTTAGAACATGCCTTTAATGCGCAAGCCTGAGGACGAGGGAGTTAAAGAGATGCTACTGCGCTTATACACCTACACTATATAGGTGGGTAGGCTGCGGGTTTAACAACCCGGCAAGTATGCGGCGTTGGGCGCACTCTTTGCTCCTTTTCGCACTCTTAAACCATCGGAAATCCCACGAAAACACCCCTTTTGGCACATTGTTTGCACAATGTTTACATAAGGTACACCCCAAGTAAAACAAATCATTTATGGAAAAAAGAGAATATACGCGCTGCCTCATCGTAGGTAGCGTCCGCTAGCTACACCACTGCGGCTCATCTATACGAGGAAGGGCAAACCTAAGTCCTGTGCAATATTGCGGGAATGCAAACGGGCGGACAGCTCACCCAAACAACAGAAATCGAGAACTTCCTAGCCACCCTAAGGGAGTGGACGGCAACCAAATGATGGCGAACTGCGCGAACAGGCTGCCTGTTTTGGCACCAGACATTCGCGACGGAGAAATTACCAAGGTTGATTTCAGCAGCAAACCATACGTTGTTACCACCGATCGCGGCGTAGAGATAGAAGCCGAAACGGTGATTATCGCCACGGGCGCATCGGCCAAATACCTTGGCTTGCCCGACGAAGAGAAGTATTCGGGCCAAGGCGTTAGCGCATGCGCCACTTGCGACGGCTTTTTCTATCGCAACAAAACGGTGGCTGTTGTGGGCGGTGGCGACACGGCTTGCGAAGAGGCCAGCTACCTTGCAGGACTCTGTTCGAAGGTATATATGATTGTACGTAAGCCGTTCTTGCGTGCATCGGACGTGATGAAGAAACGTGTTGAGAGCAATCCCAAAATCGAAATCCTATACGAACACAACACGTTAGGCCTTTATGGCGAAGACGGTTTGCAGGGGCGCACACCTCGTAAAGCGCAAGAGGCGAGGTCGACGAACAACGCTACGACTTGCCCATCGACGGCTTTTTCTCGCCAGTGGGCACAAAGCCCAACACCGATGTGTTTAAAGATTGGCTCGACCTTGACGAGATAGGCTACATCAAAACCGTGGCCGGAACACCCAGACCAATCGTTGCAGGTGTGTTTGCGGCGGGCGATTGTGCCGACCCCGTTTATCGCCAAGCAGTTGTTGCTGCGGGTTCGGGCTGCATGGCCGCATTGGAAGCCGAACGCTACTTGGGCGAATTGGAGGCCAAGAAGTAAGGCTCGAATATGCTAATCCGTAGACTTGCTTGGAGAAAGAGCCCTAGTTTTGGCATAGACATAGAAAAAGGCTTCTTGCTATTTGCAGGAAGCCTTTTGCTTTATAGGGCTAGAGCCCTTGTTTGCGATGCCTATTGTGTGGCCTTTATTTATGGGCGTATCTATGTTTTTGTCTCTTTACACCAGTCCGTCTAGTTCTTTTTCAGGGCGCGCAAGTCGTCCCTAACCGAGAGAAGCGTGTTAAGTACGTGCGTACTTTTGTTTGCGCCTTCACGATTTTCGTTTATCATCTTACGTGCGGCGGCAATTTTAAAACCTCTCACCTTAACCAACGTGTAGATGTTCTTTACAGGTCGATGTCTCTTTCCGTGTATTGTCGCACCTTCGACCCCATAGCGGTGCGCGGTTTTAGCTGCGGAAGTTCGGTTTCAATACCGCAGCGTACTCTCGTTAACGCCGATGATGTCGCTCACCTCCTTAATCGAGTAGTACAACTTTAGGTTTCTATCAGTCTTCAATACCATGATGGGTTAGCTTTTGGCCCTTTGTGGGGGGAAATTGGGGAATTGTCCTTCGTTCGTTATACATCGTTTCCTGTTCATAACAACATGCCACAGGCTTGCCTGTGCACATTTAAAACCTGTAATGGTAACTCTAAGTTATCCTGGACGAAGTTACATTTTAGCTCTCTCATGATGCAAAATTACGACAAATCTTTGGTCAACCTTTGGAAAAATAAAATCAAGGCGTAAACCAACGATTAACAAACAGCATAATATAAGTACCTGAACCACGCCCATTTGAAAAAAATGTTGTAATTTTGCAACTTAAACCAAAGAATGGCCCTTACAACCCTGTTGTAAGCCTTGTTTAGCGTTCTTATTCGGGTTTCATAAAATATGAGGTAAACAATAAAATTCAAGATAATAAACGATGATGACAGCGAACGAAATACGCGACTCCTTCAAACATTTTTTTGAAGGGAAAGGACACAAAATAGTGGCCTCGGCCCCCATGGTGATTAAAGACGACCCCACATTGATGTTCACAAACGCAGGCATGAACCAATGGAAGGACATCATTTTTGGGTACACGCGACCCCTGAACCACGCCGCAGGGCCGACTCGCAAAAGTGTCTTCGCGTAAGCGGAAAGCATAACGATTTGGAAGAAGTTGGCCACGACACCTACCATCACACCATGTTCGAGATGTTGGGCAATTGGAGCTTTGGCGACTATTTTAAGCGCGAGGCCATAGACTATGCGTGGGAATATCTTGTAGATGTGCTGCATCTTAATCCGCAAGACCTCTATGTTACGGTGTTCGAAGGCAGCGAAGAAGAGGGCATTCCACGCGACGACGAGGCCGCAGAGTACTGGTCTAAAGCACCTCGCCCGCCGACCATATCATCAGCGGCAACAAGCGCGATAACTTCTGGGAGATGGGCGAAACGGGCCATGCGGCCCGTGTTCGGAGATACATCTCGACTCTCGTTCGGACAAAGAAAAAGGCCGAAGTGCCTGGCGCAAAGCCTTGTAAACAAGGATAATCCACAGGTTATCGAGATATGGAACATCGTGTTTATGCAGTTTAATCGTAAGTCCGACGTCTCGTTGCAGCCCCTACCGATGCACGTTATCGATACGGGTATGGGGTTCGAACGCCTTGTTCGCTCGCTGCAAGGCAAGACATCTAACTACGACACCGATGTTTTCCAAACCCGTTATACAAGAGATTTCGCAGCTGTCGGGCCTGAAATACGGCGAAGACGAGAAAGGTAGACAGTGGCTATGCGTGTGATTGCCGACCATCTTAGGGCAGTGGCTTTCTCCATCGCCGACGGCCGATGTGCGGGCAATGCCAAGGCAGGATATGTTATTCGCCGCATCCTTCGCCGCGCCGTTCGCTATGCTTACACCTTCTTGGGTCAACGTTCGGCCTTCATGCTTTAAAGCTGTTGCCCACCTTCATCCACGAGATGGGCGAGGCCTATCCCGAACTGAAAAGCACAGCGCAGGCTTATCGGTCGCGTGATGAAAGAAGAGAAGACGCTTTCTTGCGTACTTTGGCAGGGCATCTCGATGCTGAACGACGAGATGGAACGCTGAAAGCCGAAGGGAAAACACACTCGACGGCACGCAAGCTTTCCGCCTGTTCGACACTTACGGCTTTCCACTCGACCTTACAGAGCTTATTTGCCGCGAGAAACGGGCTGCAAGTGAGATGCCGCCCAGTTCTGATGTGGAATGCAAAAGCAAAAAGAACGCGCACGAAATGCCGCTGTCGTGGAGAACTCGATTGAGTTGTGTTGCGTGAGGCAACAAAACCTTCGTGGGTTACGACTATACGCGAGTACGAATGTCGCCGCTATCCTTGACCGACAAGTTACGCAAAGAAGAACACTTGCTTTGAGTTGGTGCTCGACAACACGCCATTTTATGGCGAGATGGGCGGACAAGTGGGCGACTGCGGCGTGCTGGTGAACGGAGAAGAGACCGTGGACATCATCGACACAAAGCGCGAAAACAACCAGCGTACACATCGTGAAGGCCCTACCCAAAAGACCCAGAGGCCGACTTTGCCATGGCTATGTGGACACGGATAAGCGCAGGCAAAGTGTCTGCTAACCACGGCAACCCACCTGCCAGCTATGCGCTGAAGGCAGTGCTTGGCGAACACGTTGAACAAAAGAGGCTCGTTGGTGGCTCCCGACACGCTGCGTTCGACTTCTCGCACTTCAAAAGGTTACAGACGAAGAACTTCGCGAAGTGGAACGCTATCAACGACCTTATTCGCCAAGACTTACCACTCGACGAGCACCGCGATACCCCTAGAAGAGGCTAAGGCCATGGGTGCGCAGTGGCTTTGTTCGGCGAGAAATACGGCGATACGGTGCGTTGTGCGTTTCGGACCCAGCTGTGAGTTCTGCGGTGGCATCCATGCACGCAGCACGGGGCGTATCGGTATGTTCAAAATCGTTAGCGAAAGCAGCGTGGCAGCCAGGCATCCGCCGCGTAGAGGCTCTCACCGAGAAAGCGTTGCGAGGAGGCCATGTACGTGTTAGAAGACACTATTCGCGGCATTCGCAATCTCTTTAACAATGCCAAAAGACCTGCAAGGAGTTATCGCTGGCATGGAAGAGCACGACTCCATGCGCAAAGAGATAGAAAAATTCGCTGACAAGCCGTAGAAAGACTAAAGAAAACCTTGTTGCAAATGCCAAAGACGTAAACGGACTGAAAGTGGTTAAGGCTGTTTTGCCCATCAATGCCGAGCAAGCCAAGAACCTGGTGTTTAGGGTTCGCGAGGCCATCCTCAACTTACTTGGTGTGTTGTCGGCTCAACAGCCAACGACAAGCCTCTGCTTAGCATCATGTTCAGACGATGTGGTGAGCGAACACGGACTAGAATGCGTACAAATTATCCGCGAGGCCGCCAAGCTTATCAAGGTGGCGGCGGCGGTCAGCCCATTATGCGTCGGCAGGAGGTGAAAACTCGACGGTATTTTCGTGGCCGTAGACAAGGCCGTGGGAACTGATCGCCAGTAAAATGCACTGCCATTTCTACCCCATTTCAAGGAAAGGAAATGATTAGTTACTATTATACAGATTTAAGGCTGGTTCTAAACATCCACCAAAGCATTACTAGTAAACAACCACTAAAAGTAGCTGGAACTTTTAGAATCAGCCTTATATACACTGAAACGCAAACACTTTCAGCCCCACGGCAGCGCAAATTCGCCGAGACCATCAAACAAAACAATAATGCACCAAACCTTGCGCACAGCCTTTAAACGTGGCTTTCTTTTTCTTCTCGGGCCACGGTATTGTTGCTAGTTAACCTTTCAGTTTCTCTTGTGTGTGTTTACCAGCAACATCGCTGGAGATTATGTCGCCCTTAGGTTTATCTCTCTCTTTGCACCGTGCCTGTCGCATGCCGGCTTGTTTGGCCCTTTGTTGCCATACCTTATATATGTGCTTATTGCCCAGCGGCTGCGTGCGTATAGCCCGCGATGGTGCATTTTGTGCCAGTAGCCCTGCACGGTCAGCCTCGTTTTTCTCGATGCGCAGGTGTGGCGCCATCACCGTCCCGCTTTAACGGCTGCATGTTAAGCGCGTCGGTCCCGGTGCGGGCGAGAGTGTTCAGCACCTTCGACACGTGGCTCTACCTCAAAAGAAGTGGGTCTTTTCCTCCCGCTCCTATGGCGTAGTGTATGGTGCCCATTGGCTTTCGCTGGATTTGGCGCAAACGCAGCGTGCGCCTACTGTCGTGGTAGCTGGCACCGTGTGCACTGGCAGGCAGCACCCTCTTTGCTCCACCTCACGCATATCTACGGCAGCGTTCATCGCCTCACAGGCATCGGCGTGGCAACATAGTGCCAAGCTCTTACGTATTTACTTCACCACGGCCTATTCGTTCGCGGCGAACCTAGGGCTTTAAAGCCCGCGTAGACACGCGTATGCTGCAAAGGGGCGGCAACGGAACCCTTGTTTACCCCATAAAGGTCTCCTTGCAAACCGAACGTCCTCGACAGCTTGTACCCAGCATCGTAGTGGTGTTGCTCGACTTCGTGGAACAAACGTCGCTAACACCCCAATGTATGCAACACCTACGAGTGGGCCCAGCAACAGCAATGGTTCGGACAATCACAGTGCCAGCAACGGCAGCACGTAGTGAGTGTTTTCGGTTTGTTCTTCGGTCTTGCTAATATGCTATTATTGGGAAGATTTCTGAGGCCGCAGCGTAGATCCGGTGTTCGTCGACCGCCTGCAGCAGCTGGGTTACGACATGCGTGTTTATCCCTCGGCACCCATATACAGCAGCTTTTGCCAAGGTGGTGTTTGGTGAAAGTGAAGGGCGTTAGATTGAAACGGCGCTGGCAAGATCGTCGCTCGAACGCGACCAACGTATCACGCTCCGGACTTCATTGGCGAGTTGCCGAACGCCTAAAAGCAAACGTCCGCCATTCTCGTTCGTCTTTTTCGATCCGCCACACAGTCTCGAACTCGATGCCAAACACACGTTCCCTTTTGCACCCTGTCATGGCTATGCCGATTATACTCAAGCTGAATAACGACATGGACCCGACGCCCTTTTTAGCCTCTACCTTAACACTTGCATATCAAGACGACACATCTTGTTGGGCAAGATTTTCCAGACGATCGAACAGCGTGGCATGGCTAGATAACACCATCGCGATACTTTCTGCGGCGACCACGGACGGGAGTTCAGCGAAAACAAAAAGAACTCACTGAGACAACGGCAACTCTCTCTGCATGGCAGCCTTCGAGGTACACGCTCAATTTGCCACTTCCCAGGTGCAAAACCGCAGAAATACAGCCACCGCACCACATTACGACATTGTCCCTACGCTGATGCGCAACTACTTGGGCATGTCAAAACCCTGTTTCCGATTATAGCATGGGCCATCTTCTCAGTGATAACTGTTCAGCATGAAGCGCATATCGTGGGCAGTAACCTCAACTATGCCTTTTATCATGGGCGGCGACTCTATCTTGAAGAAAAGACTGCAGAAGTGCGTCTGGATGTTTACGATGCGCGTAGCAGATGAATCCCGTATCTAACTACCGATTAGATACGCGGGCATTTTAATACAGGCGTGGATAAACCCAACATTTTATAAATAAAGGGAGCAACACATCGCTTTGTTGGTGGTTATAACCTATCAATCATCAAGGAAAAGGGTGAAAAAGAAAAGGTGAAAAGATGCGTAGAGGTGAAAGGTGACAAATGAACGCCCGATTAGCGAGAGAGCACGCTAATCGGGCGCAGTTATTATTAGTTAAGGAGTTAACGAGACAGGTTAATAGGCGCAGCCGTCATTTTCCTGCCCTACATCTTTGGGGTTAAGGAGTCAGTAGAGTTAAGGAGTTAAGCTTTCATGTGCCTTGATGCAGGCGTATGTCACCTTTTCACCTTTTCATCTTTGGGAGTTAAGGAGTTAAGTCAAAGTGCCTTGATGGCGTTAGCCATCAATCTTTCACCTTCAATTCTTCTCACCTTTTCACCCTTTCACCTTTTCTATCCTTTTCACACTACCTTTCACCTTTTTCACCTTTTCTCACCTTTACTAAGTTCTTCTCGCTTTCCAACCTCTCATGTTTAAAAGAAATCTTCGAGCTTTTCTTCCCATAAGTTGGTGCTTGCATGTTCACTTATGCTATTGCCGTAAGGGAAGAAATTCGAGTGGGCCATACGTCTTGGCAGGATGTAAACAGCGAAGGAGGAAAGAGCGTGGAGCGACGCCGCGACAAAGCGGGCAAATGAGCGAACGCGAGGGTTGCGCTCCACGTAGGCGCGTAACAATGCCACTCAACGGCAATCTGGATTATGCCGTCACCACTGGTCCAGGACGGCAGATTAAGCTCGAAAGCGACGGCCATCCAAAGCGTCCACAACAGCCCGCGCCAAATCGGCCCCATGAATGGGATTCATGCGCGACATGCCGTCGCCAAAAGCCAGCCACCACCTCCCCTTGGCCATTTTTAGAGAGTCGCGCATGTCAGAAAAAGAATCCCGTCACCGGACGATACAATAATCTAGCGAGAGTTTTGAATAGTCGCCCAAACCGTTCCTGCAGCCTCGCAAATCTGCGACGCCGCATATGTCTCAGCACAACACCGAAAACGTAGATAAAAGCTGTTTCACTCAGCATTGCGCTTTAGCCTCGTCTATACGAGGTTGGTGCATTGGCCTGGAAATCAACATCCATATAGGTCAGCCGTCCTTCTGCCGAGTGATGCTTCAACCGTACTGACCACCACGTCTATGTCCTCGCAAACGCTCGCTGGGCAGTCGGCTGCGTCACCTCGCCCACCCTAACATCAACGTTCGGCGAAACCGATCCTACGCGCGATCGGGGTTCGCGCAATCACAACGCGCGTTGAGTAGTTTCTACGCTGCAATTCGTTTTCACAATACGAAACGTCCCATGCAGCCCGTTGCACCAGCTAACAGAACGCGAGGGCAGCCTGCAGCTCTGCGTGGTGTGTTGTCCGCTTGCCTCAAATCCATCACTTAAAATCTTCGAGGACTTAAACCCGCCCCTGTTGGGATTATCCTGCTCTTCGGGCGTGTTGTTGCGGGCGTTGTAGACTGGTTGGACAGGTCAGACTGTGACAAGCCAGACAAGTCAGATGTAGTCGCTCATCTTGCGTGCCAACCTCCACCGCATCGGCCTCCATTGCCTCGCTTCGGCCTGCTGTTGCGCCTCAATCCGTGCCACTTGTCGGTGTATATTCATTATCTTAAAAGGCGTTGACATTCCTACATTACGCCATAAAACACCATGAGCCCAACCAAGGAAAAAGCAAGGGAGCGAGAGGCTATCCACGAGGGTTTGAAGAGGCGATGAGGCCACAACAAAGCACAAACGAGGGCATGAGCCAAAAATAAAGACTCCAGTTTAGAAAAGTCAACCACACTGGCCAGGTGACATATTGCCCTCACGGCACCCAAGACCAGAATGGCACCGAAAGATGTAAACCATCCAATTAACCATGTCGTGTGGGGGAACGCTAGCCAGCCACGACCCAGCACCAGACTGCCAATACCAACTACGGGGAAACGTGGGTTTGTTTAGCGAAATGGGTCTTCCTCCACGTCGACAGCGGCAATCAGGCTTGGCGTTTCGGTTCACTAAGTAGAGGATACACGAAATCAAGCCCGATATAAAGAATAACACGCCGATGATAATGGTTATCCACGTCACCGTGTCTTCGCGGTATTTAATTAACAATAGTCCCACCACAACGGCGATGATGGCACGGATGAAAAGATGTTTGAACTGTCTTCGTACTCATTTGATTATATATACAACAGGATTACAGATGGTTGGTTCTGTCAACCTCAGATTAAGTAAGCATGTATTGCTGTTATTTTCTCTGTTGCTCAAAAAGTCTTAGAACTCTCCATTACCCGACTACAAAAATACAAACTATCTTTTGTCGGTGCAATATTTTTGGTTACTTTTGTGCGGTGTTTATGACAAAGGGCATCCAAAGGCCAGCACTTAGGCAGACCGACATCGTCCTACGAACAGTGCCAAAGCACCCCTTTCTCGCCCGAACTCATAAACGGATAGCGCATATTGGGTATAAAAGCTCCCAAACCCATGCGCACAAAAACTTATACGCTCATAAACTCAAAACTCACAGACTAAATAGGATGATAATACTTTTATTGCTGCGCCACGGCGAGACTGTGGCCAACGCAAACCAAATACTTCAAGGTCATACGCAAGGCGAACTGAACGAAACGGGCGTGGCACAAGCCGAAAAGTTGGCTCGCGAACTTAGTGATACGCCCATCGACGCTTTTGTAAGTAGCGACTACAACGCGCCGAACATACCTGCCGTATCATTGCTGCACGCGCACAATGCCCTTTTCTGCACCACTCCACTCTTGCGCGAGCGACTGCGGTTCACTGATGCATTTATCCCTGTTAAAAACAAGGTTTGGCCGAACGTGGAGTCGCTAACGGACATCAAGCATCGCGCCCGCCTCTTTCCTCGACATGATTGTCCAACGCTACCCCAACCAAACGGTGCTAGCCGTAGGGCCGGCATCATCAATAAGGCCATACAAAGCGTGCTCTACAAACAAGGAAATGCACGAAGTGGAAAAGATGGGAAATGCGGGAAGTGGAGGGTCAGGTGAAAAGAGTGGAAAGGTGAAGAAGTGAAAGGGTGAAAAGGGTGAAAAATGGCTCAACGCCAACAAGGTACTCTGGCTTTAACTCATAACTCTAAACCCATAACCCTAACCCTTAACTCTTACTCCCTAAACTTTAGACGGTTTCCGCCTGTCGACTTATTAACGGGTCAGCATCAACTTGCGTCACTACTAACTTTGGCTGTGAGGCTACAAGTAACAAAACTGACACTACAAGTTACTTTGTACTGCAGTACAAGATAGCTGTGACTGCATAGTACAGTACAAACGTATTGTAACATAATTATCAACAGCCAATCATACTTGCCAAACATGGTATTGAAGCCCTCAAACCTCCCTCAATCTGTGCCTTACAACGCATATTGGGAAAGCACATCATCCTCCTTTTGGAGAGAGGTTGGGGATAAAGCTCTGTTATGGACTGCGTTGGACCTTTACTCCACCTGATTCTTCCGGCCAATTCACAAAAACAATTTGCTTTTGGCTCGCGTAAAAGCCGTGTACAACCAATGTAGTAATCAGAACGACGAGAGTCTTCTGGCACATAGCTCTTGGTCGAGGAACACATGTTCCATTGTCCGCCCCTGCGCCTTTTGGCAGAGTAACGGCGTAAGCGAACTTCACCTGCAAAAGCATTGAAGAAGGCATCGCTCTTTACCATCTTCATTCTATCGGCCTTCAAAGGGCACGCGTCGGCGTAACTCGTTCAACACATTATTATATAGTGCCTCGTTTTGCTGAGCCGTGAGCAGGCGCTTCGGAGAGCAAACTGTCCAATACAACCGTTACTTGCAGTCCCTCGTTCTCGTAGTCGGTGAGCTGCAACCACACGTCGGCAAAGCGCAAGCGTGAGCCGTTTCTGTTCGTTTCGCACCGCAGCATACGCGCACTCCTGTCGCCATTAGCCAGAAAGCCAATGGAGCTTCGTTCCTTCTCCGTCCAATGGTAGTGTTCTTCACCACCATCAGCAAATCGCCCGTGGTAAGCAGTTCTTCGCGCCCAAGCAACGCGTTTCTGATGCCTTGTTAAAACGTCAGCCCGCTTTGTTGCTGCGTGTCACCACGATGGTTTCGTCCATCCCCACCTCAGCGTAGCTGGTGTTGAGCGTCTCGATAAGTTCGTCGCCAGGAACAACTTGTAAGTCGGCGAACCCATCCAAGCGTATTCGTGGCAACAGCGTGTCTTCATCGCGCCCCATCAGTTGGCGCAAACAAGTGGCGTTAAACAAGATGCCGCTAGCCGATTGCTGCCTTACCACCTCGTTAAGTCGCATGCAAACACTCCATCGCCATAGCCTTGCATAAACTGCGTATCGAGGTGCAGGCTTTTGTTCTTCGCCTCACTGGCGGAAGCTGCGCTTGGTCGCCGATGAGCACAAGGCGGCAGTGCGCCCTGAATAAACATATCGCACAAGGTCGTCGAGCAGTCGTCCGCTGCCAAAAGCGGCCTCTGCCCCACCTCCGTTGGCCACCATCGAGGCCTCGTCCACCATAAACAGCGTGTCGGCATGCAGGTTATCGTTCAGGTTATACTCGCCCCCAACGCCAGCAAAGGCACGCAATCGGTAAAATCTTACGATGGATGGTAAAGGCTGCATGCCCGCCACTGTTTAACGAAAACACCTTAGCCGCACGCCCTGTCGGGTGCTCATCAGCACCGTTTTCTGTCCCAATAGTCCCAACGCGCGCACAAAGGCACCAGCCAAAGAACTCTTTCCGGTGCCTGCACTTCCGCGCATCAGCATCAGCGAATGGGGGTTGCGGCTCACCAAAAAATGGGCGAAAAGGCCTATGGCCGACGACTGTTCGTCTGTTGGCGTATGGCCGAAACATTGTGTCAGGCGAAGGGTTATCTCATCGGTAATCATTGTTTTTGATTTCTTAAACACCAAGTTTGCAAACATTTTTGTAATTTTGCAGGAGCGTTGCTGCAAGGTTTGTCCTGTGTAGCGGCGTGCCCAACACAACGGAATGCAAAGTTAGGAAAAGTATCCCGAACACCGAATGAAAGTAAACATTAATTACATCTTGGCGTTTTGCGCAATCGTATTGCTGGCCCTATGCGTGCTAAGCATCGTCCGCGCCGCCGCTTAAACCCACCCAAAAGCCATGCGCAGGAGACTGCCCCCGACCTACATATACAGCAAACGCGACTGGTGATACGCGCCACACGCAACACACCTGCCTTCGCCGCAGTTGACCCTACGGTGCAGACAAACTTGTTTTTCGAACCCTATACCGTTCGTAGCGGCATCTCTGTTGCAGCCAACTTACGCGAGGGCTTTCAAAGACCTCCACCTTTGCTACTTCGTGGTTACAAGCGCGCCAACCTGTTGGTAGACACGCCGGTTATGCTCGTTCCCATCGACGAGTTCCAAGAGGAAGACGTGCGACAGCTATACCATCGCACGATGGTTTTGGCCGATGCCGACACGATGATGCACCATGTGCTGCCCTGATCTCAATGCCGTGGCAGCCTTTCGCTGAACAAAAGACCTTAAATTAGTGGTTGACGACCACTTTTGCGACGTGCGCATAACGCCGCTGATGAAAGGTGTGTGGACGCATCTACACCGCCGTAGCTTTACGGGAAGTAGGCGCAAGCTATACGCTTACTTCCATGACAAGCGCCTGAAGTGTTCTCGTTTGGTCAAAAACAGGTTTAAATTTAGCAACGCTTTCGACACCAACAGCTCGCGCGATGCCGTATACTCATCTCCTTTATGTGTGGAAACAGCTGAGCTTCGAGCAGCATGCAAGACGAGGCTGCACCTTTCGGGCGACATCCCCGACAAAGAGTGGACGAAGACCGCCTATTGGAGTTCTGTGAAGAAAACATACGTGGCTAACCCTGTAGCCGACTTCAACTCGCGCAGTCCATCACTGCCATTGAGGGGCTGCCCTACTGACCTGATGACCATCTTCGTTAGGGGGCATTAAAGAGGGCGTAAGATAAAGCCTCGCCCCACAACCACAGCCCCAATCACCCAAACAAACCGCACATCATGCGCATCATTACCGGACTATATAAAGGCAGGCACTTTTCGACATTCCTCAGCTCGTTTAAGGCCCGACCCACAACCGATTTCGCCAAAGAGAAACATCTTTAACGTGCTAAACGCATACGTGAGATTTTTGAGGATGCCACGGCATCGACCTCTTTGCATGCACGGGGCAGCATCTCGCTAGAACTGCTTTCAAGGGGATGTGCCAACGTGGTGAGCGTGGAACCGACCGCAGTTTACACGCCAACTTTATCTCGCCAATGCACCACAAAACTGAGCACAGACAAGAGTTTGCTTATCCGTGGCGACGTGTTCCTGTTCATCAAAAGCTGCCGCCAACAGTTCGATTTTATCTTTGCCGACCCACCATACGCCTTACCCGAATTGGAGAAAATACCCGATTTGATTTTCTCAACACCAACTACTTAAACCGATGGCGTATTTGTTTTCGAACACGGAAAAGTGCAACGACTCTCCCAACATGCACATTTCGTGGAACATCGCGACATACGGCAGTGTCAATTTTAGCTTGTTTAAGGTGGGCAAAGAAAGCGCAACCCCCACCTCACTCAGCTTTCAAGATGGCACTTTCGGCCTCTTTGCGACATTTCGCACAGATTTGGACGTCTTTTACCATAGTCCACACTCAAATCATCTTCAATGTGCATATTGATTATGCCAGATCGCTCGCTCTTTCACCATGATAAGCATACACGCCTGCAAGCAAATCGGTTGTAGTTACATTGCGTTTGATGAAAAATTAGAGCAATTCATCTCTACACCAATATTATGGTTCCAAGACAAAGCAATATCGTAGAGCCATCCCGTTTTTACCAGCTTATGATTATCTACCAATTGGCGTTCGGGCGTTTTGACTGATGCCGAAAAAGCGAAATCGTTTACGTAACAATTGGCTTCAAGTGCAGCACTCCACTTTGTGTGTTGCAATTGTGTTCCGCCCCTCAGCACATTCCTTTCCCAATTGGCATCCACCTTCACATTAAACATTTTTGAAGGCCGATAAGTAGTAGAAAACGAGCAAGAAAGAGGCATGATAGCGCGTGTCGCTTCTAAAAGTATTCACCATTTTATCGCCCTCGGCATGGTAATCGTTGGTTATAATATGATTGGCAGCCAGATAGCTAGCCGATACATCTCATGGCCAAAACGCGAGAAAAAGTTGCTTTCATACGTTAGTCGGGGAGAATATAAAATGGAATTGTGCATGTCGGGATTGCCGCGCCTAAGCATCACCCTATCCACTTGTTGGGTTACATAATTCACCGTGTTTAAAGTGGGATAAGTGTTTCCTAGTTTAAGTTCGGCGCGCAATAGTTGCACATCCGGCAGGCGGTTAGCCACCGAAAAGCTCAGGCGAGGCGTAACGTGCGTTATGCCATCACTAACCTTTTAACAGATGGTTTTGGGTACGAAAGGCCGGGCTCGAGTCGAAAAAGCAATCGCCCCACACGCTGCGTATAGTCGACAAACAAGATTGTTTCAGACGAGCGCAAGCGTTGCCACGCAGGCGAGACGGTCGTGATGGTGCGATTTACTAAAGCTTTCATATTCAGACAAACTGAACGACAAGCGTTGCCGTATGCTTTAATTTAGGTTGTAATCACGCCCAATCGCGAGTACAGATAGTTCTCCGTAACGTCCGACTTGTACGTATCTCCACCCTCCACGTTATTATTAAGATAGTTTGGTTTTAAGCGAATAAATCCATCGTAAACCGTTTCTCTATTGATTGGTTTTTCGCCTATTTTCATGTTCCATAGAGAAACACTCGCAAGCAGACTACGCTCGCCACCGCTTTGGAGCGTAGCCAACCGCCCTGTTATCGGCCCAGTATAATACCATTCGCCCTCCTTATTCTCAAATGTTCGCATGTAGTTCAGCCCTCCCTTTATCATCCAAGTGGCCCGTTCTTTTATCCTGCTCACACTGCATTGGGCATACTTGTTAATTCTTAAAGTAGAGCGTTCGGGCAACACGCCCATTCTATCAACATCGCCACTTGCAAGCGAAAAATGTTCGCTCTCTATGATATGGTTTCGCGGTTGCTGTATGGCGTAGCCTGCCCAAGCGTTGAAATTGGTGCTCTTCACCGAGTATTTAGACACGGCGTTATAGTCGCCTTGCAAAAAGCCAAGGCCTTGCAGCGCATCAATCTGCGTGTATCCGCCATGCGTTAAGCGTTTGGTAACGAAGTTTAAGGCGGCAACATCCTTGGCATACTTACCCGTTGGCATGTCGATATACTCCACCTCAGCCACATCTCTCGGCCGTAAGGCTCGCACTTCGCGAACATCCACCTCGCGTCCATCTATATAAAGTGTAGCTCCACCTGCGGGTGTGTTCCACCTCAAAAGGTTTTCCGGTCTACGCTAACGCCAGGTATCCTGCAGGTTTCGCCTAGGTCGTAGCTGCCATGTGCGCATGCTTACGTTGCAGTTGTGGGGCATAGCCTGATGCGATCGGCCTCGCGTGTAAGGTGTTTTGCAATTACGTTCACCTCCGCCAAAGTCTTTTCGCTCGCCACACTGTCTGCGTTCTCTGTTGGTGTAGCCACTTGTGCGCGCATGTTTACTGGTGCCAAAAAGGAGAGAAAGCAAAAACAGGCGCCAACATTTTTCTCCCCAACAACAATCTTATGAACCATATTCTCCATCATACCTTTAAAATAAATGAACAAACGATAAGGTTATTTTCCAAAACCATAGCCTTTGCAAATATAATCAAAATAGAAGAAAAAAGGAAACGCAGCATTGACTAACAACACTAATTAACAATACAGCAATCAAGATTGGTTTTAGCTGCCCATAATGTAGTTAGCCCTAGTTGGGCTTATCAGGCTATCCTCACTAAAACAACTAGATAAACAACATGAACTAGCCAGACCAAAAGAACTACTCCCGCCCCCCAATAACCACCCCTCCATTCTGCACCAACAAATGGGGCGTAAGCGTGTTTGCTTCCGCGATGGTTTTTATTGCTAACTTTTGCGCAAAAATGCAAACCCAGCAACTTATGACATACAAAACGCTAATTGCTGGAGCTTGCCTGGCAGTAGAAAGCAGGCCTTAACGCTCAAACCAAGGATGGTGGAATATCCTTGCAAATGCTGCGTACAGATACAGCAAAACGGTAAACAAAACCACGGCCGAAAGAGCCATTGCTAATGCCATTGCCACCAATTCTATTGACGAGTTGGCACGTACGCCACAAAGTCGCGCCGACGTTGACGTATTTTAGCGTGGAAAACGCCCAAACAAAACATTCACAACCAAAAGAGTTCGGGTAGGGTCTGGATGTTTACAGGCCTGAATGTGCTCAGGGCTGACTTTTGCCTTACCGCAGCGATTCGCTAACGGTTGAGTATTCGCACGCTTACCTCTTTTCTACGACCAGCTAGAAAAAGCCAAACCTCATCGCTGCAAAGTCGTGGTGGGTGTGCCAAGAAACCCATCAACGATCGAAGTGCAATTCTTCTTTAAGCATCCGCTTAACGATGGTGGAACGTTCTGTGGCGTAGCCGACTTTGGCCGAAAACTGCTGGTCTTGTGCCCAGAAGCGTGATGCCCTGAAACCTATTCGAGCGAGAACTCTGGCCGCATGTCGAAGTTGATTTCGTCGAAGTTGCGCGAGTTTGGGCTGAACTCGCAAGATGGTTTGCTGCCAAAGCGAAGACTACACAGATACAAGAACGCAAGACACAGATGCTTGCCACGGTGTGCATAAGATGCTTGCCTTGACATTGGGCGAACCCGTTAGAGTCGTTCCAATACGCCTTTAAGAACAAGGATGGTAAGGCCATTACGCCTGTTGAGACCTATACGCCGAAACAATTTTACGACAAAAACAGTGGGCCGTTCAGCTTAACGAAAACATCATTATGGGCTGATGAACGACCCCCGCAACGCCTATTATAAGGTGTACGAAGTGAAACACGACCGCCACACCTACGACGGACATAACTGGCGTTACCTAAACCTTCCTATGGAAGAGATACATAGATGGCCATCGCATCGCTTAAAGCTGGGGCATAAGATGTACAGCTCTTACGATGTGGGCAAGCAGCTAGACCGCAGCAAGGGCTATCTAGATGTCAACAACTTTGACTACGGACCACTCTTCGGAACAACGTTCCCCATGAACAAAGCAGACCGCATTGCCACCTTCGACAGCGGCTCTACACACGCCATGACCTTAACGGCTGTCGACCTGGATAGCCAAGGTAAGGCTTTGAAATGGAAGGTTGAAAACAGCTGGGGAGACGACAACGGACACAAGGGCTACCTGATTATGTCGAACAATTGGTTCAACGACTTCTTCTTCCGCTTGGTGGTAGATAAGCAATATGTGTCGGCCGACATACAAAAGATGGCCGCACAAACGCCAATCATGCTGTCGTACGACGACCCCGTGTTTGCGGATGACTTGTAAAAAGAGGAGTTAAGGAGTTATGGAGTTAAGGAGTTAAGCCGATTATTGAAGGAGTTAAGGAGTTATGGAGTTAAGGAGTTAAGCCAATAGCCTTGTTGGCGTTGGCCATTCCATCATCTTTTAACCCTGTCTAGTTAAGGAGTTGAGCCAATAGCTTTGCGATAAGGGAACAAGCTAACCAAGGGTATTTGTTCATGACAGCAAGGCATTTGGCTTAACTCCTAACTCCATAACTCCTTAACTTCTTAACACCATAACTCCTTCAAGCAATTAGCTTAACCTCATAACTCCTTCAAGACATTTGGCTTAACTCCTTAACTCCATAACTCCTTAACTTCTCACAAAGGATACTCCTCAAAGGCATACAGCACCGTTGAGAGATATCGTTCGCCCGTGTCGGGCAACAAAGTAACGATGCGTTTGCCTGCGTTTTCGGGGCGTTTAGCCAGTTGTGCCGCGGCAAAGGCAGCTGCTCCCGACGAAATACCAGCCAACACACCCTCTTGTTGGGCCAATTGCCTACCTGTACGTATCGCATCGTCGTTGCTCACCTGCACCACTTCGTCTACCACATTGCCATTATACGTTTTGGGAACAAAGCCTGCACCGATGCCTTGTATCTTGTGCGGGCCTGGCTTACCGCCACTCAGCACGGGCGAATCAGCAGGTTCAACAGCCACGATACGCACGTTGGGGTTCTTCTCTTTCAAGTATTTTCCAACGCCCGATACCGTACCGCCTGTACCAACACCAGCAACAAACACATCTACTTGTCCGCTCGTGTCGGCCAAATCTCGCGTGCCGTAGTCTCGTAATGCCGTTCGGGGTTAGCTAGATTCTCAAATTGTTGCAATATAACTGCCCCAGGAATTTCCTCCTTAGCTGTTGCGCCATTTCTATTGCCCCTTTCATACCATCTTTTCCAGGCGTAAGTTTCACCTGCGCACCGTATGCGCCTTCACCAAGTTTCGTCGTTCAACGCTCATCGTTTCGGGCATGGTAAGTATGAGTTGGTAGCCCTTCACGGCAGCCACAAGCGCCAAACCCACACCTGTATTGCCACTAGTAGGGTTCGATAATGGTTGCTCGGGTTTCAGCACGCCACTGCGTTCCGGCATCCTCAATCATAGCCAGCGCAATGCGATCTTTCACACTTCCGCCAGGATTAAAACTCTCTATCTTTGCCACGATGGGCGTTTCAAGGTTGTTAGAAACCGAGAAACTTACCAAGTTCCAACAACGGGGTGCCTCGATTAGTCTCGGTCAGCTGTTTTGCGATATGTGCCATACGCTCTATATTCTTCTGTGATTAATAATCTTTTTCACGATGCAAAGTTACGAAGAAACACAAAAGCATGCAATCGCATAAGTGTGGTATATTTGTGCCAACACACTCGAACGAGGGGAACAGCTATGCGAGAAGGCAGCCATTTCCCACATATCTGTAAAATTTTCAGCGCATTTTTAACATTATGAGTGGCGTTTTTGGCCACCAACCGCCCACCCGACCGCAAAAATCCAATTCTCGTGAAGGTTTGTTTGGATGCAAAAAGGGGGCAGTTGTGGATGCCGACAAAATGAATACGCATTGCATAAAACCGCAATTTGCAGCAGATTTTGGGCTATTTGCTGCTAAATGTAGTGCATTTTGGTGCTAAACGCAGTGCAATATGCCGCTAAATGCAGGTATTTTGGTGCTAAACGCAGTGCGTTTTGGTGCTAAATGCAAGCTATTTTGGTGCTAAACGCAAGGCAAAATGCTGCTAAATGCGAGTCGATAAGCATAAATATTCACCGCAATTGTATAGACAAAACCTCTTCGAACCATTAAAAACATGGCTAAAAAGAGCAAAATACACATTAAAAAGTGGAGTTTTAAGGGCTAAAAGTGCGTTATTGGGGGAGTGAAAAACAACAATTAGGCAACCATCTAGAAAGGCAAAGTGGTGCTAAATGCACGTGATGTTCGCAAAAACGGACAAAAAGAAAAGGTGCGTAAGGCAGAAATAGCATCGATTTGCCTGCTTAGGAGCCATATTTTTCGCTAGAATGGGGTGGCAAGCAGAGTGCAATTTGTAAAAGATGTGGTATTTTTTTTAGTTGGTGAGTTGGTGAGTTGATGAGCTTGTGAGTTGATGAGGTTGGTGAGGTTGTGAATTGATGAGGTTGTGAGTTGGTGAGGTTGTGAGTTGATGAGCTTGTGAGTTGATGAGGTTGTGAGTTGATGAGGTTATGAGGCTATAAGATTGTGGGTTGGTGAGGGTTTGTGAGTTTAATTGATATTATTGTTATATCTAAGTCATTTAAAGTTGTGAAGAACTAACAAAAGATAAGCATTTAGTTTGCGTGCAAAACCGCGATGCTGCTCGCAAATAACCTCAACTTTCGTATATTTGCAGTGTTCTTTCGCACAAGGTCTGCACTCCGCATGATAAGCAGTTGAAAGATACAAAGAGCAAAAGCATGCGGCGGTGATGAAATGAAATTCGACAATAGTAGCATTCATAGTTTATAAAACTCAAAAAGCATATGATAAAATCCATGGTTTTGAACAAGCCAACAATAATGATACGCTTGTTGATAAAATAAAAGGAACCATCGATGGCTAAACTCATTGCGACGCACTGGGCTTCGGGTACAGAGGGAATGACAGACGAAGAAATGGCCTTGAACTATCCCAATGGAATTACCTATTACGGCGAAATCTTTCAAGACCATCATCGCAAAAGGTGGAAAATAGACGATTGGACCGACGACACCGACATGATGCTGTGCATTGCTCAATGCCGTTATCAGGATAAAGGAGTTAATCGACTATTGCCCAAAAACTTTAAGCATTGGGCGGATGGCTGTCCGATGGGCATTGGCGAAACCATACAAAGGGTTTACTCTTTGGACTACGTGAGAAAAACCTTTTTGAGGTGTCTAAGAAAATTTGGGAGATGAGCCATTGCAGAGCGGCAGCTAACGGAGGACTGATGCGAACATCAGTTTGTTGGCTTGTTTCAAGAGTAGGAAAGTGTGTGCAGCACGTATTTGCAGGCCTAACACTACGACCGCGCTGCGTTGGTTCGTGCGTTATCGTGTCTTTGCTGATACATAGCTTGGTTTACGAAGGCAAAGGCCTGTCTTATCACCAAATAATAGACTTGGCCAGGAAATACGACAATAGGATTATCGAGTACGTAGACCTATCGATCGACACTGACATTCGAGCGTTAGAACTACAAGATAAAAGCTCTGTTGGGTACACCTTACGCTGTTTAGCCGCAGGCCTATGGGCTTATTGGCATGCCAAATCGTTTGCAGATGGCCTTTTAGCCGTTGTAAGGGCAGGCGGAGATGCAGACACTAACGCGGCTGTTGCTTGTGCAATTCTGGGTGCTAAGTTCGGATATGGCACTATTCCTACGGAATACATTGATGGACTAATTTATAAAGACCAGCTTGACGACATCATTAAAGGAATAAGTTCTTTGGTGCTACGTTAAAGACTGCTATGCAGATATGCTGCCTATCTGCTTTCTATCAACCTGACATACAACTCCCCTAGAGAGGGATTGAGGTTGAAAACATTATTTCCCTTTCTCCATATCGCGCTTGCTCTTCGACTTGGTTACCAGCCACACACCACCAAACACCAAGATGATGGCAAGGCCCTGCGCCCACTTCAACACGCCGATCCCTATCAGCACACTGGCCATTACCGACAGATGGGCTGCATAATTGTCAGATGCTAACCACCGATCAGCGAAAGTGTTTTTCTGTCCAACCATGATGAGGCAATAGCAAACAAAGGTGCAAATCACCACCACGTGGGCGGTTTCGAGCCACGTAGCCCCCTATTTGTGCCCAAGGCAAGGCGCTACATGCGCTCCGGTAAAGAGGCAAAAGCAACAACGTGGCATCTAAAAGAACATCCACTTGCTGACCGTTATACCGAATAGCGACGCACAAGGGATTGAAAAGCGAGAATAAA
>BNJS01003287.1_pt1 | contig 25701 bp, 29 predicted proteins | sample 8540461 | NCBI WGS metagenome assembly BNJS01 (sample SAMD00202454, study PRJDB9452) | human saliva metagenome | isolation source: human saliva | place: Japan | reverse complement strand
GTATCTGGGTGGGATAGTTTTTCAGCGAAGCACCGGAGGTAGTCACCTGATTCGCTCATCCCATCACCAGCGTATGAGGTGCTCTTGGGTTACTCATCAGGATCGTCAGTCCCCTACCCGTCATCATAGAGTGAATCTGGAAAACATTAGGGAAATGTTTTCTTCTGATCTACCTAACGAGACCAATGGTGTTTAGCATCAGGGCCGGTAAAAAACTACTTCGTGGCCCGGCCCCAATACCCGCTCTCCTGAGTGAACACAGGAACAACAAACTCATCCTTGTAGTCGCATTTATAGCCCATAATGCTTATACAGAAGGGTCTGGCTCGTCAAATTCACTATGCACCAGGTGCACCTTGGAGGCAAGAGCAGGGTCATAAAACGGTGACTCAGGATAATACCGAGGATCATCCACAAAAACTCCTGTCGCGTCATCATAGTCATTGGTGAATCCGTAGATTACCCCTTCTTTATCGTATAGAGGGTCCGGGGCTCCGTTCGGGAAATTCCTGCGCTGTTCTTCCTCGAAATCAGACCAGGGGTATCGCACACCCTCACCGGCAATCATCACATTTTCCGCACCCATCAGCTCCTCAAGCTGTGGAATATATGAGGTGGGTAGACCAACACCATACCCCGCCACTACAGGAAACTCTTCATAGATATTTCCACGTAGCCTGGAATAATGATGAACTATACGTTCGATTAGCTGAAGCATGAACTCAGCCCCATACCCCTGATGCAAATCAGGGTGGGTAGAGAAGATATCTTCAAAATTCTTATAAAACACAAAAAGGCCTTTGCGCATATTAATGCCGTAGATGTCAGTGATATTATCTTTGACCCCCATAGCGTTAATGTATCCATGCTCAGGAACTTTAAAGTTGAGTTCACCCAGAAGCCTTGTGCCGCAATCCTCAATATCCTCTACATTCGCGCAGTCTACTTCAGCGATATACCACCCCTGCTGCTGCAAGCGAGGCTTCATCACCTGTTCCCAGTACCCGCTCTCCTGAGTGAAAACAGGAACAATGAACTCATCCTTATATTCTTTTTTCATAAACCATATAGTTATTTTCTTGAGAAGTCCCACATCAAAGTGGGGGTTATTCATAAAGAACCTACCTAAGTCCCTGATGAATAAACCCTTAAGCAATATTCCAAAATTTCAACCTCAAATACTATCACGTTTATCCCATTCCTATAAGCCTCGGGTCATCTAGGGCACGCTGAAACTCTATTCGGCTAGCTAGTTGACTTCATTATTCTGACTACTAATCCGCTAAATAGGTTATACTCGAGCGCACGATCTCGGTCATACCAGCCTTATCCATCGAATCCATCACCGAACACAACGCAGCCAATAACAGCCTAGATTCGGCATATGGGCTAAACCGGTACTGTTGTAAGCTAGGTCTTTACCCAGCAATAAAGGTCAGCAAGAAACTACCAAGTGCCCAGTCAGCTGCATTTTTAACAGCTTTGACCATATCGACCCCATGAGCTTGCCCCCCCATGCCTGATCTATAGTTTGATTCTCGAACCCAGTACCAGTTGAGTTAAGTGGATGCAGGCTGAGCCTAAAGGCGGTTATTCTTCTACGGGATATCCTGCATCACCCGTGTACGCGGGACTCTCCGGGTACCTTTCAGGATCAAAAATCCACTCCCCCCGCTCATCACACCGAGGAGCTGGGAACCCCTGAGGGAAATATTTTTTCTTCCGCTCCTCATGCCAAGTCCACGGATACTCCACCACCTCCGGGCCAGCAATGAGGATCTCGTTATTTCCTGTAAAGAACTGCTCCACACGCGGCAAAGAAGCCCGGCTCACCCCGAACCCGTACCCTAAAGTCACCTCATAATCATCCCCAGACCGAGGACGTGGGCTAGGACGCATAGGATAGACCAGACGCATATAATCAACCATATGCACGGCATAAATAGCGTGACTATCGTTCCCTAAACGGTCCGCCATCGACAGAACATCCTCAAAATTTTTATAATACACAAACAACCCCTGACGCAGATCAAGCCAATCAACCTCAGTAGCATATTCAAAAGCCCAATGGACATCAAACTCATACGGAAAAGAATCCCAATCAAAATCCAGGGCTGTTAAAAAACGACGCCCAAAGTCCAATGATCCAGTGGCTCCAGCGCAATCAACCTCTGCGATATACCACCCTTCACGCTCAAGATAGGGCTTCATACAATTCTGCCAATACCCATCTTCCTCAATGAAAATCGGAGCAATAAAAGGTTTTGAAAGATTATGTTCATACGGCATGCTGTTTCTTTCCCAAAAATAACTCACGAGGCAAATAAAGATATAGAACACGACCTGGGGTATAACCCATATACGTCATCTAGCTAACCACCAGATGCCTTGATACTATGAGTCCTTACTGCCAGTGTAGGTGGTGCTCTCGGGGTACTCATCAGGGTCAGTCACCCAGATACCATTCTCATCATACCGAGGATCGGGAAAACCATTAGGGAAGTATTTCTTCTTCCGCTCTTCCTGTTGAGACCAAGGGTATTCAGTATCAGGACCAGCAAAGATTATTTCGTGACCTTCAAAATACTCCTCAACGCGAGGAAGGGAATCTTTCGACACCTCAAGCCCATACCCAAAAAGAACCTCGTATTCGTCATCACGCCACATAGGACGCCGTGGGTAATAAGCATTCATAATGTAAAGGATATCCACACTATACCTAGCATAACCCTCCATGTTTAAACCGTCAGCCATAGATAGAACATCTTCAAAGTTTTTATAGTAGACAAACAATCCTTGACGCACATCAAGCCAATGGATATCCTCTGCATATTCTTCAGCCCATTTCAAATCAAATTTATGCGGGAATGAACTCCAATCAAAACTGATAGCATTCATAAAACGAATAGCAAAATCATAGGCATCCACAACCCCTGCGCAATCAACTATAACAACATGCCACCCCTCCTGACGCAGAGAAGGAAGCATATAGTTTTCCCAATAATTATTATCTCGTATAAAAACAGGGATACTAAACGGTTTAGAATATAAAGCCTCATAAGGCATATTCGTTTCCTTTCAAAATTAATCAACAAGGCGGACAAAAGTTAAGTAGTGATCTGGCGAATAGTAAATACTTCCATTGCTTCCCTACCACGATACGATGCGTTCCCCTGATTAAGTCCTGGTTTATCATTTTTCTTTGATGATATACTCTGGCGGTCTTGCATCATATTCAGTATATGAAATAAGATTACCATCCTTATCTTTTGTTGGGAGTACCTACCATTTTTACTGCCCATAGGCCTATTCTCGAAAACCTTAGAACTGCTCAACCCTTAAACATGACTAATAAATTTAAAATACAAAAACTACTGGCTCCTGCAACAAAGCAAAACCGCAGGAACCAGTAGTTTTTATATGAGACTATCTCCACTAAATTACCTGAAGAGAGCTCCACGTTAATAAATATTGTAAATCTGGCTAAAGAGCCAAAAATGAGAACCCTGGTATTACTTACTCTCATATTTCCAGCTCTCCAAAACCTCATCCTTATTCTTCACATACACAACTGGGAAGAAGCTATTGCCCGCCCATCGTCGTAATAACCCATAAATTGTTTATCTCTTGGCTATCAGTGTCTTGTTAGCTGTTCCCGCCGGTGTAGGAAGTACTCTCGGGGTACTCATCAGGATCATCAATCCATTCCGTACCATCCTCATACAACGGATCAGGAAAACCCTGAGGAAAAAACACTTTCTTATACCTCTCCACACCGCTCCAAGGATATTCGACCCCGTCCATGGCGAACACAACCTTGCCCTCGAAAAACTCTTCTACACGCGGCACACTCTCCTGCGAGATTTCGAATCCCCACCCAAAAAGAACCTGGTAAAGACCACTACCATGGATCGGACGTACTGTATAACGTGTCCATCTGCTCAATAATATTTACGCATAGGCTCACGTCCTCGTCATCCATCACGAAGAGGTCATCAAAATTCTTGTACAACACAAAAAGTCCTTGACGCATATCAAACCAGTCAATCAGACAAGCATCTTCTGAAGCCCAACGCAGGTTAAAATCATCCGGAATAGCATAAACACTCTCAATACTCTCAACCAGACGATAGGCAAAATCCAACGTGGTTTTTACCCCGGCACAGTCAACAACAATAACCTTCCACCCCTCCGCTTCCAGATAAGGCAGCATATGGTTCTCCCAATACCCACCCTCACGAATAAACAAAGGGGCAATGAACTCTACAGTTCCGTTAAGCGTGTAACTCATCTTTCTCTCTATTCGTCTTACTCTGTTTACTCCATTTACTCTACTATAAGGATAAACGTGTGATAATGATCCGGGCTGTAATAGATACTGCCATTACTACCCACTATCAACCTGTCATCACCACGAGTCGTCTCAGGTTTCCCGTTAGGCTTCAACTCAACTCTACCGTTTTCACCAATCTTTGGTTGAGGCGCCATGAAATCCATTTCCGTATACGCGATAGGGCTCCCCTCAACAGCAGTTGCGGCAGAACAGCCTCTATACCTTCTTGCTTAAAGACAGATATAAAAAGTTTAGTTATCCGTAACTTCACTGTAAGCTACGGACAACTAAAATCAAAAAAGAACATAATCGATTATTCAGGATCATCAAACTCACTATGCACCAGGTGCACCTTCGAGGCAAGAGTCGGATCATAAAACGGTGACTCAGGATAATACCGAGGATCATCAACATAAACACCTGTAGTCTGCGAACCATGAGTAGTAACACCAAAAAGCTCCCCATACTTATCGTAGAGAGGATCCGGGGCACCATCCGGGAAATTCCTCCGCTGTTCTTCCTCAAAATCAGACCAGGGGTATCGCACACCCTCACCAGCAATCATCACGTTCTCAGCGCCCATCACATCCTCAAACTGCGGAATACACGAAGACGGAAGACCAACACCATACCCCACCACCACAGGATACTGCTCGTAAATATACCCCCGAAGATCGGAGTAGTGATAGCTCATATTTTCAAGAAGCTTGATCGCATATACTGCTGAAGATTCTGGATCTGCATCATGATGCATAGATAAAAAATCTCCAAAGTTTTTATAGTAGATAAAAACACCTTGCCGCATAGATACTCCAGATATTTCCCCGACAAGATTTTCATACCATATCGGACTGATATATTCGTTATCACCAACGCTAAAATTAAGTGCCCGTAGAAGCCTCCTGCCAAAATCTACTATATCTTCCACACCAGCACAATCCACTTCAGCGATATACCACCCCTGTTCCTGTAAACGAGGCTTCATGATTTTCTCCCAGTACCCGCTCTCCTGAGTGAACACCGGAACAATGAACTCATCCTTGTAGCCGCATTTATAGCCCATAATGCTTATACAGAAGGGTCTGGCTCAGTAAATTCACTATGCACCAGGTGCACCTTGGAGGCAAGAGTCGGGTCATAAAATGGTGATTCAGGATAATACTGGGGATCAGCAACATAGATGCCCGTAGTCTGTGAACTATGGGTAGTAACGCCAAAAAGCTCCCCGTACTTATCGTATAGAGGATCCGGGGCACCGTTCGGGAAATTCCTCCGCTGTTCTTCCTCAAAATCAGACCACGGATACCCCGCACTCTCACCAGCAATCATCACATTCTCAGCACCCATCAGCTCCTCAAACTGCGGAATATACGAAGACGGAAGACCAACACCGTACCCCACTACCACAGGATACTCTTCATAGATATATCCACGTAAGGTTGAATAATAATAAACAATATCTTCAATCAGTTGGAGCATAAACTCGGCTCCATAGCCATTATATAGGTCAGGATGGGTAGAGAAGATATCTTCAAAATTCTTATAAAACACAAAAAGGCCTTTGCGCATATTAATGCCATAGATATCCCTAATATTTCCTTTGACCCCCATAGCGTTAATGTATCCATGCTCAGGAACCTTAAAATTGAGTTCACGCAGAAGCCTCGTACCGCAATCCTCAATATCCTCTACATTCGCGCAGTCTACCTCAGCGATATACCACCCCTGCTGCTGTAAACGAGACTTCATCACCTGCTCCCAGTACCCGCTCTCCCGAGTGAACACCGGAACAACAAACGCATCTTCATGTTCGTTTTCATAAACCATATAGCTATTTCCTTGAGAAGGCCTACACAGGGGGATTCATAAAGAACCTACCTAAGTCCCTGATGAATAAACCCTTAAGATGTAGAATGTATTACATTAACTATTTTCGTGCTTCCAAGTTTCCAAAAATTCATCCTTATTTTTAAGGTACAAAGGATGCTCAGCTCCTGGATTGTTTTCGTCAAACTCAGGAATAACAATTGCACGGCCTTCAAAATACTCCACGACCTGATCAAGGTGGGTCCGAGACACCTCCATACCGTAAAGTACATGCGGTGGGTCGTAGTCTCCATTCCCATACCAAGAACGCCGATACCGTAAGTCATTATCTGCGCTTTGCAGAATCTGTGCCATCCACTTTGCCTGCAAGTATTCAGGGCCTTTATCGTCTCGGAATAACGCGTCATAGTCCCGCAACACCACGAAAACTCCCTGACGCAAATCCAACCAATGCAAATCTTCCATGTACTCATAGATCAAATTTACTGGATCATCAGGCATTCCATAAGGATATTCAATAGGCCCTAAAAGCTCCTTAAAATATTCATTCTCAGTCCTCGCCTGGACAAGAGCAAAGCAAGAAAACTCAATAATTTCCACCCCTGCTTTCGTCGAAACTCTAGTTGCCGCTCTAAGACGTCATCATCTTCCTTTACATACACAACTGGGAAGAAGGTCTTATCTAGCTTATTCGTGTAAAAACCCATAATAGTTTTACTTCTCAATGGGCGTGAAGATTTCTCCGTGCGCGCGGACGACTTCTACCCCTCAACATCCTCTGAGTCAACCGTCATCCCTCGCCAACTCCTAATAGTATCTTCCTTATTCTTAACATACACTGGATACTCAGCTCCAGGGTCATCTTCATCAAACTCAGGCACCACAACCGCCCGACCCTCAAAAAACTCTAACACCTGATTAAGGTGGTTCCGAGACACCTCCATGCCATAGAGCACATGCGGTGGATCGTAGTCCGCTACTCCCCGACCAAGAATGCCTGTACCGTCGAGTCATTATCCACTGTCTGCAACAACTTTTGCAGTCCACTTCGCCATGAAAATAGTCAGTTTTTCTTGATCTTGGAAGAACACATCATAATCTTTTTAAAACAAAAAGAATCCCTGACTCAAATCCAACCAATGCAAATCCTCAAGATACTCATGAATCCAATCCTCTGGAATCCGAGGAATCTCATCAGGAAATTCAATAGCTTCAAAAACTATCATAGCGTCTTCCTCAGAGCCTGAAGATTTTAAAAACTTTTCACAGGAAAGCTCAATAATTTTCCAGCCCGCCTGCCGCAACAGTTCTAACTGCTCGCTCTAAAACACCGTCCTCCCGCACATAAACGACCGGGAAAAAGACGTCATCCCACTTATACGTATAAAAACCCATAGGTTCGTAATAATTCATAATATTTTTATTCCTTAATCAAAATAAACGTTTCATCATGGTTCGGCATATAGAACATCAGGGCTGCCCACAAGCAACACCAATCGATCATAGACAACCCTGCCTTTTCTTATATAGGTTATTGATTCTATTCCGCTACTCTGGCAAATGCAGATACTCATCCACGAAAGGACCCAGGGCCTCCGCACTCTCAAGCTCAGGATGCTCAGGTTCAAACCTATCCACAACTACCACATATCCCTGGAAAAAATCCCGCACCAGCGAAAGATTCTTCTCAGAACATTCAAAACCGTAGGTAAATTTAAAGGTTCGCTTCTCCTTCCTCCAAAAGCTCCCAACGGTACCTGGTTTGCAACCGGTGGAGATGCTGGCAAAGATAACTTGCTATTCGGGAATTCTTGAGAATAATATCATCAAAATTAGATATATACACAAAAAAACCATGTGATATATCCAGCCATTGATCAATATCTTCAATATAATCTAATGTCCATTGCGAACCATAATCCGGAATATTCCAGGGACATTTAATCAGCACTGAAGTATTTCAGATGTCATGGTATCAAAATCGATAATAACATTTCCTCTAATGTTAATAATTTCCCACCCAGAAGAAACTAATGAATCTATCCTATTATGGAGAATAGGATCTCCTTTTAGATAAATATTTGGTGTTATAGGATACCTTTTCATCCATTTTAAAAATCAATAGTCATATTTATAGTCCTTTCAGAAGAACAAAATTCCTGTAATGCTCCGGAGTATAATAAATATTTCCATTACTTCCAATGACTAAACGTTCTGTGTCTCGTCTTACTCTAATCCTTGGTTCATTGCGGATAATGTATCCAGAATCACGAACATCAAGCTTATAATATTGAATACTGAGGTTTGTTCGGATGTACTTTACCCATTACTGCCGCCGGTATAGGAAGTGCTCTCAGGGTACTCATCAGGATCATCAATCCAGTCATCTCCATCTTCATAAAGAGGATCCGGAAAACCATTCGGGAAAAACAGTTTCTTAAACCTTTCCACCCGTGACCAAGGATACTTGGCCCCGTCAGCAGCGACCACTATGCTATCGTTGAAAAACTCTTTCACCCGCGGCAAGCTTTCCCGTGAAATATCAAAACCATACCCAACCAAAACTTCATACAGACCGCTGCCGTGTAATTGGCGAGTGGCGTAATATACTTCCATTTCTTCCAGAATATTTACGCATGCTGTAACAGCCTTATCATCCATCACGAAGAGATCATCAAAGTTTTTATACAGCATAAACAGTCCTTGACGCATATCGAACCAGTTAATCAGACAGGCATCTTCCGAAGCCCAACGCAGGTTAAAATCATCCGGAATAGCATAGACACTCTCAATACTCTCAACCAGACGGTACGCAAAATCCAACGTGGTTTTTACCCCGGCACAGTCAACAACAATAACCTTCCATCCTTCTGCTTCTAGATAGGGCAGCATATGGTTCTCCCAGTACCCACCCTCACGGATAAACAAAGGAGCGGTAAATTCTACGGCAGACCGTTCTTGTTGATAAGGCATGTTTCTCTCTAAAATGCAGACAGGAAAAGGAGTCTAACGATGTTTACTCAGATGAACTTTCTCCCTCACGACCGCCGGTGTAGGAAGTACTCTCGGGGTACTCATCAGGATCATCAATCCACTCCGTACCATCCTCATACAACGGATCAGGAAAACCCTGAGGAAAAAATACTTTCTTAAACCTTTCCACACGTGACCAAGGATATTCGACCCCGTCCATGGCGAACACAACCTTGCCTTCGAAAAACTCTTTTACACGCGGTAAACTCTCCTGCGAGATTTCGAATCCCCACCCAAAAAGAACTTGGTAAAGACCACTACCATGGATCGGGCGTACTGTATAACGTGTGTCCATCTGTTCAATAATATTTACGCATAGGCTCACGTCCTCGTCATCCATTACGAAGAGGTCGTCAAAGTTTTTATACAAAACAAAGAGCCCTTGACTCATATCGAACCAGTTAATCAGGCAGGCATCTTCGGACGCCCAGCGTAGGTTAAAATCATCCGGAATGGCATAGATACTCTCAATACTCTCAACTAGACGATAGGCAAAATCCAGTGTGGTTTTTACCCCGGCACAGTCAACAACAATAACCTTCCACCCCTCCGCCTCCAGGTAAGGCAACATATGATTCTCCCAGTACCCACCCTCACGGATAAACAAAGGAGCAGTAAATTCTACGGCAGACCGTTCTTGTTGATAAGACATGTTTCTCTCTAAAATGCAGACAGGCAAAGGAGCCTAACTATGTTTACTCAAATGAGCTTTCTCCATTGCGATCGCCGGTATAGGAAGTGCTTTCAGGGTACTCATCAGGGTCAGTCACCCAGATACCATTCTCATCATACCGAGGATCGGGAAAACCATTAGGGAAGTATTTCTTCTTCCACTCTTCCTGTTGAGACCAAGGGTATTCAGTGTCAGGACCAGCAAAGATTATTTCGTGACTTTCAAAATAATCCTCCACGCGAGGGAGAAAACCTTTCGACACCTCAAACCCGTACCCAAAAAGAACCTCATACCCTTCATGACCGGCAGGCCGCACAGGGTAATGAAGCTGCATCGAATCAATGAGACGTACTACATAGTTCGCATAACTATCAGCCCCAAGATAATCAGCCATCTTTAGAACATCTTCAAAATGTTTAAGATAAACAAACAGTCCTTGGCGCATATCTAGCCAGTCGATTTCAGTAGCAAGTTCTTCAGCCCAGTATGAGTCAAATTCACCACTAATTTCATTCTCCCAATCAAGTCGGATCGCTTCCATAAGTCGATACCCAAAATCCCTAGTACCTTGCACTCCTGCGCAATCGACCTCCACAACGCACCATCCTTCTTTCTCGAGGTAAGGGCGCATATAATCTTCCCAGTATCGATCTTCTGCAAAAAATAAAGGCGCAACAAATTTCCTAGAAGAATTCTTTTTATAAGGCATCAATTTTCCTTCCTCGATTTTTACCCGATAAGACGAATAAATGTGTGATAATGATCTGGAGAGTAATACATACTCCCATTACTAGCTACTATTACACGGTGTTTTGTTTGTGGGGCGATGGCTTTCCCATTTTCTTGGATATGTTTGCGCGAGGAATTGAATTATAGTCTGTATAAGTAATATCATTGCCGTTTACATCCTTAGTGGGAAGAATGTTACCGGAACTGCCATTTTCTGGCTCGTTATTGTAAAGTTTCGGCTTTTCCAGTTTACGCCGTTCACCGTCCCTAGGAATATCTCCTTCCTTCCAAATATGAGTAGCCCCATCCTTAACTTGAGAAGGAACCATACCTTGATATTCATTTGCTTCCAGAATTCTATGATCTTCACGGTTCTTACCCACAAGCCCGCTAAGCTCAGTGGACCTATCGGGGCTACAGTCTCTTTCCCCCAGGGAGTAAATTTAGGGAGAGATTTCTTCGCATGTTCTTCGGGAGATGAAGTGAAATAGTCAGTTTCAGCAGTTTTGAATTTTTCACGATCTCGATAGTACTCGATTCGTTTACCATCTACCTCAGCGGGCATTTCTTGGCACGGCGTCTTGACTATATCAGCTTCTAAGCTAAATTAAGTTCAGTGGTCTCACAACAGACCTTAGGATCCGACGGCGTATCCAATAATCATAAGAAACCCTCTCTTGGGGTACGTGCTTACGGCAGACGCCTGGGGCACATTCACACGGTGACTGCGCGGTTTTATACCGCACGTATAGCATCATAAGTTTACCAGCCAGAACGCCGTTCAGCACTCGTGTGGATAACCGTAGGAACATGATGGGGACGGCAAAAAGGTGACTTCCCACTGACTATGTCGAAAAGTCACCTTCTACATGAGCTACCCTTCGGTAAGATCTCCTGTTTGCCAGGCTTGGTGATCCTGCCACGAAAAACCAGCAATACGCTCGCCATGAGCAAACAGCTCCCACGGATCGTTCACCGCACCCGCCTGCAGGGTTAAAGTCCACGGGGAACCATCAGAAGCACGCAGTGTTATCACGGGGTTATACCCGTCTTCCGAACCGGAGACCTCAGTGATTACCGTTCCCTGAATTTGCCCCAAACTATCCGGAAAATGATTATCCTGGGGCTGGGACCCCCTGAAAATAGAGCCCTCTGCCGCAGTAAGAACACCGCTACAGTTAATTTGAAGTGCCCAATCCTTCCCAGATAAAACTGCGCAGGCGTCCTCACCCATGATCTCCGCTGCATCAACGGTTAGCGGGAGGTGTGAACGCATACGTTCAAGTACTGAACGGGTATCCCACCCGGCAGGTGTCTCATCCGATGGCTCCAACGGGGCTGTGCCATCAGAAGGAACATACCCAAAATAGTGGCGTGCCTCGGCAAACTATGCGGCACAATAAGCTTTTTATTCTCTTCTGCCTCAAATTCTGGCTTGTATCGATAAACTACAACACTACGACCCGTGTAGAAGTTCTCATCATATGGGTTAATACGCATAGCGTGAGCATAATCAATCAGCATATCCTCACTGAGGCGGTCAGGAATACGCGCAACCTTATATGCTTCTTCCTGCTCAAAGTTAATTGGGAGTCCCTCATGAACGAAACGCCACCGAGAACCCATCTCGCGTTTAACCTCAACACATCGTCGAGCCCGTTCTGTGCGAATATCGCCGGGATTATCAGGCTGAAAAAGAACCTCAAACCGGCGACGACCCCGCACATTCACCCGAGAATCAGCGTGAGAAGCTATAGGGTACCGATTCGGAACATTTGAGATCAGCACGCCGGTAGTATTCAGTAGTCGAGAGGTTGTGTACACAATAGAATCTACATCGTTACTCGGCACACGATTTGTCAAAACCGAAACCCAATAATTTTCGCATTCAGTAAACACAACAGCATCACTGATACGACGCAGCGGCTCAAGGTACGACAGCGCCGCAGCTAACCCGCCCGATTCAACAACCTCATACTGCATGCGATAGCCCAGCTTTTGCTGCCATTCGATATATGCCTGGGCGATATCCTGCAAATCCGCATAAATATAGCCAATTTCGTAGGTAGTGGGCTCATATGCACCGTTAGCTAATGTGTAGTGGGGATTCATAATGCTCTATTCTGTCGTTTATCGCTACGTAAGAATTTAGGATGCGGAACGGATAAAGGTCTTCGTCGCGGGATCATCGTATTCCCGCACAGTACGTATTTCTATTCCTCCATGTTCTGGGTCATTAGCAGCTATACGCTGTGCCTTATACTGCGCGAGCTTGCTCTCTTCAGTCAGCCAGAGAATATAGTACCGCTTACCATCAAGCGTGTACTGCAACTCGGGATGGTTATACCCTACTTGGTAGCCGTAGGCGCTCTGCTGAGGGGCACTAACAAGAATATCCTCAGCGCCCTGATAATGTAATTGCTCGATGGTGCGCTGTAAGTCATCATTCTGGCTGGTAACGGGGCTTATGAGTACCATGTATTTATTCCTTCATCATGGGGTGTGGGGGATGTAATGATCTACATTAGCGATACTACCGGACAGAGTTTACAGGTGTACGAGTTTTCGTCACCAAGGTGCAGGACTTTTACCTTTCGGTCTCCTGACAGTGTGCTTCTTTTCGCTCTTCGTGAGTCTGCCAACTGGGGCCTTCGATAATCTGTTCCCGGTTTTGCATAACACCCCACGGAGTATTTTCATCTTCGCTCAGGATGCGAATTACCCAGTCCTCACCATGAATATCACGAACGGTAATAAGCGGATCATAGGCATCTGGTGTATCCGCTTCAACGGCAACTATCATGCCGCCTTGGAGAGCTTTAATAGGCTCTTGCTGATTCTTCGGAAACCCCCTCTAGATGATCTTTCTCTTGCGCCGGAGCAATACGCCAATCACAATCCACATAGAGCTTAAAAGAAGAATTATCTTTATTACCCGTGAAAGAGAAATTCAAATCTCCCACGCTAACCTGTTCAACCGGTAATGGCAACAATGCCTGTAGCTCACTCAGGCGTAGAGAATCAGCCTGATATTCATCTAAAGGCTCGAATTCATCAGATTTTTTAGATTCATTCTTCTGGGTACTTTCAAAATATATTTTTGAAGAGCCTTCATCATCACCATAGCTGTCGTAAAGATGATCGAGCTTATATTCTTTGCGAGCCTGGACAAAAGTTAAAGGGCGCAAAGACTCAGGGTCTTCATACATCCAAGGTGCATCTACGTTGCATACAAGTGCGGGTCCAGTATAGAAACTTGGATTATACGGGTCAATCCCTAGATGCTGTGCATACTGCAACATTAGCTCTGGAGAAAAACGGTCAGCTACTTTCCGATTCTCATAGACATTCGTATCCTCAAAGCTGAAAGGTGGTTGACCTGCCGCCTGAAAATACCATTTCCGAAGCCCTTGCCGACTTAAATGTATGATACGACGCCCGGTCTTACCGCACAGTTTTTCTCCAGATCCATTATAATAACCAAAAAATATATCTCCATATGATTCCCTATAGCTATCAAGATCTTTATAATTCCTCGGTGGATAAATATTGGGAATATACCTTATTAGAACACAATCAAGAAAATATTTTTTCTCCATATTCCACATAATAGTTGTATAGTCTTGCATTTTTGGACTATTCCTTAACATGACAGTCCACCCGTTCTTACATTGGACAAAAATAATCTTAGTCTCAGCAAATTGCAAAGGCAATAAAGACTCAAATATATTATTTCCTGAAATATGAACTTCTTTACATTTTAAGGTCTTAGGACTTTCGATATTCGATACCCAATTTTTATAGCATTCAGCTACATATTGGTAATTTTCCTTAAAAAATGCTAAGTCATAAGTCACAGGCTCATATTTTCCATCTACAAGCCTGTACCGATCAGTATTTTCAGTCATGACAATTCACACCTTTCCGTACACTAGCTATTTTTTATACGGATCAACAATACGTAGCTCAATACCGCCATGGTTAGGATCATCAGCTGCGATACGTTCAGCATGCCCAATTTCACGTCCCGAAGTAGTACGATCCCATTCAACATAGTACCGTTTACCATCTTTGGTAATTTGAAGATCTGCACGATTCGTCATATCGTCTATTCAGAAGATACAACTAACCCTCAGTATCTGCTGGGTCAATTGTTATACCCCGCCAACTCCTAATAGTATCTTCCTTATTTTTAACATACAAAGGATGCTCAGCCCCAGGATCATTTTCATCGAAATCAGGAATCACGATCGCCCGACCCTCAAAAAACTCCAACACCTGATCAAGATGCTCTTGAGAAACCTCCATACCATAAAGAATATTCGCAGGATCATACTCCCCATTCTCATCCTCCGAATACCGGTACCTCAGCTCAGTATCCACAGTCTGCAACAGCTGTGCAGCCCACTTCGCCATATAATAATGAGGATCATGAGGACTCTGGAGTAGCGCATCATAATTCTTCAAAACAAAAAAGAACCCCTGACTCAAATCCAGCCAATGCAGATCCTCAAGATACTCATGAATCCAATCATCCGGCAACCGAGGAACCTCATCAGGAAACTCAATAGCCTCAAAAACCATCACAGAAGCTTCCGCAGACCCCGAAGACTCCAATAACTTTTCACAGGAAAGCTCAATAATCTTCCACCCAGCCTGCCGCAATAACTCTAACTGCCGTTCTAAAACACCATCCTCCCGCACATAAACAACCGGGAAAAAGACGTTATCCCACTCATCAGTATAGAATCCCATAATATTTCTACTCCTTAATCGAAATAACCGTCTCATCATGATGCGGAAATAAAAAAATTTAAGGGTCACCCATGAAGTGGCAGTACCCCAATCATGAATAACCCTCAATATATACGAACGTGCTTATATACTATTCTGTATCATCAACATCTTCACTATGCACCAGGTGCACCTTCGAGGCAAGAACAGGGTCATAAAACGGTGATTCAGGATAATACCGAGGATCAGCAACATAGATACCCGTAGCCTGCGGATCATGGTTAATAACCCCACCAAAGAGCTGACCTGTCTTATCGTAGAGAGGATCCGGGGCACCGTTCGGGAAATTCCTTCGCTGTTCTTCCTCAAAATCGGACCATGGATACCGCACACCCTCACCGGCAATCATCACGTTCTCAGCACCCATCAGCTCCTCAAGCTGTGGAATATACGAGGTGGGAAGACCGACACCATACCCCACCACCACAGGATACTGCTCGTAAATATACCCACGAAGATCAGAATAGTAGTAGCTCATACGTTCAGCTAATTGAAGCGCATACTCCGGGGCATAAAAAGGCGAACACTCTTCCCGTACGCTAAAAAGATCCTCAAAGTTCTCATAGAATACAAAAAGACCCTGACGCATATCATTCCAATCAGCTTCCTCAACAGCATCTTTAACCCAAAACCCGTTCACCCACTGATCCGGAGCAATATTAAACCCAAGCGCTCGTAAAAGCCTACGCCCGAGTTCATGCGAACTATCTACCCCAGCACAATCCACCTCAACAATAAACCACCCCTGTTCCTGCAGGCGAGCTTCATGATTTTCTCCCAGTACCCGCTCTCCTGAGTGAACACCGGAACAATGAACGCATCTTTATATTCACATTTGTATGTCATCACCTTATCCTTAGATGATTCGGATAAAGATTTCATACTGATTCTTCAGCCGTCGCTGTCATCTCAAGCTAGACCCGTCTATTTCAGACTTATATAGACCAAGTCTAAGTTCTCTTCAGTAGACGGTATACCTGACGACCTATTCTGATGGCTACTCAACCATATGAGTCATACCCGAGCGCACAACCTCAGTCATGCCAGCCTTATCCACCGAATCCATCACCGAACACAACGCAGCTGATAACAACCGCGACTCAGTATAAGGACTAAACCGGTACTGCTGCAGGCTAGGTTCTTTACCCGCAATCAAGGTCAGCATAAAATTCTCAAGCGACCAGTCAGAAGCATCTTTGACGGCCTTGACCATATCGGACCCATGGGCCTGCACCCATGCCTGATCTATAGATTGATTCTCAAACCGAGTACCAGTTGAATTGAGCGGGTACAGGTTAGGTTTTGAAGAATTTTGAGCCTCAAGATCAAGCACCTTTTTAAGAGCTTCTTCTGTCCGTTGCTGGATCTGCTCGGTACCGTCAGAAATCTCTTCAGTATGGTCTTTGGTGCCAGGCAAACTTGCAACGATCTCTTGCTCCGCTAAAGCCTCCTGAGTGTTTGGGAACTCAGGAAGATGATATCCATGTTCTTTCAACCCTTGCGTCAGCTCAAAAATAAACGCAATCAACTTACTGAGCTTTTGCATCAGAACATCCGTCTCAGGACCTTGCGCATCATGATCCAGACCGTGCACAGGCACATAGCCAGGTACCTCGAACTTATGACTATTCCAAAGCTGCGCAAAATTATTGTATCGCGTCAAAATACGAATAAAGTCTGATTCCCACGTAGGATCAAGCAGGTCTGCCCGGTAATCCGGAGTAATTTCCTGACCATGCTGAATAGACGCCGTGATGCGGCTTATGGCTTCAAGAGCCGTAGCAATATTTTCTAGAGATGCAATATCATCACGCATTTCTGCCAACAACAGCAAATAGTTAGGATAGGTAATCGTAATAGTCTCGACCGTGCGGGGGTCTTCGGTTAGTTTTCCAATAAACCAACTATAGCCTACATCTGTCATGGTAGTGCCTCTCCTGATATATCTTTCTCGGTGATTATTGATAGGTTATGTTCATGATAATTGTGGCACAAGGGTAAAGATAAAACGTAAATCCACTACCCTGCGCCAACTTCTTATGGTAGTTCCGAAATCCTCAAAAGGATTAGGTATATAGGGTGCAAAACCCAGCTTGAACCCCAAGACGACTATTCTTCTACGGGATATCCTGCATCACCCGTGTACGCGGGACTCTCCGGGTACCTTTCAGGATCAAAAATCCACTCCCCCCGCTCATCACACCGAGGAGCTGGGAACCCCTGAGGGAAATATTTTTTCTTCCGCTCCTCATGCCAAGTCCACGGATACTCCACCACCTCCGGGCCAGCAATGAGGATCTCATTATTTCCTGTAAAGAACTGCTCCACACGCGGCAAAGAAGCCCGGCTCACCCCGAACCCGTAGCCCTAAAGTCACCTCATAATCATCCCCAGACCGAGGACGTGGGCTAGGACGCATAGGATAGACCAGACGCATATAATCAACCATATGCACGGCATAAATAGCGTGACTATCGGTCCCTAAACGGTCCGCCATCGACAGAACATCCTCAAAATTTTTATAATACACAAACAACCCCTGACGCAGATCAAGCCAATCAACCTCAGTAGCATATTCAAAAGCCCAATGGACATCAAACTCATACGGAAAAGAATCCCAATCAAAATCCAGGGCTGTTAAAAAACGACGCCCAAAGTCCAATGATCCAGTGGCTCCAGCGCAATCAACCTCTGCGATATACCACCCTTCACGCTCAAGATAGGGCTTCATACAATTCTGCCAATACCCATCTTCCTCAATGAAAATCGGAGCAATAAAAGGTTTTGAAAGATTATGTTCATATGGCATAAGCTTTTTCCTTTCAGATTTAGTCAATAAGACGAATAAAAGTTAGATAATGATCTGGCGAATAGTAGATACTTCCATTACTCCCCACTACCAAACGATGCTTACCACGATCAAGCCCCAGCTTACCATTTTCTTTATTGGTAAGCTCTGGCGGTTTTACATCATACTCGGTATAGGTAATCGGATTACCATTCACGTCCTTTTCCGGAAGAATATGACCTCCACTATTATTCTCAGGTATATTTTTATATTTATAAGGGCCTTGAGCCTTCTTCCAGAGTTTATCCTCAGGCAAACGTCCAGTTTCCCAAATGCTCTTCACAGACTCTTTAATCTCCTGAGGAATTACCCCTTTGAAATTATCAAGACTAATAATTGAGTGCTTCGTCTTCTCAACCTCACTGAGGCCTTCAAAAGCAGTGTTGTAGTCAGCCTCAGTCTTCTCAGCCTTCCAAGGCGAAAACTCAGGCCTAGGTCCTTCTACACCACCATTTTTAAGCCCTTGATAATAGTCCCGCTTAGCATCGTGGAACTCTCCAAATTCATTGTGATACCTCACCGGAGTTCCATCGATCTCTGACACGCTGCCAATACGAGAAGCCTGAGGTAACTCAGTATCGACCCAAGACTTCAGATCATTAGGATACATGATTTGCTGAGCAGGTTTATCAACCTCAGAATGTATAGGCTGAAGGCTACGATCATCACGGAGCACTCGCACTGCTTCCCGTCCCTCTGGCGTGAGGTTCTCAACCTTTGGTTCCTCAACAGGTTTCAGCTGCACCTCAGGCTCACGCACACCACCAGCAGAACCACGAGCCACCACAGCATCATCAGCCACACCACCAGGCTTAACAGCCTGCATACCAGCAGCACCAGACTCAACACCCGAAGCAGGCGGAACCTCGCCCACCTGCGGAGCCTCCACCGGCTTGAGCGGCACCTGCGAAGCACCACGAGAAACACCCGAACCCTCTACCGGAGCAACCTGCGGAACATCAACACGCGACACCGCAACCGGCGGAACCTCCACCGCAGAACGAGCGCCAGCACTAGGACGCAACGGCACATGCGCCCCACTCTCAGGGACTACAACCCCAGACGCAGCGAAACCACTACCCCGAAAATCCAGATTCGACGCATCAAACAACTGCCGACCATACCGGCCCTCATACAACGCGTCCTCAGCACTACGCCCACCAGAAGACACAGCACCCTTCCGATACAACTGCGGGTACTTCACCACCACCGAACGCCCAGGCACCACCCCAGGACGAGCACGCCCTGACGACGACATACCCCCAGGCACACGCACCTCATGAGCACCCCACCGAATCCCAAAACGACTCAGCAAAGGCTTCAAAACAAATTTAAGACCCTTACCAACACCAAGCGTTACCAAATCAATAAGAGCGCTAAACAGACCTTCCTGAATAATCTCATTCGGGTCAGCCTTACCCTTATGCCATATTTGAGAAAAATACGACCATTCCATCGAAACAAGCATAAAAGCGCCCATAGAAGCTATGAACGGGTTGAATGTTATAACGCCCACTACAATAAGAGCGACAGCCACAAGACCCAGCCCAAGAACAGCCATTTCCGAAGGATGCGAAGTAATCCACCCCCAAGGATCACGCATAAAATCTTCATAGAACTTAATCTGAGTAAACCCATAACTAAGCGCGAAACGATTAAAATCTTTGCCGAACGAATCCAGCTTCTCCTCGAGGGAAGGAGTGTAATATGCATCATGTAACTGACGAGCCTCGTCAATCGTCAAAGGACGCCGCCCCGTCGGGTCAAACATATTCACCGGATCCCCACCAGCAAAAACATACGGAGCACCCATCCACCCCGAACCCATCACAGAATCCAACGGGTCAGGAGCAAGGAACCCGGCAGTGGCAGGATCATACATGCGATCCCCCCATCAGCTCACCACCGGCAGTCACCAGCGACCCATGTGCGCTCAGCCCCACGCCCACGGGCAAACCAGCCTGCCCCAGAGCAAACCCCTGATTATCAGAAGACACACCCCAGCTAATAGGAGCCGGAATTCCCCAAACATCCACGCCAAACCCGGCAGGATCAGATACAGGTCCTGAAGCGCGCTGAAGCCCATACCCCAAGCTTTCAGTACCCAACGGGGTGTCACGACCGCCTATAACCGTGCTGGATGCAGGCGTCTGCACCGCACCCACGCCCAGCAGCTGAGGAGCATTACCAGCCGCCGGGCCCCATAACATAGGGGAATAGTTACCACCCTCACCAGAGCCCAAAGACCCACCAGAAACCGCTACAGGCATGCCCCGTTCTGCTGAGTTAACAAACTGCACATCAGACGTGAGTACTCCTGAGTTTTCATGATCACCTGAATACGTGTGCACCCGCTCCAGGGACCCCAATACGTCCCAGTCCCACCGGGTTACAGAACCATCACACCCGGTGGCCTGCGTACGGAAGCCACGCTCATTATAGGTGTACTCAATAGCGGCAACACGCACCATGCCTTCAGGCGCCTCACTAGCAGAATCTGCATTAACAGCACCAGCTGAGACGGCTTCGCCCTGCACGGCTAAGGCCTTCTCATACACGCGCATAGACTGAACCCGTCCACCATCAGCGTAAGTGAACACACGCAGCCTCACCAAGTTCTCACCTTCGCAGGCTTCTTCCCGCAGGAGCAGCCCAGCATGGTCATACACCCAATCCACCGCATGGCCTGTGGAATTTACCGCGCGAATCAGCCTGCCAGCCGCATCATAAGAATACGTGCACGTAATACCCGCTATGGTGTCTTCCACCCGCGTGATTTTCCCAAGCTCATTACGTTCTACCCGCACACCACGCTCAGGCCCACAGGTGCCCTGCTCGGTATACTCCACCACAGCGCCAGCGGCATCCCGCACCCACCGGGCAACCGTCTCATCTAACTGGGTGCTTTCCAAGTATCCCAAAGCATCATAGGCAAACCGGGTAGGTTCCTGCTCCTGAACCGTCATATCATCAGGGCCGCTACGAGCCTGTGAGAGCCGACCCGCCGGGGTGTACGCCAATGTTGTGTGTTCGTAAGGTGTTACCTGCTCAACCAGCCGTGAATCAGCATCATAAGCGTAGCGCACCGTGTACGCACCGGCAGCAGCAAAATCGCTCACCGGGTCATCCCCATACCCGCAGGCGGAACCAGCCCCACCCAGTAACTGGGCACGCTCCACACGCTCAAGCCTGCCCAAGGCATCAGAAACATATGTGGTCTCCACAAAAGGCTGCGCCGAATCGTCCCTAGTGTCAGCACCGGTTTTCGGAAGGTTAGCCGCCGCCAACCAGTCACGTACCACTAGCTTGCGACGCTGCACATCCTGCACCCACTCGCAAGCCAACTGTGATGCCCCGCCGGGTGGCACCACCGACGTGCTCGCAAGTTCACCAGCCTCATCATAGGCGTACAAGACCCGTGACGAATCAGCATGAGTCACCGCTGTGCACCGGTGCGCGGCATCGTATTCGTAGCTAGTTGTAGCCCCAGCAGGGTCGGTAGTAGAAACCATATTCCCAGCCGCATCATACGAATATGTAGTAGTTGCAAACCCGGCGGCTGTCGCCACCCGCTGTGCCACCAATCGGGACGCAACATCATAATCGAAGAAACATACACCACCGGTGCCTGAGATGGTTTTGGTGACGCGCCCGCACGCATCGTATGAGAACCTGCGTGTACCCCATGCACTATCCACCACGAGCACTGGGCGGCCAGCGGCATCGTAAGAATAACGGCCAATAAGCCGGCCACCACGGCGGTGCTCGAGAACCCGCCCCGCGGGGTCATAGCTGAATGATTCCACAACGGTACCGGCGCAGGTTTTTGCCACCAAACGTGAATCCGCATCATAGGTGTGTTCAGTTGTATACCCGTCAGGGTCAGTCACAGTGGACACCCTGCCGCAAGCATCATACGTGTAAGCAGTTACCGCCCCCGTAGCGGAGATCTGCTGAATCACCCGGCCAGCGGCATCGTAAACCTCACGATGCTCACCATCAGCAGCATCAGTACGAGTTACCACCGTATGCGCGCCAGGATGGCTTTTTATATCCTGCTGAATGTGTGAGATAGAAGGCAGGTTAGAAACGGACGGTGAGACTGACTGGTGCGCACCAGATGTCACACCGGTAGCCAAGTTTTCATAGGACCAACGGGTCAGCCCTCCGGAAAAGGTCAACAAGTTCACGGATCCTTCCCAAAGAATCCAGCGTGGTGCGCTCAGTACCGTTCGCGTTCTGAGTCTTATACAGCCCCTTGGCAATGTCACGGGTGGTGCGCTCCCATACACCAGTGGGGTCAATATGCTCCACCAGTGTGTCAGCAGCATCATAATCTGTGCGCCACACCGACCCAGCTGGGTCAATCAGTTCAGTCACACGACCCATGCCATCACGCAATATACGTGTCACAGCACCGGACGGATCAACAATCCGGTTCAAGTACCCTATCTCATCAAATTCGCTGGTGGTACGGGCACCGTCTGGCGCAATAACAGCCGCCACATCCCCTGTCTCGTTATATTCAAAACCATATATGGCACCAGTTGGGTCCGTCACTGTGGAGATTTTTCCCGCCTGTGTATACGTGTAACGGGTAGTGGCCCCTGTCGGGTCGGTCAGCAAAACAGGGCGTGAAGCATCATCATACTCAGCATATGTGGTTGCGCCCGAAGGCATTCGTACAGCGACAACCCGATCATTCGCATCATAAGACATAGCGATGGTGTCGCCTATAGCATTACTGGTCTGCACCAGGTTATCCCGCTCATCATAAGCAAAACTGATAAATACCCCGGTCGGGTCTGTGACACGAGATACCTTCCCAGAGGGAGTGTACTCATACCGGGTGGTGGCACCATTACGAGTAACTGCCGAATGCAGCCGTGAAAAATCATCAACATACTCGTAATCGATGCTCTCCTGAGCAGGCTCCTTATTCGCACATGCCATCCGCGAGGCATATACACGCACACTGCATAAACGATCCAAAGCATCGTAGGTGAAAGTTGTTAACGTACCAGCTGGGGTGAGTTCCTTAATAATGCGCCCACGCTCATCAGCACTACGCACAATGCGAGCGCCGTCAGGAGAAATGGATTGTATGCGGTTGCCATACATGTCATAGATAAACCCGGAGCGCAGCCCCTCCGCAGAAGTAACTGAAGTTAGTCGGCCTTTTTCGTCGCTAACCCACGTATCTGCGTATCCTATGCGTTTCTCTTCACCATCGTGTGAGGTTTGATGAATGTGCCGTCGTTTCCTCAGCAGTTGCGGTAGCGTCATGCGCCCTTCTCGGAGTCCTAACAACCACCTGCGTAATGCCGCCTGGCAGGGTACGTATAGTCGATGATGCACCCATGTTGGCCCGATCTGTTGGGTAACACGCCCAGGGATATTCTGGGTCCTCATAAATATTCGTAACTTCACGTACGTCACCGGAGCCAGTGACTGTCTCAATAAGCCCCTGCTCTGTATGCGTATATGCCCGTGAGTCGAGGACCTCAAGAAGTTCAGTGTTGTTGGTGGAGCTTTTCAGGGTGCTATATGTACGGGCTGATGCTAAGTGCCCTGATTCAGTGTACGTATACTCTACCCGTCGAGTACCGGCAGAGGCCGTGACCACACGGCCTGCGTCTTTATTCGAACCGTAACTAGCTAATGCACTGTCCGCCTGCACCCACAATCGCGCAAAGCCGGGCGCTAGAGCGGTTTTCGTTCTCACAGTCTTGCCCGCTGCCGGTGTACAACGCTGCTACCGTAGACTGCGCGTTCCCGTGCCACGAGCCTATCCATGCTCCGGTAAGCGTGTAGTAATGAAAGGCTCCAGCGTTATTAGAAACAACATAAAAATCAGTGCTGCCGTCCAGCGCACTGTACCCGTCGGTCGCCGGTACGCTGGCTACTAGTTCCGCGATAGCGCGGTACCCAACGCGGAAAGCACGGGTACGTTGAGCGTCCTCATCGTCTGTATTGTGAGCAGAAGCGGAATGGGGTCCACTAGCGCAACGTGCAAGCCACCACGGTTCACCAGCCGCACGTTCAAACCCGGTACCCATGCGTGAGAAGAACAACTGACGCCCATCGGCACTTACCCAAATGGCACCTGCATTAGTCACCTTAAGGTGCGTATCAATGGTGGAAGACCAGCCTACTCCGAAAACACCAGTGGGAGGCTCATACCCTTCAAAGCTGCTGGCAGAACCGGTGGCAGCAATGCTGTTATACATGCGGCTTAGCTGTAGACTGCCGAAGGTCAGATCATGTTCTTCCTCAATAAAGTTACCGGTGGCAACATTGACCGGGTCACTCGCGTAACCACTCGTGGGGGTAGTTCCGTATACTTGCACGTCCGGGACTTTAAGGAATTTACGTCCCGGATTAATACTGTTACGCTTCAAAAATTCAGTGAGAGCAGCATCCGTAATAACAAATTGCCCGTTCGAGCCAGCCACCCGGAAAGCCTGGGCAACAGCTTTCAGCCACATGGCGTCATGGGAGTTATCATTCAGCCAGTGAACTGTCGCTTCCAGCAGGCCATCAATCAGGAGAGTGCCCCAATGGCAGGTCTGCTGGTATCTCTCATATGCAGTGCTGATGGATTTAAAGTAGAAGGTCATATCATCGTAGAGGGGTCCCATCACGAAGTCTGCGAACTGTTCAAGGGCAACAGGAACAGCAGACGAAACCCCTGTTGATGACCCTAAACTCTCGGCGTATTTCTCACTATCGGAAGGGCGTGAGCTTCCGTAAGAATTGGATAAATCATGGTCCATGCCGTTAGGGTTCACAACGATAGTGGGCTCTTGTGAGGCAACATATGAAGGCCCTTCCCCCTGAATATGGAGGGCTCCATCTTGATAAGAAATGCGAGACAGGGTATCAAGTCCGTTAGAAGATATAGCATATTTCAATGCCTCATCCCGCATCTTGCGCCGGTGCTCTTCTTCAGCTTCCCGCGCTTTACGCCGGTTATCCTGCTCGTGATCTGCTGCCTCCGCGATCTTACGCACAGCCTGGGCAGCCCGGAACACGCATCTGCTAGCCGACCGGCATCAGTAATACACTGGTCACAATTTATCTTAAACAGCTCAGCATACTTACCATTAAACTGCTCTTGAGCCTTATTCGCCTCAGCACGAATACTCCCCTTGTATTCACGGAGTTTACTTGCGGTACTATCAAAGGTATTAGCGAGTGCTGCAGCATCAACCTGACTATATACAACAGGTTCAGTATTCGGATTAGCGTTGACATGTACGACTACACGCATGTGCTGGGTCAGCTCCCCGGAAGCTAGAAGCGAATATTGCCACAGTAATCATAAGTGATTCTTGTAGATTACTATTACACAACACTGTAAATGTTCAGATTATTTTCAAACATTTCTCTAGCTCAAGTATCCATTTTACCCCAAGGTGCCCCAGAGCTGCCAGCAGTCTTATTAGTGGGTGTGCCGCGGCT
>BNJS01003327.1_pt1 | contig 25712 bp, 32 predicted proteins | sample 8540461 | NCBI WGS metagenome assembly BNJS01 (sample SAMD00202454, study PRJDB9452) | human saliva metagenome | isolation source: human saliva | place: Japan | reverse complement strand
GCTTCTTCATATAGGGCGCTTTTGCGCCCTGCGCTGAATGCCCCACATAGCTCCCTGCTGCATGGCTCTTCCGCTACGATGATGGGGTAGCGAGCTATATTGCCCTTTTCCCCGAAGAGTGGAGAAAAACGGCCGTCCCCGTAGTGCTATAAGTCGGCTCCTATACAGCTTTTTCCTTCGTCTTGGTACGTGATTTATAATCTCCGTGCGTAAATCCCTATCGTCCACGTGCGTAGTCCTAAGATCTACGTACGTAGACAAAGCTTTAGACGTAGTGCTACGCAGCTTTTTTTCGTAGACTTTGAGGGCATTTTCTCAAAGAAGACGTACAGCTATCATATAATGAGCGGCAGCCCTCATCGGGGACTGCCGCCGCTCACTGTGAGTGGGGGTCGATCGGACTAATAGAACATACCGCCCGTCTTCTCGTTGGCGCGGGAGCTACAGCATTGTCCGTGAAGTCAGGGCCGATATTCTTCCGGGCTTGCCGAGGATCTTCTCGAGGCGGTAAGCCGCAGCCTTCGCCAGAGGCACTTCCTTACCCTCAGGGTCTTCATCTTCTACAACCCCAGCGGCGAAGTCCTCAATGGGGCGTAGCGGCTTCTTGATATCGTTCGTCGAAGCGTACTGCTTGATCGAGTAGGGGCCGTAGATGTAAAGGGGGATGCTGAGGTGGAGGAGACGATTACCAGCTTTCACCGTCGCATTGGGAGCGTAGACGTGGGAGGCGTTTCCGCCCTCGAGCTTACCCTTCGTGGTAGCGTAGAGGTCGAAGTTCAGCGTCATCTGTGAGCCGAGCGTGGGGAAGATGGCATAGCCCTTGAGGTTGACGGGGTCCTTCTCGTCACGGAACTTCGTCTGACCGTGGTGTGCTGACTTCGTGAAGTCCTCCGTATCGAGGTTCGTGTACTCGAAGACATCGGAGAAGTCCGACTTGGTCGTGATGGCTGACTGGCTGTCGTAGTCCTTGACGTCGGAGGGGTAGATGAAGAGCTGGTAGGCGCCCTTAGCGGAGAGCTGCTTGTCGAGGAGCTCGCCCTTCGAGTTGTAGCACTCGAAGAGGATGCCGTACTGAGGGTAGTCGCTACCCGAGATCTCGCCCGTGAAGGGGTTCTCGCGGCGCGTGTCACTCCAGCGCAGGGCGAGCAGCTTGTCGAGCGTATAGGTCACGCTTGCGTTGCCGATCTTCGCCGTGCTCTCGCTGAGCTTCCACTCGCTGCCCTGCTTGGTGTAGGTGACGACCTGCTCATCCTGCAGGTTGCGGTTCTCGAGGTCAGCCTCGGAGGGGAGATAGTGGAAGCTCTTCTTGCCGTGAAGGTGGCCGATCTGCAGGCGGATGACGACCTTGGCGATGTCGAGGTCAGAGCTGGGGGTGACAGGTGAGGGAGTAGGTGTGGGCGTGGGCGTCGGAGGTACGACGGGTTCGTTATTGGACTTACCGGAGCAGGCCGTAGCGATGAGGCTGAGGGGCTGCGATACTGGCGAAGGCAAAAGCCTTGAGACGGTTCGTTGTCATAAGTGTCTGAGGGATTAATTAGTTAGAAGAAGTCTTCACGACCCGTGAGGTCGGTGGTGCCGGCGTCGACGACGAAGGTGACGTTCAGCGAGATATCCGACTCTTGGTCGATGGGATAATAGAGGTTGTTGTAGAAGGGCATCGCCTGACCGTTGTAGATCTTCGGCTGGTGCGCATGCATGAGCATGATCGTCAAGAGGAACTTCCAGTCGGCACGCGTGAAGCGGATGAGACCCTTGAAGCCCATGGGATTGCTTGTGCCCGTGAACTTGCTCTCGGGCGCATTGTAGGGCTGATTCCACGGCGTGACGTCGACGTAGCGATAGTCATAGCCGAGCTCTTCGGGCTCCTTGACGGCGTAGGTGCGCCACTTGCCACGGATGAACTCGCGGGTGAAGCGCTCGAAGAAGTGCTGGTGGATGCGGTCTTGGCCGTTCTCGATGAACTGCCCGTTCATCAGCTCACGGCGCGCATCGAGGTAGTCGATCTCGAGGAGGTAGACGACATCCGACTCAGTATCGGTGCTCTTGACGGAGAACTGCGATACGCCCTGCTCTTCGCTGGCGAGGAAGCCCTTACTGGTGAGTGAGAGGGTCATCTTCTCCTCACGGCCCGTGAGGGTGATATCGGCGAGTGTGGGCTCAGCATCCCAGCGGGTGGGGTCGTTGAGCTTGGCTTCCTTGAGCGTGAAGATGACGTAGGAGGGGTTATCGTGGCGCTTATTCAGTAGCTCGTTGGTCGGCTCCTTGGGGTCGCAGGCCGTGAGAAGCGGGACAAGCGTGAGGAGCAGAAGGAGGAGCCTCTTGGGGCTCCCGCATAGCTGTCGTAGAGTCATAGGATGAGAGAGATAAGCGAGGTGATCAGAACTTCCACAGGAGTGAGGCGCGGATGTCGCGACCCGCTTCGTGGGCGTAGTAGCGAGCACGGTTCGTGTACTCCTTGTATTCGGCATTGAGGAGGTTGTCGCCCGTGAGGAGGAGGCGCAGGGACTGGCCATTCTTCAGCGTCTTCGAGAGCTCGACTTCGGCACCCCATACCCCGTAGGCGGGCGGTGCGTCAGCGATGTCGATAGCGGAGTCGAAGCGCGTCTGGCGAGCGACGAAGAGGTGATTGAGCGTGACCTTTCCCGAGAAGCCCCCGCCGAGCTTTGGGCTCCAGCTGAGGTGCTGACCGAGGTGGAAGGAGGGGATATAGGGGAAGAGCTGGCCCGTGCCACGCTCGTTAGCCCATACCATGAAGCTCTTCACCCCGTACTCGATATCCTGTGGGAAGCGGTATGATGCGTCGATGTCGAAAGCCACGGAAGAAGGCATCACGCTGCTGATAGGTGAAGAAGGGATATTCGCCCGAGAGCGTCGTGTGCATCGTGTGCGTCGGCGCATCGATAGATATAGCCGTCGATCCACTGCAGATAGCCATCGGCACGCACGTGTAGGCGCTCACCGAGTGCTCTACGGAGGTGATCCACTTGTAGCCGCGCTCGCTCTTGAGGTCGCGGTTCCCACGGATGTAGATCGCCGAGCCGTGCTGATTGCCTTCGCTGTAGAGCTCGTGGACGTGGGGCGCGCGGAAGGCAGCCCCGAGGTTCGTCGTCACGTGCCACAGCGGCGAGAGGTGGTAGTGCCCGCCGATGCTGTAGGTGACGTTCGTGAAGCGCTTCGTGTCCTTGAAGAGCTGCTGATAGATGTCGTAGCCAGCTACCTTGAGCGTCATCTGGTCGAGACGCAGTCCGACCTCAGCACCCCAGCGCTCGGCTTGGTACTTCTGCAGGAGGTGTGCTGCACCCGTGACCTCGGTGTAGTTCGGGATGATGGGCACGACACCCGTGCCAGGGCGGTTGTAGTTCTCTGTGCCGACGAAGTGCAGGCCCACCTCCGTATCCCAGCGGTGGTAGTGCTTGCGCCAAGCGGCATCCGCCTGGAAGCTCTTCAGGTCGAGTGCCAGCGTAGGGAAGGAGGAGCGGTCATTGCGGCGGATGTTGTACTCATCTCGGCGGTCGGTCTGCAGGGAGGTCTGCAGGGTGAAGGTGCCGAGATGCTCATCATCATAGCGCCCCTTGACGCTCCACAGGCGGTGCAGGACGTCGTGGTGAGGGTAGTCAATATGGCGGGAGAAGGGGCGGAAGGTCAGCGGACGACCACGCTCGATGAGCGCCTCGATCTCGTTGGCATTCTTGAGGTGACCCGAGGGAAGAAGCCCCGTCTTATTCTGATACTGGCTGAAGTAGCTCTCGAGTGAGAGGTGCTCGCCACGCCAACCGAGGGCGAGTGAGTAGTCCAGCTCCTTGACGCCCGTATTGGTGAGGAGGTACTTCGCCGTCGAGCGGTCACCCGCATTGGTGTAGGAGAGTCGCGCACGCCAAGCAAGCGAAGGCAGGAAGGGCAGAGCGCCTTCGAGCTTCGCTACCTCGGTGAAGCGACGGCCGTTGGTGGCGAAGCTCGTCGCCAGCGTCCCCTGCAGGGCGCGTCCACGATAGGGGAGTGCACTCTGCCCGAGGATGATGACGCCCGCGAGGGCTTCGGAGCCGTGTGCTACCGCTTCGGCGCCCTTGACGACGTGGACCTGGTCGTTGGCATCGACGCTGACCTCGGGGGCGTGGTCGTCACCCCACTGCTGGCCCGACTGGCGGACGCCATTATTGACGATGAGCACACGTGTGCCGTACATGCCGTGGATGACGGGCTTTGCTGTAGTTGTGCCCGTCTGCAGGCTCGTGACGCCGCTGACCTCGGTGAGGAGCGAGGCGAGGTTACGCCCGAGGTTACGCTCGATGCGCTCGGTAGAGACCTTCGTGGAGACGACGTTGGCGGAGACAGGACGGCGGTTGCCGACGACCTTCACCGAAGAGAGGTCGCGCTCCTCAGGGCGCAGACGCAGGGTGAAGGGGCTGAGGGGTGCTGCGGAGCTTGTCCAGAGGGATGAAGCCTTCGTGATAGCCGATGAGATGGACGTGCAGGCCGTCCTCCTCGCTCCCCGTGAGGGCGAGGGTCAGCTGGCCCCTTGAGGTCGGTCTGCATGGAGCGACGGCCGATGTGCTGACGGCGCCTGGGGAGGGGCTCTCCAGTTCGATCGTCGAGGGACCCTGGATGATGAGGCTACGGCTCTGGGCATGCGCAGGGCATGCACCCAGGGCAAGGGCGAGGAGCATCCCCAGAGATAGGAGGACGCCGCGCCATCTTGCCAGTGATAGATAGCACATAGGGTAGGAAAAGGATGATATGGATGAAGGGTCGGGAAGAGGCTATGGCATAGCGGTCCTCTTCGCGTATATAGCCAGCTGTAGCCACGAGCTACACGGCTAAGCGTAGCACTCCCATACAGGCAGGGAGCACGCTATAAGTGATACATAGGGGGTAGAGGCAGGGCAAAGATTACCCTACAAGTGGCCTCTGGTAGCTGATTTGAGGCGAAGGTGGGAGGTGCCTGCAGCTGTACCCGCATCCCTGCGGATCGAGTGGGCAGGCGCACCAGGCGCACCCCGAGGAGGCACACGCCGAGAGCCACTGCTGCGAGCAGCGTGCCGATGGCGAGAGCTAAGAACGGGGTATGGACGAAGTGACAGATCGAGCAGTCGGTCTTCGTCACGTGGGAGGTGTAGCCCTCTGTAGACACGACATCCTGCACGGCGTCAGCGCGGTGGCTGAAGTCGTGTAGGCTGACCATCGCCAGGAGACTCAGGAAGAGCCCGAGGAAGAGGGTCGCCAGCCGACGGGTATATCGCTCGTTGGTCTGCATAATCTTGTGCGAGGTGCTACTGCCTGCAAATATAACGAATTCAGACCGAAGGCTTATATCAAAGGAAGAGAATCCGCCTGAGGAAAAGTGGTATTTGCGTGGAGAAAAAGGCAGCTTCCCGTAGTGATCTTCCTCTGTCTACGCACGTGGTCTTAACGACTACGTACGTAAATCCTAAAGACTACGCACGTAGATATTAGAGCCACGTACGTAGATGAAGCTTATCTACTATGGGTTCGCAGCTTTTCTTCGTATGGATAGGCGGTCATTCCACTATTGTTTCTTGCTTTTTCCTGCGAAGAGGCGAGGCTCAAGGTCGCACTGCTATGCGCTGCGTAGCGTACGGCACGGTGCAAGCGTCTTGTAATGGATGGGAGCGGTATCCCTGCTCTTCGCTCCCTTGCTCGCGCATTCCTTCGTGCGCTCAATATATATAATGTTGTACACGCTGACAGCGGGAGGTGGGGGCGGTGTGTCATATTGGCAGGAGGCGCGCAGAATGGGGCTTCGCTGGGCTTTGGCACGCTCCTTGCTCGGTAGAGGACGTGGGCGGGGAGCCTTATACCCCAGCCCCAAGCGAAACGAAGAATATAAAACAACACATATAACTACTTAGATCATGAGCATTAAGCCCCTGGCAGACCGCGTACTCATTCGCCCCGCTGCCCAAGAAGAGAAGACCGTGAGCGGTATCATCATCCCCGATTCAGCTAAGGAAAAGCCCCTGCGTGGCGAAGTCATCGCCGTAGGTGGTGGCACGAAGGACGAAGAGATGGTCCTCAAGGCTGGCGACGTCGTCCTCTATGGCAAGTACGCTGGCACCGAGATCGAGCACGAAGGTGAGAAGTACCTCATCATGCGTCAGTCCGACGTCCTCGCTACGATCTAATCCTCTCGCTAAGTAAGATTATGGCTACGCAACCCAAGCCTGGAGCTACTAATCCTGGATCTGGCTGGCCTTCCCGCACCGGTAATCCAAGCGGGAGGAAATCGCACCAATAACCCTTCATCCCCAAGTAGAAAAATAATACGATATATCTATCATGGCAAAAGAAATCAAGTTCGATATAGAGGCACGTGAGAGCCTCAAGCGCAGCGTCGACGCTCTGGCTAACGCCGTCAAGGTAACCCTCGGCCCCTAAGGGTCGCAACGTCATCCTCGGTAAGACCTACGGCGCACCCCACATCACCAAGGACGGTGTCTCCGTAGCTAAGGAGATCGAGCTCGAAGATCCATTCGAGAACATGGGTGCTCAGCTCGTCAAGGAGGTCGCTTCGAAGACCAACGACGATGCCGGTGACGGTACGACCACGGCTACGATCCTTGCCCAGAGCATCATCGGTGTCGGGCTGAAGAACGTCACCGCAGGTGCCAACCCCATGGACCTCAAGCGTGGTATCGACAAGGCTGTCGCTAAGATCGTCGCTGAGATCCGCTCTATGGCGCAGGAGATCGGTGACAACTTCGAGAAGATCGAGCACGTAGCTAAGATCTCCGCTAACGGAGACGAGCAGATCGGTCAGCTCATCGCCGAAGCTATGCGCAAGGTCAACAAGGAAGGTGTCATCACCGTCGAAGAAGCCAAGGGTATCGAGACGACTGTCGAGGTCGTCGAAGGGATGCAGTTCGACCGCGGCTATATCTCTCCCTACTTCGTCACCAACTCCGAGAAGATGGAGGCCCAGCTGGAGAACCCCTATATCCTCATCTACGACAAGAAGATCTCTACGCTGAAGGAGATCCTGCCTATCCTCGAGCAGACCGTACAGACGGGTCGTCCCCTGCTCATCATCGCTGAGGACATCGACAGCGAAGCCCTCGCTACCCTCGTCGTCAACCGCCTGCGTGGTGGTCTGAAGGTATGCGCCGTCAAGGCTCCTGGCTTCGGTGACCGCCGTAAGGCTATGCTGCAGGACATCGCTATCCTCACCGATGGTGTCGTCATCAGCGAAGAGACCGGCCTCAGCATCGACGCTGTCAGCCCTCGATATGCTCGGTAAGGCTGAGAAGATCAGCGTAAACAAGGACAACACCACCATCGTCAATGGTGCTGGTGACAAGGAAGCTATCCGCGAGCGTGCCGCTCAGATCAAGGCGCAGATCGCTAACACGACCTCCGACTACGACCGCGAAAAGCTCCAGGAACGTCTGGCTAAGCTCTCCGGTGGTGTCGCCGTCCTCTACGTCGGTGCACCCAGCGAAGTCGAGATGAAGGAGAAGAAGGACCGCGTCGACGACGCCCTCAGCGCTACGCGTGCTGCCGTCGAAGAAGGTACCGTCCCTGGTGGTGGTACGGCACTCCTGCGTGCTGTCCGTGCCCTTGACGGCCTTGTCGGGGAAAACGAAGACGAGACGACGGGTATCGAGATCATCCGCCGTGCTGTCGAAGAGCCCCTGCGTCAGATCGTCGCCAACGCTGGTAAGGAAGGTGCTGTCATCGTACAGCGTGTCAAGGATGGCGAAGGTGACTTCGGCTACAACGCTCGCCTTGACCAGTTCGAGAACCTCTACGCTTCGGGCGTCATCGACCCAGCGAAGGTCACGCGTGTAGCGCTGGAGAACGCTGCTTCGATCGCAGGTATGTTCCTCACGACCGAGTGCGTCATCGCCGACAAGAAGGAGGATGCTCCCGCTATGCCCGCCATGAACCCCGGTATGGGTGGTATGGGCGGCATGATGTAAGCCGTCCCCGCGACACTCCGAGTACATATAGCTACGCCCCACTTTCGTCCAACGAAGGCGGGGCGTAGTGCGTTTCTATCCCTGACTTATACCCTGTATGCATGCGCCCTCCAAAAGCCAGCGCTAATTCTTTACCTTTGCAATACAGCATCTCCGCTTGATGCCGCAACCTCAATACCAACTCACTTATCTCAGCGTATGAGTAAAACGACTACTACTTCTTCGTCCGACCTTTGGTTTTGGGTCAGGCATATTCTTACAGTCTGTCTTGTAGGTGTACTCTATATCCTTGTTCAATCCCGACTTTTCCCTATCCTGGAGAAAGTGCATAAGTATCTCCAAGAGAATGACCTGATGTCTTGGTCTGGGTGGCTGGTCTTCCTTATTATGCTCTATGTGATCTGTTGGATCGTATTGCATAGGAGGATCTATTTGCCTCGCCCCGTCGCCTTGTGGTTTATACTCTTGCTTGCAATTTATCTATATTACAGGCTAAGTCCTTGCTATGACTTTTGGAAGATTTCATTCTTTGAGGGGAAGATGTTTCATGTTGCTTGGACGGATCTCCTGCTTTTTTCTATTGCTTTTTGCCTGCTACTATCTTACCGAAAGAATGACATGTCAATAGAAGAAGTTACCTCTGAGCAAATAGGAGCTCAGGCTATTCAAAATGATGTAGCTATTGAAGAAGAGTGCGATGATTGGCTGGGCTTTAGTGATATGGTTAAGGTTCTCTTTGAGGATCTGTGCTTGCTTAATTTGAGGCGTGAATCATTAACTATGGGGGTTATTGCTCAGTGGGGGAAAGGGAAAAGCTCCTTTATTAATCTTTTGATTAACAAAGTTGAGAACCACGGAGATATCATTATTCGCTTCAATCCTCGTGGTTCAAAGAATGTAGCCTATATACAAGAAGATTTCTTTGATACTTTTGCCGAGGAGCTATCAAAGTACTATGCGGGCTTCGGCTTCTTACTTGGACGATACACTAAGCACTTAGGGTTGCTGGGACAATATGAGTTGACACGACCTTTAGAGAGCTTGCTGATGCTTCTACTCCCCGAGAAGGATGTGGAGGCTATCAATGAAGCTATCTCTACCCTTGGTAAGCGGGTATACGTGGTTATTGATGACTTTGACCGTCTCACGGGAGAGGAGATCCTTGAAGTCTTGAAGCTTGTGGATCGTAATGCCTCTTTCAATAATGTGGTTTTTGTCATGGCATACGATAAGGAATACATCAACAACGTGTTGAGGAAGCACTTGGATCATGGCTTAGATCATAGCTTCATTGATAAGTATGTGACGTGGGAGATAATGCTACCCGATCGCAGTGGATATCTAAGGATGCATCTAAGAGCAATTCTAGAGGATAATTTAAGAGGTGGAAGAAATTTCGTGACAAAGTATTGGAGTCAGCGGCAACCCGACGTTGATCTCATCATACAACAGCTGCTTTCTGTACGCCACCTCAAGCGTTATGTTAATCTCTTTATCTCGCAATACAAAGTCGTGCAAGATGATGTTGACTTGATGGATTTCTTCTGCTCTCATTATTGCGATATAGATATCTTGCGGTGTACTCCAGATTGTGTGGTGATTGTGGGTGGTGTGTGCTGGCTGGAAAGAGCAGTAACGGTGATCCATTTTATCTGCTGGATTTTAATCGTGTTGAGGCTGACTTTACAACCTATGGGTGGGATAGTAGAGCCCAAGAAATTCTTTGCAGGCTATTTTATTGCGACTCTGATTATATGCGTGCATATCCAAAACCAGATCCACGACCCTAACTCCATTGCTTGGGTATATGCTTTCGATCGCTACCTCTACTGAAATAGCAAGGGGCAGTTCACGATGAGTGAACTGCCCCTTGGCTTTATGATGGATAGGCTTGTGCGCCTTACATCTTCACCATGCCGCTGAAGCCCATAAAGGCCATAGCGAGGATGCCGGCGGAGATGAGGGCGATGGGAATGCCCTTCATCGAGGCGGGCAGCTCGGTGCGCGAGAGTTGCTCACGGATGCCAGCGAAGACCACGAGGGCGAGCGTGAAGCCGATAGCGATGGAGATTGCATAGACGACGCTCTCTAGCAGCGTGTATTCCTTCTGGATGACGAGGATGGCGACCCCGAGGACGCAGCAGTTCGTGGTGATGAGCGGGAGGAAGACGCCGAGGGCTTGGTAGAGTGCAGGGGACACCTTCTTCAGGATGATCTCGACCATCTGCACGAGGGCGGCGATGACGAGGATGAAGGAGATGGTCTGCATATAGACCATGTCGAAGGGCTCGAGGACGAACTTCTGCAGGAGGAAGGTGCACATCGTCGAGAGCGCAAGGACGAAGGTCACGGCAGCGCCCATGCCGATAGCCGTGTCTACCTTCTTCGAGACACCGAGGAAGGGACAGATACCGAGGAACTGCGAGAGGACGACATTGTTGACGAATACCGCCGCAACGAAGAGGAGGAGATAGTGAGTCATAAGATTTACTTCTTTGCGCTCAGCTTATTCTTCAGAGCAATGAGATAACCCAAGACGAGGAACGCCCCAGGAGCGAGGACGAAGAGCAGGGCGCCGTACTGCTTGGGGAGGACTTGGAGGGTGAAGATAGAGCCGCTACCGAGGAACTCACGGACGAAGCCCAGCAGCGTCAGCGAGAGGGTGAAGCCGAGGCCAATACCCACGCCGTCGAGTGCGCTGTGGAGTACGCCCTGCTTAGCAGCTACGGCTTCGGCACGCCCGAGGACGATACAGTTCACCACGATCAGCGGGATGAAGAGGCCGAGGGAAGCGTAGAGCGAGGGGACGAAGGCCTGCATGAGCATCTGTACGATGGTCACGAAGCCAGCGATGACGACGATGAAGCTTGGGATGCGCACGGCGTCGGGGACGAGGTGCTTGATGAGCGAGATAGCGGTATTGGAGCAGATGAGCACGAACATCGTGGCCAGACCCATCGCCAGCCCGTTGAGCGCAGAGGTCGTGGTCGCCAGCGTGGGGCACATCCCCAGGAGGAGTACGAAGGTCGGGTTCTCCGTCGCGATCCCGTTGCGAATGATATCGAGTGGTTTCATAGGGAGGGACTATTCTTGAGAGTTCGTAGCGGGTGCTGTGGCGGCGCCTTCGAGGGAGGAGAAGGTGCGCCAGCGCGGTTCACAGCGTCGAGGAAGGCGCGGCTACTGATGGTGGCGCGGTGATGGCGTCTCACCTTCCCGCCGTCCTTCGAGACGGTGAGCGGAGCCGAGGCCTTCATATCGAGGCCACGCACGTCACGTATGCCGCCCGTCTCACTCTTCTCGTGGTACCACTCGGGGATACGCGAGCCGAGGCCTGGGCTCTCGGAGTGCTGGAGGACGGAGAAGTCTACGAGGCGCCCCTCGGCATCGAAGCCGACCATCACGCGGATGAGGCCGCTGAAGCCCTTCTGCGTGTAGCTCTCGATAGCGAAGCCGACGAGTGTGCTACCCTTCTTCGCGGGGTAGACGGTGAGGCTATCGGTCTCACCTTCGGGCAGGACCATGAGCTTCTCAGCGAAGGGATTATTGTCGAAAGGCTGGTGCTACGGCACGTATTGCCTCGACCTTCGCCCGCATCTCAGCCTCGGCGATAGGCGCGGTCGTGATCTTGTTGACTACGGCGAGGATCCCAGAGACCAGGACGCAGATGCCCCCGAGCGAGAGGAGCATGTTGGGGAGTGTCGAACTGAGCTTCTTCATAGCATTAGCGCCCGCCGAAGTGCTTCGGACGGATATACATATTGATCAGAGGAGTGAAGCTATTCATGATGAGGATGGCGAAAGACATCCCCTCGGGATAGCTGCCGAAGAGTCGGATGAGGATCGTCAGGAGCCCGATGAGTGCGCCATAGAGCAGCTGACCGCGGGCGCTCATCGGGCTGGTCACGTAGTCCGTAGCCATGAAGATCGCCCCGAGCATCATCCCCCCCGTGAGGAGCTGGAAGAGCGGTGCGGGGTAGAGAGCGGGGTTGACGAGGTGCATGATCCCGCCGAAGATGAACGCCGTAGCGAGGATCGACACGGGGATATGCCAAGTGATGACGCGGCGATAGAGCAGGAAGCCGAGGCCGAGGAGCAGTGCCAGCGCACTGACTTCGCCGAGGCTACCTCCGTGGATGCCGAAGAGTAGGTCAGAGGTCGCAGGTATCTGATCCCAGCTCATGCCAGGCGTGCCAGCCTGTATGCCCTTGGCGATGCCCAGAGGCGTGGCGCTCGTGACGGCGTCGGTATAGCTGAAGTACTGCCCAGCCTTGGGCCACAGCGTCATCTGTGCGGGATAGGCGATGAGGAGGAAGACACGGCCTACGAGTGCGGGGTTGAAGATGTTCCCACCGAGCCCACCGAAGCTCATCTTACCTACGCCGATAGCGACGATGGCACCGATGACGATGATCCACCAGGGGAGACTTGAGGGGAGGTTCATCCCGAGGAGAAGCCCTGTGAGGATGGCTGAGCCGTCACCGATGGTGGAGGGCTGCTTGTAGAGGTACTTCGTGATGACCCATTCGGTGAGGATGCAGGCCAACACGCTCACGGCGAGCACGATGAAGGCGCCGAGGCCGAAGGTCACCAGCGAGACGAGGCACGCTGGAGCGAGTGCGATGAGCACAGCGTACATGTTGCGCTCGACGCTGTCACCGCTGTGGATGTGGGGGGAAGGGGATATAATGAGGCGATCCATAGGGCAGGGTTAGCTTTTGCGTGCACGGATGATGGCGGATACCTTCTGCTTGCCGGTGCGGATGTAGTCGAGTAGGGGGCGGTTGGCAGGGCAGGTGTAGCTGCACGAGCCGCACTCGATACAGTCGACGATGTAGCCCTTCTCGGTGGAGTCCCAGTCGGCATACTGGACGTCGCGCATGAGGAAGGCGGGGTTCAGCCCCATGGGGCAGACGGTGACGCACTTAGCGCAGCGGATGCAGTTGCGCATAGGGCGGCGGGTGGACTCCTCACGTGGGAGGATGAGGATACCTGAGGTGCCCTTGGTCACGGGGATGTCCGTGGAGAGAAGTGCCTTACCCATCATAGGACCACCACCGATGATCTTACCCGTGTCCTCGGGCAGACCGCCTGAGGCGGTGATGAGGTGGCCGATAGGCGTACCGATACGGGCGCGGTAGTTCGAGGGGGTCTCGAGGTGCTTACCCGTGACGGTCGTGATACGCTCGACGAGGGGCTTATTCTTCTGTACGGCTTCGTAGACAGCGAAGACGGTACCTACGTTCTGTACGACAGCGCCAGCGGAGATCGGTAGGGCTCCGCTCTTGACCTGCTTGCGCAGGACGGCATCGATGAGCTGCTTCTCACCGCCCTGAGGGTACTGCACCTTGAGGGGCATGACCTCGGTGCCAGGGTAGTCCATGGCTATCTGCGAGAGGCGGAGGATGGCGTCCTTCTTATTGTTCTCCACGCCGATGACGGCACGGCTCACGCCGAGGGCGCGCTTGAGGATCTCGACGCCGACGAGGATCTCGTCGGACTTGCTCATCATCAGGGCGTGGTCGCTGGTGAGGTAAGGCTCACACTCGACGGCATTGATGATGAGGACCTCAGCCTTCGCTCCTGGGGGAGGGGAGAGCTTGACGTGCGTGGGGAAGGTCGCACCGCCGAGGCCTACGATACCTGCGGCAGCTGATGCGGTCGATGATCTCCTTGGGCTCGAGGGTGCACTCCTTGACGAGTGTCGTGGAGCGGTCGATGCCCTCTTCCCACTGCTCCTCTTCGCCCTGTGTGACGGCGATGACGATAGCGGGGCGCTTGTAGCCGCCCGCATCGAAGAAGCTGTCGATCTTCGTGACCTTGCCTGTGACGGAGGAGTGGATGTTGGCCGATACGAAGCCAGACGTCTTGGCGATGACCGTACCTACCTTTGACGAGGTCGCCCTTCTGGACGGTGGGGTGGCAGGTGCACCGATGTGCTGGCCGATGGGTATGATGACCTCACGAGGCAGTGGGAGCTCTCGATGGGGGCGCTTAGCTGAGAGCTTGTTTTCGGGTGGGTGAATCCTCGAGTCGGAATGTGCGAAGCATAAACGTGTATGGCTGAGGTCTACGATTGGGCGGGAGTAGGGGGCTCTGTAGGCGTAGATGCTGCAGGCGCCGGAGTAGGTGTGGGGGCTTCGGCCTCCTTCTTGGGAGCCTCTTCCTTAGGCTTGGGAGGGGGAAGCCGATCTCATGGATAGCGTTCGTCGGGCAGACGGAGACGCACTTACGGCAGAGACGGCACTTGGTGTGGTCGATGGTGAGAGGTTGTCGGCTGTGGTGATGGCCTCGAACTTACACCCTTGAAGCAGAGCGAGCAGCTGATACAGGCATTGCCGCAGGCCTCTTAGCGACCCCACCCTTATCTTTATTGACGCAGCTGACGAAGATGCATACTTTGGGGCCCTTCTTACGCGACTCGATGATGTACTTCGGGCAAGCCTTGACGCAGGCGCCGCAGGCTACGCACTTGTCCTCGAGGATGACCGTAGACGCGTCTCGGGGTCCATGTACATAGCGTCGAAGTTACACGAGTGGACGCAGTCGGCTAGGCCCAGACAGCCCCAGCTACAGTCGGTGTCGCCCTTGTAGAGCGCGCAGCGATGGTACAGCTGCTGGCACCGTCATAGATGTTCGTACGTGGGCGCGCATCGCAGGTACCATTACAGCGCACGACAGCGACCAGCGGATCCTGCTTCTGGGCAGCGACACCGAGGATGCCGCCGACTTTCTCCATGACGGGGGTACCGCCGACGGGGCAGAAGAGCCCTTCGAGGGTCTCACTCTACAGCAGGCGCCAGCGAAGGCAGTGCATCCAGGGAAGCCACAGCCCCCGCAGTTGGCCTGGGGAAGGACTTCAGCGACCTCCGCGATGCGGGGGTCTTCCTTGACCTCGAACTTGCGTGATACGACGTACAGCAAGCCGGCGCCGATCACACCGATGAGGGTCAGGACGATGATAGTGATATACATAGGGGTAGGGGTGCTATTCGTGGTGCGGGGTGACGGGCTCACCATAGGACGAGGCGCCCCTCGAGGTGACGGCGCTGGGTGTAGAGCACGAGATAGTAGAGGCTGAGTAGGATGATAGCGACAAGCACAGCCGTAGCCTCGCTAAGGGCGAGGAGCGTCTGTGCGATACTCAGTGTAAGGACGAGGAGGAGGAGGGGCAGGACGAAGGCCAGGAGGACTGCCAGGCGTCCTACGCCCGGCGGGCCACGACGAGGACCTGCCTCCGATAGAGAAGTGCTGTCCGTAGGTCTTCAGCTGGAGCAGATGCTCACGGCGCTCCGAGCTCACGCACAGGTCGCGTGCGTGGCAGCAGCCGCAGGCGCTCTGCTCGCTGGATCTGGACGGTCACGATGTCGGGGGATATAGCTGTGACGATCCCCGGGCGCCGCCTCCGTCCCATTAATAGTTCCGTTCATGTGGTGAAGTCTTGATGGGTGAGGGGTTGTAGTTATCGACCCAAATTCTCGGTGGCTCCCCCTGTCGCGTGCATCTGCATAAGGCGCAGGGAGTGTGGCTTCCGAGCCATTCTATTCACTGAAACAAAATGTATGTAATCACGGACAAAAAGTGCAAACGAGACTATACACGTGTGCGCGCATACTATGTGCTTAATATGCACGCTGTGAGCGGGGTAGGGGATGTGTGCATCGCGGGTTAAAGGTAAGAAGCATCGCTCCACGGCAGGGTATCCTACCGTGGAGCGATGCTTAAATATTTTAGGAAGCTCGGAGCTGTGCGCTACGACTACTCTTCGATGAGGGCTACATCCGAGGCGACGAGCTGGTCCTTCTCGCTGCGGCAGAGGCGTGCCTCGACGATATCCCCGACGAGGAGGTCGTTGAAGTTGATGCCGTTGAGGCTCTTGTAGTGGAAGAAGGCGTTCTCCTTCGCGCCGACGTCGATGAAGCCAAAGCCAGCCTTGAGGGCGTTGATCTGCCCACGGACGAGTCCGTCGTGAAGCTCTTCGCCGAGGACGAGGGCGGGCTTGTGCTCGGGCAGATCGATATGACCGATGACCTTCACCTCGGGCGTCTCGAGCGAGTCGTGTACGCTCAGCGTGATCTCGGGCTCGGGGCCTGTGGCGAGCTGTACGGTCTCGGTGGCCTCGGCAGCAGGGGTATCAGCCTCTGCCTTCGCGAGGGCTGTGGGCTCCTCGGCGCTCTTCACCGTGGCGGGGTCAATGGGGCGTGTGCGAGCCTGTGGGGCTTGGTAGGGGCGACCCTTGACCTCACGATTGCGCTCCTCGCTCTGGCCCTTGTTGACAAAGAGACCATTGACGATGGGGTCGCTACGGAAGGCGCGGCTATCGATCAGCTCATTCATCATCACGGGGTAGGTAGCTTCCTCGAGGAGCTCGTAGGACGTGTAGGTCGTCGTGTTGTCTCGGCGGCCGTCACCTTCGTGCTCGAGATCCCAGCCGAGGACCATCACACGGGTACCGAGGGCGTGGAGCTTGCGTACCAAGGGGATATAGTCTCCATCGGCAGCGATGAGTACGACGACGTCAAACTGATTCTGCAATGCACGCTCGTAAGCCTCCAGAGCAAAGAGCACATCGACGCCCTTCTCCTTCTTCTTATTGCCCTTGCCCGTGCGAGAGGGGCAGGTGGTGCATCATCACACCCTCCGAATTCAGTACATCGTCAAAGAGGCGCTCATAGAAGAGCACATCGCCCGAAGCCTTCGCGGCCTCGGCTGCTGACAGACGTCCACGGAAGTAATGCGCGTCTACGATCTTGCACAGCTCGGGAGAAGTCCCCTCGAGTTGGGCGATCTGATACTTCAGGAAGCGGTGTAGGCCCCCGACGCTCAGGCGGCTTTTTCGTTCGTGGAACTGATAATAGAAGGTACTGACGTGCCAAAAATAGTTGCCGTCGTAGAATATCCCGATGCGGGTGAGGTGTGGATTTTTTTCTTTTGATGCCATAGTAATTTATATAATTTAAAAAATGAAGCGAGTTAATGTGCGAAGTTACCATTTTCCCTCGAAATAATAACATAGCTCTCAGTAATATGTTCGCTTTTTAAGCGACTTTATTCCGCTGATTTTGTGAATGTATTTCCTATAATTCTCATAGCTATCCTCCCGTCGACCCATAGAGCCGGGATTTTTGCCTCAGGAGGAGGGGGTGTGTAACAGCACTATAAACTCTTGAATGATCGCTCTATATGGGTTAGTGTATTTTATTTGAATAAGGTTTAATCTTATGGCTCTCTCTGAGATCATTCTATAGAGGAAGTATTTTTGTCTCGTGCGAGAAAACTTGCGTTTATCTAAAGAAATGACTGGTGAAGGAATATGGATTTTAATAAGTCTACGTGCGTGGCCCTAAAATCTACGTGCGAGGATTTTAAAATCTTCGTACCTGGATCTAAAGACTACGTACGTGGACGAAGGTTTTGTGCTACGGGATCGGATTTTTTTCTCGTGCAGCTCTGGAGTTATTCTCGTATTGCTTTCGTGGATAAGCAGTGGTGGCGTGGGGCTTCTCCCCGTAGTGTGAGGGGTCGTATAGCTCGGGGAGGACGCGGTTCCTTATTATAGTGGTGTCTCTCGGTGCATCGTAGCTGGTGTAGTTTCTCTGGTGGGTACGAAGGTGGGGGAGTGGTGCGTTTTAGGGACGCTCATAGCGCTCGGTTTTTGGAGAAAGTACTGCCGATATGACGAAGGTATGCGCTTATTTGTGAAATAATCTTACCTTTGCTTGGACGCTATGTTCATATTTGTTCACAATTCGGACTTGCTATGATGGTCGATTTAAGCACTTCGTTTGCTGGGCTCACACTGCAGAGCCCTCTCATTCTCGGGAGCTCTGGGCTTACCCGCAACGTGGATCGTACGTGCGCCTTGGTAGAGGCTGGCGTGGGTGCTGTCATCCTCAAGTCGCTCTTTGAGGAGCAGATCTTGATGCAGACAGGGCACCTCGTCGCTAAGAATGACTACCCCGAGGCTAACGACTATATCTCCTCCTATGTGCGGAGCGAAGCTATCGAGGACTATATACGTATCGTGCGCGAGGCGAAGGCTAAGCTCACTGTACCGGTCATCGCCAGTATCAACTGCACCGAGGCGGGTAGCTGGGTCGAATTTGCAGAGCGTCTGCGTGATGCTGGGGCAGATGCCCTGGAGGTCAATGTGATGCGCCTCGAGACGGAGCTCTTCGCTGACCCCACGGCTGTCGAAGCCTACTACGTCTCCATCGTCACGGCACTCGCGGCAAGGGGCTTCCAATCATCGTGAAGCTCTCACGCTACCACACGAACCTGCCGATGCTCGTCGATAAGCTCCGTGCTGCAGGTGCTGCCGCTGTGACGCTCTTCAATCGCTCCTACCAGATCGACATCGATCTGAATCGCGAGCAGCTCATCGGCGGTGAGGTCTTCTCTCACGAGGGTGACTTCACCGAGACGCTCCGCTTCACGGGCGTGATCCGTGGTTGCGTCCCCAACGTGGGTATCTCTGCTTCGACGGGGATCTATACGTGGGAGGAGCTGACGAAGGTGCTGCTGGCAGGTGCCGATACGGCGCAGATGTGTACGGCGGTCTATAAGCAGGGTGCCACTGCTATCGCAGAGGCGCTGAAGGGTCTTCGCCACTGGATGCTCGAGCACGGCTATCAGAGCCTCTCGGAGCTGCGTGGTCGTCTGAGCTACGGAGCCGTAGCTGACCCAAGTCTTTTTGAGCGAATTCAGTTTATGAAGTATTTCAATGCCCGCGCCGCTCAGGACTAAGAGCTTAGGTGTCGGTCAGCGAAACAGAATTAAATTTATAAGTAGTATATAATTATGAAGAAGCAATCTCGCGGCAGCCCTTCCTGGCTGGCGCACCTCGTCCTCTCGCTGTGGTGCAAGCAATGCAGTCAAGGGTGCTGGTATCGGTGCCGCTGGTGGTGCTGCTATCGGTGCTGGTATCGGTCGCGTACTCGGTAACACCGCTGTCGGTGCTGTCATCGGTGGTGTCGTAGGTGGTACGGCTGGTACGCTCATCGGTAAGAAGATGGACAAGCAGAAGAGGAGCTGGAGCGCGACGTCAAGGATGCTAAGATCGAGTCCGTCAATGATGGTCAGGCTATCCGCGTCACCTTCGACAGCGGTATCCTCTTCGCCACGGGTTCGGCTACGCTGAGCCCTTCGTCACAGGCTACTCTGCGTAAGTTCGCTGCTAACCTCTCTGAGCACAGCGATACGGACCTGATGATCATCGGTCACACCGACAACACGGGTACGGACCGCGTGAACAACCCCCTCTCCTACAACCGCGCTGCAAGCGTCCGCTCTTTCCTCGCTGGTCAGGGTGTCTCTTCTTCGCGTATGAAGGTCGAGGGTAAGGGTAGCTACGAGCCTGTCGCCGACAACTCTACCGCCGCTGGCCGTCGTGAAAAATCGCCGTGTCGAAGTCTACATCCTCCCCAGCAAGGCGATGGTGAAGGCTGCTCACGACGGTACGCTCCGCTAAGCACAAGCTTAATCATAGCTGAAGATCTCCGCTGGTCTTCGCTTTCCCTCCCGAGGGACTTTAGGTGAATTTGCCTGAGGTCCCTCGGCCTTTCTACTCAAGGTATAGTCAGTATCTCTCACGGGCTTCCTCCACAAAAATCAATTGTATAGTATTGTATATTCGCAGATTATGTGTACCTTTGTGCACCCGTGGTATATGCCTGTGGTGTGTACTGCGACTACTAAAGAGTAGATAAGTTATTCAAACATAAGTAGAAACGAAATGCCAACTATTCAACAATTGGTTAGAAAGGGACGTGAGTCACCTGTCGAGAAGGGTAAGAGCCCTGCTCTGGACTCCTGCCCCCAACGCCGAGGCGTCTGTGTGCGTGTGTACACGACGACCCCTAAGAAGCCAAACTCTGCGATGCGTAAGGTCGCTCGTGTCCGCCTGACGAATGGTAAGGAAGTCAATGCCTACATCCCAGGTGAAGGTCACAACCTGCAGGAGCACAGCATCGTGCTGGTACGTGGTGGTCGTAAAGGACCTCCCAGGGGTACGTTATCACATCGTACGTGGCTCGCTCGATACAGCTGGTGTCAATGGCCGTCTGCAGCGTCGCTCCAAGTATGGTGCTAAGCGTCCTAAGCCCGGTCAGGCAGCTGCTCCAGCAAAGGGTAAGAAGTACTTCCTCCGGCGAAAAAACCTAACCCCCGAGAGCTCGTGAGCTCTCACCTGGCGAGCCCGCCACATATATATAATGTATAGGGCCGCCAAGCTAAGAGTCAATAGAACCAAGTTTCTTGAGTTCGTTGGATAGGCTATCAAGGTTGAGTAAATGCTCCAGCGGGAGCGTTGAAGTAAGATCACAGCACAACCAATCGACAGAAACGCAATTTACATTAAGCAATGAGAAAAGCTAAACCCAAAAAGAGACAGGTACTCCCTGATCCCGTATTTGGTGACGTTAAGGTGACGAAGTTCGTTAATCACCTGATGTACGACGGTAAGAAGAGCATCGCCTTCGATATCTTCTACACCGCGCTCGAGATTGTAGGCAAGAAGATCCAGCAGGAAGACAAGTCTGCCCTGAGATCTGAAGGTCGCCTCGACAACATCACCCTCAGGTAGAAGTCAAGAGCCGCCGTATCGGTGGTGCCACCTCCAGGTGCCTACTGAAATCCGCGCCGAGCGTAAGCGAATCTATCTCCATGAAGAACCCTCATCCTCTTTGCTCGCAAGCGGGTGGTAAGACCATGGCAGATAAGCTTGTCGCAGAGATCGTGGATGCATTCAATAGCCAAGGTGCCGCCTTCAAGCGCAAGGAAGATATGCACCGTATGGCAGAAGCCAACCGCGCATTTGCTCACCTCGATTCTAAGAATAGCAAAAGACAATGGCTGACAACAAACACTTAGAGCTCACGAGAAATATCGGCATTATGGCCCACATCGATGCCGGTAAGACGACTACGTCTGAGCGTATCCTCTTTATACGGGTCTGACCCACAAGATCGGTGAAGTACACGATGGTGGTGCTACGATGGACTGGATGGAGCAGGAGCAGGAGCGTGGTATCACGATTACCTCTGTCGCTACGACTACCTTCTGAACTCACGACAACACCAGGGCACAAGATCAACCCTCATCGACACCCCAGGTACACGTTGACTTCACTGTCGAAGTAGAGCGCCTCGCCCGTATCCTCGATGGTGCTGTCGCACGTTCTGTGCTGTCGGTGGTGTACAGCCCCAGAGTGAGACCGTATGGCGTCAGGCTGACAAGCACCGCGTACCCCGCGTGTGCTACGTCAACAAGATGGACCGCTCCGTGCTAACTTCTTCTGAAGTAGTACGTCAGATCAAGGCCGTCCTCGGTGCTACCCCTCGCCCCATCCAGATCCCCGTCGGTCAGGAAGAAACTTTCCGCGGTGTCGTTGACCTCGTCACGATGAAGGCTCTGTGTGGGATGACGAGACGATGGGTGCTCACTACGACACGATCGACATCCCTGCTGAACTGCAGGCTGAAGCCGAAGAATGGCGCGATAAGATGCTCGAGACGCTCGCTGACTGCGACGACGTCCTCATGGAGAAGTACTTCGACGATCCCTCTACGATCACCGAAGACGAGATCCGCGCCGCCTCTGCGTAAGGGTACGCTCGCGATGAAGATCAACCCCATGCTCTGCGGTTCTTCATTCAAGAACAAGGGTGTCCAGACCCTCCTCGACGCTGTCGCGCTCACCTGCCCAGCCCCAATGGATACCCCCGAAGTCATCGGTACCGACCCCGATGATCCTGAAAAGGAAATCATCCGTAAGGTAGACCCCAGCTCGCCTCTGACGGCTCTGGCGTTCAAGATCGCTACGGACCCCCTGCGTAGGTCGCTCTGCTTCTTCCGCGTATACGCTGGTGAGCTCGCCTGCAGGTTCACGTTCACAACTCCCGCTCGGGCAAAAGGAGCGTATCTCACGCCTCTTCCAGATGCACTCCAACAAGCAGAACCCCATGGAAGTCATCGGTCGCGGTGACATCGGTGCTGGTGTAGGCTTCAGGGATATCCGTACGGGTGACACGCTCTGCTCCGAAGATGCTCCTATCATCCTCGAGTCTATCGACTTCCCCGAGCCCGTTATCGGTATCGCTGTCGAGCCTCAAGACGCAGAAGGATATGGACAAGATGGTGTCGGTCTGGCTAAGCTCGCTCGAAGAAGACCCCACCTTCCGTGTGCAGACCAACGAAGAGACCGGGTCAGACCGTCATCAGCGGTATGGGTGAGCTCCACCTGGAGATCATTATCGACCGTCTGAAGCGCGAATTCAAGGTCGAAGCTAACCATGTAAGCCCCAGGTATCTTATAGGAAGCTATCACGAAGCCCGTTGAGCTCCGTGAAGTCTACAAGAAGCAGACGGGTGGTCGCGGTAAGTTCGCTGACATCATCGTCCGTGTAGAGCCCGCCGACGAAGGCTTCGAAGGCGATCTGCAGTTCGTAGACGAAGTCAAGGGGCGGTAACGTGCCCAAGGAATCCATCCCTCTGTACAGAAGGGCTTCCAGAAGGCTATGACCAACGGTGTCCTCGCAGGCTATGCGCTGGATAAGCTGAAGGTGACGCTCCTTGACGGTTCGTTCCACCCCGTGGACTCTGACCAGCCTCCTTCGAGATCTGTGCTATCCAGGCATTCAAGAACGCTTCTGCTCAGGCAGGTCCTGCTCCTCCTCGAGCCTATCATGAAGCTCGAAGTCGATACGCCCGAAGAAAGCATGGGTGACGTGATCGGTGACCCTCAACAAGCGTCGCGGTCAGGTAGCAGGTACGGACAGCACTCTTCGCGCACGCCTTGTGAAGGCTAAGGTGCTCTGGCAGAGATGTTCGGTTACGTGACGAGCCTCCGTACGATCACTTCAGGTCGTGCTACCTCGTCAATGACCTTCTCTCACTACGAAGCAGTATCCTCTTCTATCGCTCGCCAGGTCCTCGAGGAAGTAGGCGGCCGTGTAGATCCTCATCAAGCAAATAGTACTATAACAGAGATATGAGCCAAAAGATTAGAATTGTTTGAAGTCGCATGATCACACCCTGCTCGACAAGTCGGCAGAGAAGATCGTCAAGACCGTCAAGGCCTCTGGTGCTGTAGTCAGCGGACCACCCCCGCCCACGCACAAGCGTATCTTCACGGTGAACCGCCTCGACCTTCGTCAACAAGAAGAGCCGCTGAGCAGTTCTGAGCCTAGCTCCTGCAAGCGACTCATCGACATCTACAACTCCACGGCTGAGACGATCGATGCTCTCATGAAGCTCGAGCTCCCTCAGCGGTGTGGAAGCAGAAATCAAGGTGTGATTATTAATACGAAACCGAAAATGCCAGGGTTTATTAGGAAAGAAAAATCGAATGACATCCGTGTTCAGTGCCGAGGGGAAGAAACATCCCATGCACTGTTATTGAAGTAGGTCCTTGCGTGGTGACGCAGATCAAGTCTCTGGAAAAGGATGGCTATGAAGCACTTCAGCTTGGGTTCGTTGATGCTATGAAAAAGCACACGTCCAAGCCTCTTCAGGGTCACTTCCAGAAGGCTGGCGTTGTCCCAAGCGACACTTGCCGAGTTCAAGGGGTCTGATTGCGCCCAGTATAATCTGGGTGATGGATCGACGTGAATTTCTTCGAAGGGACGGTATTCGTCGACGTCGTCGGTACCTCCAGCGGGTAAGGGATCCCATGCGTAGTCAAGCGTCACGGCTTCGGCGGTGTCGGTCAGGCTACGCACGGTCAGCACAACCGTCTCGTGCTCCCGGGTCTGTAGGTGCGTGTTCGTATCCTGCTAAGGTCTTCAAGGGTACGCGTATGGCGGGCCAGACGGGTAATGAGCGTGTAACCGTTCAGAACCTCGAAGTGATCAAGGTAATGCCCGAGCACAACCTCCTTCTCCTCAAGGGTAGCGTGCCAGGCGTCAAAGGTTCAATCGTTGTAATCGAAAAGTAAATGGAACTGAGTGTATATAACATCAAGGGAGAAGATACCGTCGTAAGATCACGCTCGATGATGCTATCTTCGCTATCGAGCCCAAACGACCACGCCATCTACTTAGACGTAAAGCAATTTTTGGCCAACCAGCGCCAGGGTACGCACAAGTCTAAGGAGCGTAGCGAAATCTCGGGTAGTACCCGCAAGCTCATCCGCCAGAAGGGCGGTGGCGGTGCTCGCCGTGGGGATATCAACTCTCCCGTACTCGTCGGTGGTGGTCGCGTCTTCGGGCCTACCCCACGTGACTATGGCTTCAAGCTCAACAAGAAGGTAAAGGCTCTGGCTCGCCGCTCTGACCCTACAAGGCTCAGAAGCAGGAGATCGTCGTAGTCGAAAACTTCGAGCTCGTTGCCCCCAAGACTAAGGACTTCGTCGCTCTGTCGAAGGCGCTTCAGGTCGCCGACAAGAAGGCCCTCGTCGTCGAAGCCTCTCGACAACCTCGTCCTCTTCACGCAACCTCCGCACTGCTCGCGTGATGAACGCTTCCAGCTGAACACCCACTCGGTGCTCGACTGCAAGAAGCTCATCCTCACCGAAGTCGCTGTTGCTGTGATCAACGAACAGTTTAAGGCATAATCAATAGGAGAAACGAATCATGGAATTATCATCGCCGGTTATCACCGAGAAGACAACTGCCCTGACAGAGAAGACTGCCGAACGCTACGTCTTCCGTGTCTCTCCTGATGCCAACAAGATCGAGATCAAGAAGGCCATCGAGGCGCTGTACAATGTAAAGGTCGAGAGTGTAAACACCGTGAATTATAGCGGTAAGCGCAAGGCTCGCTATACGAAGAGTGGACTCATCCGCTAAGGTCGTCGCTGTTTAAGAAGGCCATGTCGTTACACTCGAGAAGGGTCAGACCATCGACTTTTTACGCCAACATCTAAGTTCAACAATGGCAATACGTAAACCCGCCCACAACGCCGGGGCAAAGACATAAGGTTATTGGTGCGTTCTGATAACATCACTGCCAGCGCACCAGAGAAGTCCCTTGTCGTAGGTAAGAAGAAGTCCGTGGTCGTAACAACACCGTAAGATGACCATGCGCTACATCGGTGGTGGTCACAAGCAGAAGCTTCGTCTCATCGACTTCAAGAGAAATAAGGACGGTATCCCTGCTACGGTCAAGAGCATCGAGTACGATCCCAATCGTACGGCTCGCATCGCTCTGCTGTACTACGCTGATGGTGCGAAGGCTTATATCCTCGCTCCCAACGGCCTGCAGGTAGGTCAGAAAGTGATGTCAGGTGCAGAAGTCGCGCCTGAGGTAGGGAACAGCCTCCCACTGGCTAACATCCCTGTCGGTACGATCATTCACAACATCGAGCTTCGTCCATGCTCAGGGCGCTAAGATGGTCCGCTCTGCTGGCGTCTTCGCTCAGCTTACTTCGCGAAGGTCTCTACGCCGTCATCAAGATGCCTTCGGGCGAGACGCGCCGTATCCTCCGCTTGTAAGGCATACCATCGGTGCCGTAGGCAACTCCGACCACGCTCTCGAGCGCTCCGGTAAGGCCGGTCGTCGCAGCTGGCTCGGCCGTCGTCCTCACAACCGTGGTGTCGTCATGAACCCTGTCGATCACCCAATGGGTGGTGGTGAAGGCCGCGCTTCTGGTGGTCACCCACGCTCACGTACGGGTCTCTACGCCAGGAGTCCCAAGACTCGTGCCCTAAGAAGCACTCGTCTAAGTACATCATCGAGAGACGTAAGAAGTAACTGATTAATCAAAAAGAATTATGAGTCGTTCATTAAAAGAAAGGTCCATATATCAACCTGAAGCTCGAGAAGAAGGTCTTGGCGATGAATG
>BNJS01003444.1_pt1 | contig 25732 bp, 32 predicted proteins | sample 8540461 | NCBI WGS metagenome assembly BNJS01 (sample SAMD00202454, study PRJDB9452) | human saliva metagenome | isolation source: human saliva | place: Japan | reverse complement strand
ATGGAAGTTACGTACGTTTAAGGCAAGAAGAAGTGAGTATCTTCCGGCGAAGAGAATCGCTCAGGCGCGCACACAAGAAGGAACAGCCACGCAATAGAGATGATTAATCACCGCCACTGCAGCCCAGTCTCACTAGCAGCGACCTACGCAGCATCAGCCTGCAGTCGCCCTCATGAATACTACTTTGAGAGATGAGCCCAACCTCTAAAGGGGTTCTGAGGGCGCACAAAGGAACCGTCTGGGCTGTGGCGACCAGACCATCTTCGCCTCTGAATGCCGCGGACATTACTTACGTAGAAGTTTTCTTGCCGTCACTCTCACCACCTCTCGCACGACGCACCGCATGGTTCGATGCAGCATAGATGACCCACCGCCCGCCGCCTATTTGCCACCATATTCCTTTATACGTCACGGGAATCTGCCCGTCACGATGGGCACCCTACCACCACCTCGGTGCGGACAGGAGAGACGGGAGCTCCCACCGGCGAAACCGGTGGGAGCGATCAGAGTCCTTTCGCAGGGAAGGCTCTCAGCCGTGATCAGGCATTCTTGGCCTTGGCGATGCGCTCACGGAACTTGGCGAGCTGCTCCTTGATGGCCTCGGGGAGCTTGTCGCCGAACTGCTTGCAGTAACTCCTCGGTGTCGTCCATCTCTCGCGGACCAGGCCTGAGTCGATGCCGTACGCATCTTGCCCACCTCCTCGCCCAGGTCGAGGCCCTCGAGGCTGAACTCCTCGAGACTTGGGGTAGCGGCCGTGACGCCGTCGAGTCGCGCCTCGCCGGAGTGCGGCGCACGATCCAGTCGAGCACGCGGGAGTTCTCGCCGTAGCCGGGCCAGATGAACTTGCCGTTCTCGTCCTTGCGGAACCAGTTGACCTGGTAGACCTTGGGGAACTTGTCGCCCAGCTGCTCCTGCAGCTCCAGCCAGTGCGCTCCAGTAGTCGGCCATGTGATAGCCGCAGAAGGGCAGCATGGCCATCGGGTCGTAGCGCAGGGAGCCGACTCGCGTCCAGGGCGGCGCAGGTGACCTCGGAGGCCACGGCCGCGCGATGAACACGCCGTGGCGCGTTCTCGTACTGCTCGGCGACCAGCGGCACGTTGCGTGGCGCGGCGACCGCCGAAGAGGATGGCGTCGACGGCCACGCCCTCGCGGGCCTCCCAGTCGGGAGCAGATGATCGGGCATTGCGAGGCCGGGTCGGTGAAGCGGCTGTTGGGGTGGGCGCCTTCTTGCCTCGGCGGCGTCGGCCGGGGTGTAGTCGCTGCCCTGCCAGTCGATGAGGTGCTCCGGCAGCGGGGCGTCGATGCCCTCCCACCACACGTCGCCGTCGTCGGTCAGAGCGACGTTGGTGAAGATGGTAGTTACCTCATGGTGTCCATGGCCACTGGGGTTCGTGTCGTAGGAGGCGCAGGGGGCGACGCCGAAGAAGCCGGCCTCGGGGTTGATGGCGCAGGCGGCCGTCGGGGCCAGCGCATCCAGGCGATGTCGTCGCCGACGGTCTCGACCTTGTAGCCGCGGGATGGTGGGCTGGAGCATGCGAGGTTGGTCTTGCCGCAGGCGCTCGAGGAAGGCGGCGGTGACGTGGTACTGCTTGCCGGTCTCTCTCGCTGGTCAGGCGCAGGATGAGCATGTGCTCGGCCATCCAGCCGTCGCGGCGGGCCATGGTCGAGGCGATGCGCGCGCGTAGCACTTCTTGCCCAGCAGGGCGTTGCCGCCTGTAGCCGAGCCGAAGGACCAGATCTCGTTGGTCTCCGGAAGTGGGTGATGTACTTCGTCGTTGCAGGGCCAGGGTGGTGTCCTTCTCGTGCTCAGGGCAGCGCGCGCATGGAGTGCACGCGCCGCACCCAGGGCGGCCCTCGGCGATGAGGTCCATGGCGGCCGAGCCCATGCGGGCTCGTGATCCGCATGTTGACCACCACGTAGGAGTCGGTCAGCCTCGATGCCGAGCTGGGAGATGGGGCGCCCAGGGGACCCATGGAGAAGGGGATGACGTAGAGGTCCGTGCCGCGCCATGGCGCCGTCGAACTTCTCGTGGAGGATCTTCTTCATCTCGACCGGGTCATCCAGTTGTTGGTCCGGGCCGGTCCTCCTCCTTCTCGGAGCAGATGAAGGTCCTGGACTCCACACGGGCGACGTCGTGGGCAGGAGCGCGCGAGGAAGGAGTTCGGGGCGCTTGTCGGGGGTTGAGGCGGGTGAACACGCCCGACTCGACCATCTCGGTGGTCAGACGGTCCCACCTCCCGTGAACCGTCCGTGAAGTAGACGTTCTCGGGCTTGGCCAGCTCGGCGACACAGCGTGACGAGATTCGATGACATTCTCGAAGCGCTGCGCCGGCGCCGCGGGCGCGGACGTCCTTCTCAGACACAGTCATGCGAGACCTTCCTTGGTATAAAGTTGATCCGGTGAGCACGCCGTTGCCGGTTCCGCTCAGTCCGAGGCACATGCTCCCCACCGCGCCCGAGGTCACATCGCCGAAGGTTCCAGCCCGCCTCCACGCGGTCCCAGCGCCATGCGATCGGCCACATTCAGGAGGATGACGGCACCACAGCGTTTGAAACGGCATGGTTCCGCCCTCGCGAAGGTCCAGCACGAACGTGTGGCGTTCCGCATGCCCGTCGCATCCGCCCTGACGTCCCGTCCCGTGCTCCGCCGCACGTCCCCGACTCGCCCGCTAGTGCGCCCGGCCCCGATCGCCGCCTCAGCATGCCTGGCGCTGAGCGCCTGCGCCGCCCACATGGACATGACCATCCCAGCTCTCAGGGCAGCTACGACGTCGTCCTGGAGATGCGGGATACGACCGGCACCGTCTTCGCAAGCCCCCGACTCAGCTCGACCTGCTCCGATCCGACCACCCTGGGAGTGCCTGCGGGGACCACGGTCAAGGCCGAGACCGGTCACCGGCGACGACGGACCTCGCTGCCAGGCGAATATCAGCAGGGTGAAAGGTCACCATTAGGCCTCGACGGCGAGAGCCGAACACCATCGTCGTGCGCGGCGGCGACGTCTGCAGGGTGACGAGCCGCCCCCTCCTCCGACCCCTCGCAGGACTCCCGGCCAGGCCGGCCTTGCGACAGGGGCATAGCCACCGGAGCCCCAGCCGCAAGGTCGGACGACCAGGGCGAGCCCCAGTCGGGCGGCACGTCCTTCAAAGGGACAGTCGATGCACGCGTCTCAATCACGCTTCCCGGTGCGCAGTAACGCAGTCCGGCGCGCGCAAGGTCTCGGGCACGACGGTCACCTGGGACGACCCCGACACCGCGTGGCCAGGGCGACCAGCGCCTCGGGCTACGCCCAGGACTCCCGCGTGTCCTGGTGGAATCGCTCCGGCGTCTGGCTGACCGCGGGCCTGGTCGCGCTCGGCTGTCCTGGCGGTGGCTGTCCGCGACGGCGCGCAGCAGGACGCATGTCGCGCCGACGACGCACGCGCAAAGAAGTAACCATTGACGGGCGGGTGCTCCTACGCAGGAACAGCACCGATTTGGGCTCGACGCATGAGATGATGCCTCTCGCAACGTCCCACGGCCGGTGGCCTGGGCGGCACTAACCGCCTCTCGCCCTGACCTGGCCGGATGCGGAGTCCACTCACGACTTCGTCATCCATGACAACGGGACCGCTAGACATGACCTGCCATCATGGGACCTCACCTATTTGCAGCTCATCACCAAAGAGAAGTGCAACGAGAAGCGAGCTGGGGAAGTCGGGCACGCTGCCCGACGGCGTCGGGGCGACTTATGCATTATTGCAGTCCCACGCGGTGACCCGGCATGTCAGGTCACCGCCAAAGTCAGTCCCGGTCAACAAGCTCAAAACCGTGCACGACGATCAAGCGCAAGGACGGGCGTGGTACATCTTCGATCTGTCCCCGGCTCCTGGGCAAACTCGGCCTCAGAAGAACCCCAGCTTCCTCCCAGGACATCTGCAGCAGCACCACGTCTCGTGTCTCGTGACCTTTCCCGGCGAGGTGACGAAGTCCAATGGGGAAATGGACGGCAGCAGGTCACTCTGGGACAATGCCTGGAGAGCTCCGAGGGCCTCCATGCCGAAGGCGAGGACGGGAAGCTTTCAGCTGCGATGGTGGATGATCGCCGCGGCGGGCGTCGTGCTCCCTCATCGTCGCAGGCGTCATGTCTCTACCTCTTCGGGGTCGTCGCGCCCAGCAGCGACCCCCGTGCTGTGCGGCGAGGCCCCGCAGGACGCCGGAGCCGCCCGGCGCTGCTCCCCCAGATGTCTGCATCCACCGGCGTACCAGTCTCCTCTTTCGGTGCTCCAGCAGCCGGATGCCGGGGCCAGCAGCCCCTATCCTGTCGTTGATCATCAGGCCGGCTACCTCCCCGTACGTCGAGCCGGGCCCGGGCGCCGGTGTCTTCCCACCCCAAAACGCAGAGGCTACTCAGCCCGGACCCGGCATCCACAGTGCCCGGAGGCTCCAGCGTCACGGGCGCCCGGACGGCCCCAGTGCACTACAGCGCGGAGGGCTCCAGCGTCTACAGCGCGGAGAACTCCAGCGTCTACAGCGCCCGGAGACGGGTTCTACTCGGCCCGGGGTACACGCAGGTTCCCCAGCAGGTTCTGTAGCAAGAGGGACAGGGACGTGGTCACGCGGACCTCCGGCCGCCGCCGCAGGAGCCGCACCGAGTGAGGCAGGCAGTACATTTCCCCGCCCTACCAGCGGATAGCCACTCGAGCTGCCGCAGACGGCCCCGGGCGGTCCGCCCCCAGCGACGGTCCAGAACGGGGAACCGTCAAACTCATCAAATTCTGGTTACAACTAGGCGCAGAAACCGCTACGTGAGGTCAGGCGACACCTGCCGCCGCTGCTTGCATCCCTGCGCTATCTGTGTTGACTGCTCATGTCGTCCTCACTGTCACCACCACTCGCCCTGGTCGGTGCGCTCACCGGACACGCCGCCTCTCCGGCCCACGGCAGCTCCTTCTCTCCTCGAGATCACGGCGGATGTCGTGATCAAGTCCGATGACACGTATTCCATCAAGATGGTCGTGACAGACTCCACAGGTCTCGACATTTTCAACAAGGAGACCTGCAAAGCCGAGACCTTCGGCGGAGCTGATGTCGGCAAGGTCGACACCAGCCGACTTCAAGGAGGAGGGAGACAAGGCTATCTGCACCGTCGAAGGCTCCGGTCCTATCAAGGACAGCGACGGGCAGATCAAGCACGAGGGCAAGGAGTATGTCGTCAAGCTCGGCACCGAGGAGAGCTCCTCCAGCGCGAGCCAGCTGGACGTCACGCAGACCATCACCTTCCCGGCAAGGTCACCGGGGGCGACGGTGGCAGGTCAGAAGGCAACAAGGTCACCTGTCACCGACCTCGGCTCCCACGGTCAGGGCGGAGACGGCTCGACTCCCGTGTGGGTCTGGATCATCGCCGTGGGCGCGCTAGTGGTGATCGGCGGAGGCGCCGCCGCCTTCTTCATCACCCGCGGCAAGAACAACAAGCCAGCCTTCCCCACGGCCCAGTGCCACCCAGGGATACGACCCAACCCCAGCTTTCAGGCTCAGCCGGACAGCCCTACGGCAGCCAGCCCGGACAGCAGCAGGCGGGCTACGGCGCTCCTCAGGCTCAGCCCGGACAGCCCCCTACGGCAGCCCGGGCCCGGACAGACCTACTGACCCGCCTCTCACTCTGCTTTTCACCCGCCAGGTCTTGTGGCCCCGGATTCGCAGGATCCCGGGCACAATACACGTAAATTCTTTACGCAGACCTCCGGTAAAAATCCTCCACTGGCTTCGAGCCTTTATCGGTCAGAACCACTGACAGCAGGGACAGATCGACATATTTCCATCCACACAGCTGTAAGGTGGCACATGCGCTATCCAGCCCTCAGGCACATTTCAGCAGTCGGCCTCATTGCCATTCTCTGGCTCATCACCTCCCTTCTCTCGGCGACAGTGGCTGCGTGGCCAGCGCGTAGCGAGTTCGGATGAAGAGACAGTCAGTATTGAGATCAGCATCAAGTCGGATGACGATGTGACAACAACCTTCTTGGCGACCGCACCGTCCGATGATGAACAGAGTCTCAAAGAGTTCTGCGTCGAAGAGAACTTTTCAAAGAACAAGGCAAAACCCAAGGTGACCTTCTCCTCCGAGGACGGAACTCCAACCTGCAAAGCGGTCCTCAACACATCGATCTCCGGCAATAACTACGTGAGCCATGATGGAGATGAGTACGTCGTCGACACCAGCGACGCATCCGGGAGACCGACAAGAGAAGAACAGTTCGGTGACGCTGTCAGTCATCTTCCCCGGAAAAGTCACAGACGCCGGCGGAGGAACGATCGAGGGAGAGAAGCAGAATAAGGTCTCCTTCAATGATTTTTATGACAACAAGACCCGCGGAAAGGACACCGCCGAGGCTACATCAGCTCACGATCCGCCTCGTCCACTGGGTAATGATCATCATCGCTTTTCATCATTATTGCGATGGCAGTGGGAGACGATCGCCCTCATCAGCAACTCCAACAAGAAGAACGGAGACGGAGGTACCTGCGGCCTGGCAGTCACCAATGTCCTGACGAGCACCGGTCACCAGTCGCCCGCACAGGCCTCTCTCCGTGCCGAGCGCCCTGGCCACCCGCAGACCTCACACACAGGCTCCTCAGCAGGCCTGGCTTTTCCCCCATCGGCGACGTGCCGGTCGGACAGGCCGGATACCCGGGCGCCCCGTCATACCACCAGCAGCCTCCCGGCTCGGCTCCTCCACGGGCGGAGCGGACCACATCAGTCACCGAACCCTCAGCTGCAGTAGTCACCGACTTTCAGCTCGCGCACCACCCATGAGCTCCCCGCACGCGTTCCAGCCCCCGCTCATCGGCGAGCGCCCATCACGCAGCTCGGGATGACTCAGTAGAAATCGATTGATCCGCTCGTCCCAACTGGACATAGGTCAGCGGAAGGGTCCTCAAGCGGGCCCGTACCCCGCCACGCCAGCTCGGTCTCGATCCGACCGTTCCGCGAGTCGATGCCTGCGACCCGCGGCCGGTCTGCATCCACCAGAACGCGACTCGGCTTAAAGTGCCCGCTGCGGTACGGATACGTTCCGGGGTCGAGGATGATTTCAGTGCTGCAGCGAGGTCGTGGGAAACCGTCAGCCGAGGAAGCCGGCCGTCGACGAGAGGACCATCGCGACGAGGGCGACAGACAATGCCCGCTCGATCGGTACGATCGCCGACCGCCAGGAGCCCCATCGACGCCAGGCTCCCAAGTGCCATGAGCGCCGCTTCCACGCGGAGAGCCAGGGGAACGAACCACGTGCTTCTCAGGCGGATTCCCTCAGGACTCCATGTCCACCGCCGACCGGCAACCGTTCGGCATCGAGCGTGCTCCGGCGAGCGCCAGCGGCGTGGATGAGGGCACCAGGCAGACAACAGCGCCAAGAGGAATGCGACCTGCTGGCTGGACTGGTGCCGTAGGCTGAGCCCACGAGGACGATGACGGCCCAGATCAGGATGCGCCAGGGGGCACGGCGCACCTTGCGATCCGCCTCCTGGCACGACTGCGGCTCGGAGGAGGTTCGCCCTTCGTCCTGTCGTCCGTCTTCTGCTAGGTCATGCGAGGCCGCCGTCTGCGGGTATGCAGGAGCGGTTCCGCTCCCGACCGGAACAGGCGCGGGCGCGGCTCACTCGTGGCGAGGCAAGCAGCTCCATCGTCTCAGGTACCGCAGGCCGAGGCCTCGCCGCACCGGGCGGCGCCGTCACGTACGGCGAGCCGCCATACAGGAGTCCTGGTACGCCACTCCCGCGTACGGTGAGACCGGGTACGACGGCGTGGCGGCCGGTCGAGCAGCCTTGAGTCGCGGCGACGTCGGACGCCGTCCTCTCACCGGCCGGGACGGGTGCGGACATGAGCGCCCGAACCCGTTGCAGGCCCTGGTCGGAGGCGAGTTCCCCTCGCAGATCGGCGTGAGCGGCATAGAACGCAAGGACGGCGTGAAGCTGTACGTGACCGATGGGCAGGACGAAGATGGGAAGAAGCACCGGGCCTCCCGCACCGCCCGTGATCATGACGTGCGGACGCAATCGGTGGACGATGCTCGCCTCAAGATTCGGCTGCGCCGTCCACGGGATGCGGGCACGCTTTCGACCACCTGTCCAGATCCATGCTGCCTCAGGGGTCAGAATGATCTCCGGTGCTCCCCTGCCCCCGGTGGGGACGGTGGCGAGGGTCAGCGCCGACCCGAGTAGCACGAAGACCGCCAGTGTGAGCGTCCACACGCCGTTGATGTCAGCCACGCCCGAGGAGAGCTGCATCCACATGGCCGGGAGCGCTCCCGCCGACGCCGCGATAGCAGGCAGGTAGTCGCCCAGGCCGAGGCCGCGAGAGGGCCCGAACTGGATGAATCCGGATCCCTGATGCCAGTAGTCGGCCGACCGTTGCACCCGGCGGCTCATCGAGATTCTGCCCGCCCCGTACAGGCGGCAGCTCACGGCGCCCACGACGAGCATCGTCCCCAGCGGCGCCTTCGAGGCCGCGAGCGCGAGACACCAATGGCCAGGGCAATGGCGCTGAGCACCAGCACCGAGTATCCCTCGACGGCCCGCCCGCGGTCGGCACGCTCCCGAAAGCCGCCTCCGCCGCCTCCGCCGACTGCCGTCCGACGCCGTCGGGTAACCGCTACTGCTCACGGTCCTCTGGCGATGTCAGCCTATGAGGGAGTGACGCGAGATCGTGGCCTCGCGGCCCGGCACACCGATCGCGGAGATGCGGCAGCGGGCCAGCTCCTCGATGCGCAGCACGTAGTCCTGGGCCGCCTGGGGCAGGTCGGCGAAGCGGCGCACCTTGCTGATGTCCTCGCTCCAGCCGGGCAACTCCTCGTAAACGGGGACGGCGTGGTGGAAGTCAGACTGGGTCAGCGGCATCTCCTGGGTGACGGTGCCGTCGATGTCGTAGGCGACGCACACGGGGATGGTCTCGTGCCCGGTGAGGACGTCGAGCTTGGTCATAACCAGGTCGGTGAGCCCGTTGACGCGGGCCGCGTAGCGAGTGACGACGGCGTCGTGCCAGCCGCAGCGGCGCGGCCGACCGGTGGTAACGCCGTACTCGCCGCCCTCGGAGCGCAGGCGCTCGCCCACGTCGTCGTGCAGCTCGGTGGGGAAGGGGCCCTCCCCCACGCGGGTGGTGTGAGGCCTTGACGACGCCGACGACCGAGTCGATCCGGGTGGGGCCCACCCCGGTGCCGGTGCAGGCACCGCCGGCGGTGGGGTTGGAGGAGGTGACGAAGGGGTAGGGTGCCGTGGTCGATGTCGAGCATCGTGGCCTGGCCGGCCTCGAACAGGACGGTCTTGCCCTGGTCGAGGGCGCTGTTGAGGGACCAGGGAGCAGTCGACGACCATGGGGCGGACCCGCTCGGCGTGGAGAGCAGCTCGTCGGCGACGGCGTCGGCGTCGATGGCGGCCCGGTTGAAGACCTTCAGGAAGAGGCCGTTCTTCTGGTCAGGGGCGGAGCGGACCTTCTGACGCAGGATCGACTCGTCGAAGAGGTCCTGGACGCGGATGCCCACGCGGTTCATCTTGTCCGCGTAGGTGGGGACCGATGCCCGCGGCCGGTGGTGCCCAGCTGGCGCGAGCCGAGGAAAGCGCTCGGTGGTGCGGTCCAGGATCCCGGTTGTAGGAGGGATGATGTGGGCAGTGGCGCTGATCAGCAGGGCTGAGGCGTCCCTTGCCGCGGGAGAGCGATCTCGGCGATCTCGCTGAAGGGGACCTCCAGGTCGACGACGACGCCGTTGCCGATGATGGGGTCACCCCGGGGGTCAGCACGCCGGCAGGCAGGAGGTGGAAGGCGAATTTCTCCCCGTCGATGACCACCGTGTGGCCGGCGTTGTTCCCGCCGTTGAACTTGACGACGTAGTCGACGTCCTGACCGAGCTGGTCAGTCGCCTTGCCCTTTCCCTCGTCCCCACTGGGTCCCGACGACGACAACGGCTGGCATGGCTGCTCCTGGCTTCGGCGACGGCGTGCCGGCGGGCCGCCGCCTTTAGCCTACCGGAGCCGGGCGTGCCGCATCACACACACAACCGTCTCCCGGCCGTTCCAGGCGACACCGGTCAGGATGACCGCTGGGCGCGAGCCGTGAGCCTCACGACCGTGGGGCGCTGAAGCAGCGCGATGAGATAGATCTGGAAGGCCGGGCCGATGAGGACCATGAACCAGATGACTGCGCCTCTCATGGCCGGCAGCGCCCAGAAGACGATCACCGGTGCCGCCACGATGACCAGCGCGAGCGCCGTGATCCCGAGACGCCCTACGGCCAGCCGCACGGCGTTGGACAGGTGCCGGGTGATCGGCGCGTCGAAGAAGGCCGCCAGCGCCGGCAGCCAGATGAGGATCGCGGCCAGGAGTACTCCCCCGGCCGGCACCAGTCCGGACACCGCGCCGTTCACGGTACCGTGCCGGTCTCCCGAAGAGGAGCCGAAAAGGACCAGGTACTCCCAAACGCCCAGCACCAGCAGCCCGAGCACAGGCAGCCACCAGGCCAGGGACTGGCGCAGGTTGAGACGGAAGGAGTGCCACCAGGTGGCGACGACGGCCGGGTCGTCATCGGCCGCCATCTCACCGGCCACGCGGGCGCAGGCCGTCAGGGAGGCGCCGGCCGTCACCACCGGCAGGCAACCGGCCAGGGTCAGGGCGTTGAGAATGACGACGTCGGCCGCTGCGGACCAGGCCCGGTAGGCCGGGCTGTCGAGGCCGAGAACAGCGCCACGGGTTCTCCTTCGTGCAGGGCTCGTGCGGTAGCGGGTGGGAGTGATACGGGTGGTTCCCGACGCCCGCGGCGGGGCGTCGGGAACCACCCGAGTCGGGAGTTGTCCTCAAGGCATCAGCCCTTGACCGCTCCGGCGGCCACGCCCTCGATGATGTGCTTCTGACCGAAGAGGTAGAAGGCCACGATCGGGACGATGGCGAAAACCAGCATGGCCATCTGGGCGCCCATGTCGCGGTTCCCGTTGGAGCCGACGAGCGACTGGATGACGATCGGGATCGTCTTGTAGCGCTCGTCCTGGCCGATGACGAGGTTGGGCAGGAGGGAGTCGTTCCACACCCACATGGCGTTGAGGATCGCCACGGTGACCGCCGTCGGCCTGAGCAGTGGCATGACCACCTTGAAGTGAGGTCTGCGAGCGAGGGGCAGCCGTCCATGTAGGCGGCCTCCTCGATCTCCATGGGGATCGACTTGATGAAGCCGGCGAACAGGAAGACCGACAGTCCGCCGCCGAAGCCGAGGTAGAGGACGATCATGCCCCAGGGCGTGGCCAGGCCGAGCATGTCGGCCACCTTGACGGTGGGGAACATGACCATCTGGAAGGGAGCGATCATGGAGAAGGGCGAAGGCGTAATGTAGATCGTTGAGGTCCACCACGTCTTGATGCGGGTGATGTAGTAGGCGGTCATCGCTGTCAGGAAGACGATGACGACGACGAGCCCACCGTGATGAACAGCGACCATCCCATGGCGCTGGCGAATCCGGACAGGGCCAGGCCGGTGGCGTAGTTGTCAGAGCCGGCGAAGTCTTGGGGGTCGGCAGGGCAGAAGGGCTGTCGGAGATGTAGAACTTGCCTTGAAGGAGTTGATGAGGATGAAGGCCAGGAGGATGACAGCCACACGAGGGCCAGGACTCCCAGCACCCCCGAGCGCGTTCTGGCCAGGCGTGTGCCGGGCGGTCTTCCGGCCCGCCCTGCGGGCCGGGGCTGCAGATCCGGGGACTTGAGTCTGGACGGCGGTGCTCACGCGTCGACCTCCTTGGAACGAGTGGCGCGCAGCTGGATGAGCGCGATGGCGGCGACGATGAGGAAGAAGATGACGGCCTCGGCCTGGGCGACGCCCTCCTGGCCGATCTTCTTGTACATCGTGTTGACGATGCTGAGTGCGGCCATCTGGGTCTGCTGGCCGGGGCCCCGTTGGTCAGGGCGAGGTTCTGGTCGGACATCTTGAAGGTGTTGGCCAGGGTGAGGAACAGGCAGATGGTGATCGAGGCATGATCATCAGCGGTGTCACGTTGCGCAGTGTCTGCCACCGGCCCGGCGCCGTCGATCTGGGAGGCCTCGATGAGCTCAGGCGGCACGTTCTGCAGACCGGCGATGTAGATGACCATCATGTAGCCCATGAGCTGCCAGTTGACAAGCAAGACCAGGCCGGCCAGGCCCAATCGCCAGTCATTGACGATGGTCTGCCCCAGCGCTGAAGGATCGCGTTGAGCATGACCTGCCAGATTGTAGCCCAGGGACGATGCCGCCGATGAGGTTGGGCATGAAGAAGACGGCGCGGAAGAAGTTGGTGCCGCGCAGCTTGCGGGTCAGGAAGTAGGCCAGGGGCGAGGCGCCCCAGGTTCACTGTGACGATTGAGATGATCGATACGAGGCGGTGAATCCCAGGCCGGAAGGAAATGGCTCTTCTCACTGAAGGCCCTGGCGTGGTTGTCAGCGCCCACGACCGCGCATTGGTCAGGGTGCTGAACTTGGTGAAGGAGAGATAGAGCCCATGAAGAGACGATGAACGCGATCGCAAGAAGGCCAGCAGGGTCGGCCCCGCAGATACTGGGAAGAACTTTTTCAGTGCCTTGGTCATATCTGCCTCGAGTGCGACCGGTGCCCGCCGGGACGTGGGTACCAGAGGGCTCCCGCCGGGGCAGCGGCGACTGCACAGCCCGATCGGCTCAGACACGCCGCCCCGGGCGGGACGGGGGATGGAGATGAGTCGCCGTCGTACCGTCGTCAACGAACTCCGGGCGGGCTGGACGGACTGGGCGACTCGACGGCGTCAGCCCTCCGCACGACTTCTTCTCGGAGGCCCAGTCGGTCACGAAGAGTCCTTGACCTTCCTTGGTCGAGCTGCCGGAGGGCGTACTGCAGCCCGAGGTGCTGGCCGGGCTGGTCGCCCAAGTCCTGACTCGGGAAGGTCAGGAGACCCACTTGACGAGGGGTGAGGTCCTTGTTGGCGATGGCCTCAGCGACCTCCTTGCCCAGCGGGTCGGAGGGGACCAGCTCGGCGTGAGCCTTATAGGGGCGCGATATTGCTGAGCTTCTCGGCGGCGAGCTTGGAGCCTTCGGCGTCGGTGAACAACCAGGTGAGGAGTCGCCGGTGGCCTTCTGGGGTCGTCGGAGGCCTGGGAATTGATCGTCAGGTAATTCTCGGTACCGATGGCAATGTTGCTCTTGTCCTCGCCGGACGCCGACGTAGATCGGCGGGAAGTGGACGTCCTCGGCCTTGACCGTGTTGCCGGAGACCTCGAGGATCTACGACCAGCCCCAGTTCCCGTTCTGGACCATGGCGGCCTTGCCCAGGGCGAAGTCGGCCATGCAGGTCGGTGATCGTCTTGGCGCTGGTCTCGGTGGGGCGATCGTGGGGTTGTTGAGGTAGAGGTCGAAGATCTGCTTGTAGTTGTCGAGTAGGTCAGTTTGAGCTCGGTGGTCGTCGACCTTGGCGTCGCGGTACTCATGTAGTAAGCAGGGTAGTTGGCCAGGTGGGTCTGCCAGCGCCAGTCCTCGCCTGGGGACAGAGGTCGCAGCGAAGACGCCCTCGATGCCGAGGTCAGCCTTCTTGGCCTGCAGTCCTCGACGACCTCCTTGGGCTTGTCGAAGCTCTGATCTGATCGACTAGCGAGTGGCCTTGGCGCCTCCATGGCGAAGTACTCGTGAGGATGGCGGCGTTGCGAGATGATGCCGTAGCCCTCGATGGCCAGCAGCACCTCGACCTGCCTCGTCGCCTTGAGAGGGGCCAGGATTCATCCGTCATCTGCTTGGTGAGTCAGCGTCGCGGACGGGTCGGGGCGTACTCCTTCCAGTTCCCGTAGCCCACGGGGCCGGTGAGGTTGAACAGGGTGGGCGGGTTGGACTTGGCGACCTCGGACTTCAAGGTCTGCTCTGCAGGTTCCGGAGGCGGCGGTGACGACCTTGGCAGCCACGCCGGTCTTCTTCGTGTAAGCGGCCGCGATGTCCCTGAAGGCCTGCTCCGACTCGGGCTTGAAGTTGAGGTGAGACGCCCCCATCGCCGTCGGAGCCGGACGAGCTCTTCGAGCAGGCCGCCGGAGTCGCAGCGACGGCGATCGCAGCGGTTCCGCCCAGCATGGAGCGGCGGGATAGAGTCGCATTGGAGGTCCTCCTTTGGACGCATGGGACAGGTGCGGACGGGCGTCCGCAGTGCGACTGCCGTGTCACCGGCGGTGGGTCCAGTCAGCTTCGCGGCGACGACCAATCATGGCACATTTCAGCCCCTCATTGCTGCAAGGTTTGCAATCAGTGACCTGGGTCTCCTTCTGCGATAATCAGCCTCTAGTCTTTCCACGTTATGTCCGGGGTCCCACATCCCATTACACACAGACCGCCATCTCCGCCCTGCTCTGCAAGAATGTAACCGATCGGGTATTTCCCCATCGCGAGGGCTCTTCTCCGCCCGCTCGAGCAGACACGACGTGGCCGGCACCTCGATGGTGCCGGGGCCTGACTGACAACGAACTGCTGCTCTAGCCGTTCAACCGCTCGCCCCTGAGACGGGGCGAGGGGCTCACTGCGGGCGGAGCCGAGCGAGACCGAGGGCGCTCGCAGGCCTCGGCGACACGGGCGGCCTGCCCTCCTCGGCGGCCTTGCCCAGGCGCGCGGGTCGTACTGCTTCTTGTTGCCGACCTCGCCGTCGATCTTGAGGACGCCCTCGTGGTTGGTGCAGCATCCAGCCGGCGACAGGGGCGGGTGTGGGCGTACTGGGTGTCGGTGTCGACGTTCATCTTGATGACGCCGTTGCGCACCGCAGTGGCGATCTCCTCATCGGTGGAACCGGAGCCGCCGTCGCATGAGCCCAGGTCGAAGGGCGAGCTCTTGTCGCCGACCTTGGAGGACAGGCGGTCGCCGAGGCGCTTGGCCACATCGTCCTGAATCTCGCCGAGGATCTCGGGCGAGCTTGGCGTGGCCGGGCTTGCGAGGAGCCGTGCACGTTGCCGAAGGTCAGGGCGGTATGTAGCGGCCGTTCTCACCCAGGCCGAGGGCCTCGATGGCCTTCCAGGCGTCGTCGGCCGTGGTGTAGGGTTGGCGTTCTCCTCGCCCTGATGCCGTCCTCCTCGCCGCCCACGGCGCCGAGTCTCGATCTCGAGGACGACGTTGGCAGCCTTGGGCGCTTGAGCATGTCGACGGCGATCTCGATGTTGTCGTCGAGGGCCTCGGCGGAGCCAGTCCCACGTAATGGGAGTTGAACATCGGCAGCTCACCGTTCTTGACCTGCTGGCCTCGATCTCCGTGAGCGGGTGGATCCAGTCGGCCAGGAGCTTCTTGGGGCGGTGGTCGGTGTGCAGACCGATGGTGACAGGGGTAGAGGTCGCCCACGGCGCGCGGGCGTGGCGGTGAAGGCGATCGGAGCCCTTTGGCGCGGTCGAGCGCGAGGACCCGGACCAGTAGAGCGGCACCACCGTTGGAGATCTGGACGATGCCGTCGGACTCGGCGTCGGCGAAGCCCGCGAGGGCGGACGGACAGAGTCTGGGACGAGGTGACGTTGATCGCGGGGATGGCGTACTTGCCGGCCTTCGCGCCGGTCAAACATGTCGGCGTAGGACTCCGGGGTTGCAATGGCCACTGGGTGCCTCCTGATTTCTGTAGCGAGTCAGTGGGTGCGAGGCCGATTGTTCCACGATTCGGACCCGTGAACCGGATGCATGGTCCCGGACGGGGCCGGGCCGCTTGGAGGCGGTGGCGCCGGAGCTGAACCCATGGAGGGCTCACAGCTGAGGCTCAGTCCGGGGCGGGGCCCGCGTGCTGGAGGATCCAGGGTGTGCATGGCGACGCGGCAGCTGCGGCAGCCGTTGATGGAGCAGGTGGAGCCGTGCTGGCCGATGCGCAGCAGGCGCGGGAGCAGCCGGCGCTCAGCTCGGGCTGATGCCCTCGCCCTCGGAGCCGAAGACCATGAGGGCAGCGCTCGAGGAAGCATGGCGGTCTCCAGGGGCCGCGCCCGGGACCGTTGTCGACACCAATGACCTCGTAGTCCTCAGCGGCCGCCCAGGAGAGCAGCTCGCCGGGCTCGGGGTGGTGGCGCACGTCCAGGTAGCGGTTGGTGACCATGGCGCCGCGCTTGTTCCAGCAGCGTCGGCCGATGATGTGGACTCCGGCGACGTTGAAGGCGTTGGCGCTGCGCACGATCGAGCCGATATTGAGGTCCTGGCTGACGTTCTCGATGGCGATGTGCAGCCGGTGGGCGCGGGCGGCCAGGTCGGCGCGGATCGCCGCGATGATCCAGTAGCGGTAGCGGTCGACGACGTTGCGCCGGTCGCCTCCGCGAGCAGCTCGCGGGTCGTAGCGGGGTCGGCGGGCCAGGCCTCGGGGCCGCCGGGCGAGGGCCGACGCCGATCTGGCGGACATGCAGCCGGCCGGTCCTCTTCCGGGGCTCGGTGCAGGAGGCAGGGGACGCCGAGCGCTCGGGAAGGTGCGCAGCCCGACGGGCACCACGGGCCAGTGCTCCCCTCTCAGGCAGGTCGACGGGCTGATCCATGCGATCAGTCGTCCTCGCCCGGCGGGCACGGATGCCGGCAGGCGCCGTCGGATGCTCACTCCCGGGCCGAGGTCGGCCAGGCCAGAGTGCCGCGTAGTAGGGGCAGGCCGGCGGCACTCGATGCGTTCGCGCGCGCCGCGTGGCCCGGTCGACGATGACGGCCACGGCGCGCACATCGGCGCCCGCCTCGCGCAGGGCCTCGACAGCCTCAGCGGGGGCCGCCGGTGGTGGAGTGCTCCTCCAAGACCACCACGGAGCGCCCGGCGATGTCGGGGCCCTCGATGACGACAGGCGCATGCCGTGGTCATGGCGGCCTGCGACGACAGAAGGCGTCAGGTCCGGGCCGCGCGAGGCGGCGGCGTGCAGCATGGCGGCGGCCGCGGGTCGGCCCCTGGTCGAGCCGCCGACGGCGTCGATGTCGTCGCAGTGCAGGCCCGCCTCCTCCAGCATGTCGAGCATGACGTGGCCGATGAGGGGGCGGCCTCGTGATGGAGCGTGGCGCGGCGCATGTCCACGTAGAAATCGGACTCGAGGCCCAGAGGCGAGGTGACCTTGCCTCGGACGATCGGACAGCTCGTTGACGAGCTCGGCCAGACAGGCGATGTGGGAATCGTTGGTGCTCACGGCTCCGATGGTAGTGGGCGCGAGGACTCGCGCCGGGTGGACACCGCTGATATGAAGAGCCCGTCCTCCGCGTGACGCGGAAGAGGGCGGGCTCTGGATGACTCTCGATGCGAGGAGGTCAGGACAGGGCAGCCACGGCGGCGTCGTGAGTCGGGCTCCTGGCCGACCTCGGGGACTGCTCGGCTGTAGATGACCGTGCCGGACTCGTCGAGGACCACGACGGCGCGCGACAGCAGGCCGGCCAGCGGGCCGTCGACCAGGGTGGCGCCGTAGTCGGCACCGAAAGAGGAGCGGAAGGTCGAGCCGGTCACCACGTTGGTGAGGCCCTCGGCGCCGCAGAAGCGGGAGCCGGCGAAGGGCAGGTCGGCGGGAGACGCAGACCACGGTCGTGTTGTCCAGCTCGAGGCGAGCTTGTTGAACTGCCGCCACGGGCGGCGCACCGTGTCCACCGAGGGGAAGATGTTGAGGACCACGCGGCGGCCAGCCAGGGACTGACTGGTCACCGGGGCAAGATCGGCGCCCACGAGCTCGAAGGCGGGCGCGGTCGAGCCCACAGCGGGCAGCTCACCGACGGTGCTGACGGGGTCTCCGTGGAAGGTAGTGGAAGCCATGGTGCGATCGTTGCAGGTCGCGGCCCTCCTGACCAGCGGAGGCCCTCAGCCCTGGGCGATTCTCCGGAAAGCTCGCCGACTCTACTGAGCGTCCCGGCCGGAACGCTCAAGGTCACCGGCCATTCGGCGCACGAGCCAGCGGGGTGCCAGTCGCAGTATGGCGTTGGCACTGCGGTAGCGCAGGCTCGGGGTGCAGATGACCTGGCCGCGGCGCACCGCAGTGAGTCGCGTCACTGACCACGCGCTCGGCGTCCAGCCAGCCAGCAAAGTCCTTCCACTGGGTCTCATCGATGCCGGCCGCCGCGTGGAAGCCGGTGTGGACCAGCCCCGGACACAGCGCCGTGGCGGTCACGCCGGTGTCTGCGAGCTCGACGGCCAGCCCCTCGGTGAACCGGAGCACCCAGGCTTTGTGGGCCGAGTAGGTACCTACGACATTGTGCGCAGCAACGGAGGAGACGTTGAGGATGGCGCCGCGTCCGCGCTGCCATGGCGTCGGCCGCCGCGTGCGGGAGGCCCCATGACCGCCCGGACCATGACGTCGAGGGGCCTGCTCCTCGCGGGCAGGTCTCCCCCGACGAAGCGCTGCCCCGGTCGAAGCCGGCGTTGATGACCAGGAGCCCTACGAGGTTTGCTTGGCTCGCGCAGACGTCTCGGCGACGAGCTCAGAGCTCCATCGCGCTCGGACAGGTCGGCCTGCAGGGACCTCCACCTGGACGCCGGCGAACTGCGCATCTCCTCAGCCACCTGCCGCAGGCGCTCAGAGTGCGCGCAGCGGGGACGAGGTCATGACGCGCCTGGGCCCAGCTGCCAGGCGAACTCAAGGCCGAGGCCGCTCGTGGCCCCGGCGACAAGCGCTGTTCCCCATGACGGCAGATTAAGGATGCTTACTGGGTGATCAATGGGGAACCCGCACTGCCACGCCCGTGCTACCCTGCTGCCATGCGTCTGGCCACCTGGAACGTCAACTCCATCCGCACCCGCGTCGACCGCGTCCTGGCCTTCCTGGAGCGCGAGAACATCGATTTTCGCCCTGGCGATGCAGGAGATCAAGTGCCGCCCTCGACCGAGTTCAGTCGAGCCCTTCGAGGCTGCCGGCTAGGGCAGCTGGCCATCCACGGCCTCAACCAGTGGAACAGGGGTGGCGATCGCCTCGCGCGTGGGACTCGATGACATCGATACCTCCTTCCCGGGCCAGCCCGGCTGGGCGGCCAAGCCGAGGGGCGAGACCGGTCGTCGAGGCCGGGCACTCGGGGCGACGGTGGGTGCGGCGTCGGATGCGACGCCGGTGCGGCTGTGGAGCCTGTACGTGCCCAACGACGCTGAGCTCACCCACCGCACTACACCTACAAGCTCGACTGGCTGCGGATCCTGCGCGAGGACGTCGCCTCCTGGCTGGAGGCCGAACCCGACCTGCCGCTGGCGCTCGTGGGCGAGTGGAACGTGGCGCCGAGGGACGAGGACGTGTGGGACATGAGCGTCTTCGAGGGGGCCACCCACGTCTCGGCGCCGGAGCGGGAGGCCTTCGCCGCCTTCGCCGAGGTGGGCATGCACGAGGTCACTCGTGAGCGGGTCGCCAACTACACCTACTGGGACTATCAGAAGCTGCGCTTCCCGAGGAACGAGGGCATGCGCATCGACTACGTCTACGCCTCGCCGGCCCTGGCGAGCCGGGTCCTCGGCGCGGCTATCGACCGCGATGAGCGCAAGGGCACAGGGCGCCTCCGACCACGTCCCGTCATCGTCGAGGTCGAGGGCGCCGACGGGCACCGCTGACGGCGCGGTCTCATCGGCGAGGCCTCTGCAATCCTCCTATGGATGTGGACGTCTCGCGAAGAACGGCGCATGCATCGTCGTATCACTCAACGCGGAGAGCCGCGTAGGGCCCGACCGCATAAGACTGAAGCCCGCAGAGGCGTACGACCTGCCGACGAAACCTCGAGGAAACCTGAAGAAACGGAGGAACACTCCACTGCACCCACATTCGTGAACAACAGCAACGACGAACGGGGGTCTGAAAACATATTTCCTCAATCGGTCAAAATAGGATCGCCCCACTTCGTCGCAGTATTCAGTTTCCAGAATCATCGAGACCCGTCTACTGATATCGCTATTCTGGCGTCATGAGTTCTTCGAAACCATCTCCCGCGCGTCGAATCGCCACCGCCCTTCTTCCCATCACCGCCCTGTCCCTGGCGGCCTGCGGCAGCCTGCCGTTCTCCTCCTCATCCCCCTCCTCCTCGGCTCCGGCGACGACTGCAGCCGCCTCCCCGTCGGCCACTCCAGCGCCACCGCATCAGCGTCGGCATCGGCGTCGGCCTCCGCCACGGCCAGCGCCACCGATACGGCCTCCGCCACCGCTTCAGGCGACCCCTCGGCCTCGGCGAGCTCCGGAACGAACGGCCTCACCCCGGAGAACACCAAGGGACGAGGCTCAGGCTCTCGGACTTCCAGCAGCCGTCGTCGGCGAGCAGCTGGAACGAGAAGCAGTACGACGTCGCCTCATCCACCGGCGTCATGGGGATCGGCACCGACCTCGACTGGCAGCACAACGGCGAGATCGAGCTGCGCCTGGCCAATAAATTCCAGAAGGTCACGTTCAACGCCGGTCAGGCCAATGACTCCAAGAGCTCGACCTCACCGTCAAGCGTCCAGATCTTCGCCGACGGCAAGGAGATCGACACGGTCAACGTTCCCTTCAATGACGCGCACGCCTTCGACGTCGATGTCGCGAACGTCAATGCCCTGAAGATCACTCTCACGCCCTTGGATCGGATGCAGCTCATGCGCCGTCCCGGGCCCGCACCTCACCGGCGTCATCTTCAACGTCAAGGCCGAGTGATGAACAGGCGGCCGTAACCGGCGCGCCTTCCTACATGACCTGCACGGCCTGCATGGCCAGGATCTGGTCGCCCAGCGCGGGCCACGTCCTGCGGTGAACCGTCCCGAAGGGTTCGGCTCCCAGGAAGACGGCCTGGCGCTCGGCGACCGGATCCACCCATATGAAGGAGCCGGACTGGCCGAAGTGTCCGAAGGTCGCCGGACTGTTATCCGCTCCGGTCCAGTGCGGGGATTTGGCTCCGCGCACCTCCACCCCCAGGCCGAAGGGGTTGGGGGCCTGGCGCCCGTAGCTCCGGCAGGGACGCCGTCGAGACTGGGCAGGGACCGGTGCGCAGGCCCGCTCCGCGAGTGCAGGGCGAGACGAGCCTCGGCGCGGCCAGCTCGCGGGCGAACAGCGACAGGTCGCGGGCGCAGCCCTCCCCGGAGTGAGCGGGCGAGCCCGGGATGAGGACACTGGCCATTCCCAGGGGCCTCGAGCACCGTGGTCTCCACCCAGGTCTCCAGGGGCGTACCGGTGGCCTCCTGGAGCCTGTCCCCAGGATCCGATGCCGAGGTTGGAGTAGATGCGGCGCGTGCGGGCGGCCAGGCGTCGTCGGAGTCAGGGTGCAGATCCCCGAGGGAGTGGGACAGCAGGTGGGCGATGGTCGCCCCGTCGAGGGAGGCGGGGGCGCCTGCGGGGGCGTCCAGGTTCAGCAGGCCCCGGTCGACGGCGACCAGCGCGGACCAGGCCACGATCGGCTTGGTGACCGAGGCGAGGGGAAGACCTGTCGACGTCCCCGGCCTCGATAAGCACTCCGCCGTCGGCCGCGGGGGCGCCGGTGACCGAGCGCGGTCGGGAAGGGAAAGGCGGAAAGGGCCGGCAGGGTGACGGCATCCGCCTGAGAGGTGTCCGGGGTCGTCATCACTCCTCCTTGCCGGGATCGTGTCTCAACGCGGGAGGTCGCACCCGCGCGCTCGTACCCTACGCCCCCAGGACTGCCCGCTGCTCCTGTTGGCGGTTCCGGGCAGCCTAGGGCAGGGGCGCCTGGGGCTCACGGACACCCCGGCGCCATAAGTCTGCAGAATCGCGCCTGCTCGCGAGAGGATCGGGGACGATGCCTCTATCACCGCCCTCCCGCCGACCGCGGCCCCGCTGCGCCCCCGTTCCCTTCATGGCTCCCGGCCAGGCGGCGCCCGCTCCCACCCCGCCGAGCGGGGCCGGGAGGCCGCCAGTGTCAGCTACGCCGTGGTCGATCTGGAGACCACGGGCCTGTCCCCCACGACCGACTCGATCCTGAGATCGCGCTCGTGCTCACCGACGCCGCCGGGCGGGTCGAGCGCAGCTGGTCCACCCTCATCGATCCCGGGCGCGGGGGTCGATCGGCCCCTACCCGCATTCACGGCCCGTCGCCGAGGAGCTCATCGGGCGCCCGGCCTCGACGACGTCGCCGACCTGCTCGTGGCCGACCTGGCCGGGCGGGCGGTCGTGGCCCATCAACGCCCGCTTCGACGTCGGCTTCCCACCCAGGCGCGCTGGGGACGCGGGGGCTGCTGGACCGCGGCGCGCGGTGCCGCAGGTGTGCACGATGGAATGGGCGCGCTATTTCGCGACGACGCCGTCGCGCTGACTGACCACCTGCTGCGAGGTGGCGGGGGTGAGATCGGCCGTCACCACAACGCGCCGACGACGCCCTGGCCGCAGCTGGGCTCCCTGCGCCACTACCTGTCGGTGGGGGCGCAGCGGGCGAGAGGCCGGTGGCCCGTGCGGGCCCTGATCGAGGCCCGGCGCTTCACCGGCTGGCACTGGGACGCCCGGCGGGCCCAGACCGGCGCTAAGCGGCTGACGGCCCGTACCACGCCAGGCACCGAGAGGGCCCGGCCCGATCCCGAGTCTTCGGGGCCGCGTCAGAAGGCGCCCGGACTGCGAATGATGGTTGAGCTATAGGTCTTGTTCCGGTCCTGCAGCCCAGGACGAGGCCGTCGCGCCGCCCTGGCCCGCTCGGGACAAGGACCAGCAGACCAGACGTGGTCGCGCTGCGCCAGCCCTGATCGGGGACGTACTTTTCCCACGAGGACTGCGTTTTCCTGCAGACAACTGGAGTACGGCCTCAGTCGTCTGCGGGAGAAGTACGTTCCCGGACGGAAAACGCAGTTCCCAATCCGCCTGGTCAGCCACCCCACGACGACGTCCCTTCCACGGGCCGTGCGCGGCGCCCGCGCCACTTCCTGGCGAAACCTCTCAGGCCTCCTGGGCCTCCTCGCCCAGGGAGACGAGGAAGCCGTCGTCATCCACGGCCACCCCGGAGACGGCGGAGACCAGGACGGTGGCGAGTTCCTCGACCAGGTCCCGGGCCGTCTGACGCTCGCGGCGCCGGGAGCGGGAGACCACCTCGGAATAGGCGTCGGCCTGATCCTTGGGGATCCAGCGCAGGTCGGTGGACAGGACCGCCCCGCGCGCCCACGGCTCGCCGCGCACAGCCAGCGGCAGCCCATCGGTGGCGCCGGCGCGCACCTCGATGCGTCCCCAGCCCTCGTGCTCGGGATCGACCGGTGTCACGACCGCGTAGCCGTCACGCAGCTCCTCGATGACGTTGCCGGTGGCGGCGGCGACGATCTCCTGGCGCATCATGTCCTGGCGGACCTTCTCCGATCCACGCCAGGCCTTCTCCGAAGACCTCCGGGCCGATGCGCTCGACGAGCTGCTCCAGCTGTTCCGGATCGATGGCGTCCAGTCCGACGGCGCCCCTAGGCTGGACAGCCTCCAGGGCGGTGGTGAGATCGGGGGCCACGGGCCGCAGGACGGCCACCAGGTCCTCCGGGCCGAGCCATACCGGTGCGTAGACCGTCAAGGAGGCGGAGACCTCGGGGCTGGGCTCGAACAGGACCGGGGCCTCCCCGTCCCCTCCGGGGATGAGCCTCAGCGCACCGGCCAGGCGCCGGGCGATGGCGCGCAGGCGCGTGAGGGCCACCAGTTCCGCCCCGTGGGCTGTCCCTTGGGGAAGGCGTCCGAGAGCGGATCCAGGCCGGCCAGCTCCGGCGGCAGGGCGCCGGCGCGGATGCGGGGGCAGTCCAGGATCATCAGCTGCGTGGTCCACTCCGGTGCCCCGATGAGGCCCCGCATCTCGGCGTCGACCTGCCAGGGCCCCAGTAGGGATGCAGGAAGAGTTGCAGGCTGGAGACACCCAGCCGGCCTGGAGGTCCTGGGACAGGGCCAGGGCCTCGACCTCATCGGGGCGACGTCGTCGGCCAGGAGCAGGACGTGGTTGGTGTCCAGCAAGCCGACCGGAAGCATGGAGGAGGCCGTAAAGGTGCCGGTATCGGCGGGCAGTGAGACGGCGAGATCGGTCGAGTCGCCCATACGTGCTTCTCCTGGGGGCGGGGGCCGGTGCCGTCGGCGGGATCGCCGGGGCGTCGGGGATACGGGTGCGGTGGAAGGACTGCGGGAGCGTGAGGGCCGTCGGTCCGCGCTGCCCCCTGGTAGCGCGAGGCCGGTGGCGCCCGAGCCGTAGGGGGCCTGGGCGGGGCTGGACAGGCGGAAGAAGCACAGCTGCCCCACCTTCATACCCGGCCAGAGCTTGATGGGCATGGTGGCCGTGCTGGACAGCTCCAAGGGTGACGTGCCCGGTGAAGCCGGGGTCGATGAACTCCGGCGGTGGAGTGGGGTCAGCAGCCCCAGGCGCCCCAGGCTCGACTTGCCCTCCAGACGGGCTGCGACGTCGTCAGGCAGGGTGATGCGCGTCGTAGGAGGCGCCCAGGACGAACTCGCCGGGGTGCAGGACGAAGGATCGTCGGTCTCGACGTCGATCAGGTGAGTGAGTCCCTCCCGATCGGCGGCCGGATCGATGACCGGGTAGCGGTGGTTGTCGAAGAGCCGGAACCAGCGGTCCAGGCGCACGTCGATCGAGGCCGGCTGAACTCATCTCGGGATCGTAGGGGTCCAGGACGACCCGGCCCGCGTCGAGCTCGGTGCGGATATCGCGGTCTGAGAGCAGCACGGGCCCGATTGTGCCAGGTCCGCAGGGCGAAAGAGCAACTGGCGGAGAGTCACATGCCTCGAGCCGTCCGGGCTCCGAGCGGCGGCGACCGGATCCGAGCGGGCAGACGGTCGTCGCCGGCCTTCAGCCGCTCAGCGGTACGCCGGTGGCGTCGACGCCCCACGGCGGATCGCCCGGGCGGGCCGTCAGGATGAGAATCCCTTCGATGAAGGCCCAGATCGCGATCGGAACAGCCAGAAATCCGCAGCTGAGGAACGAGCCCAGGAGTTGAATAAGCCCCTTGTTCGTGTATCCGAGATAGAAGTTGTGGATCCCGAAAGTTCCGAGGAACAGCGCCAGGATGCCGGCGGCCACCTTGGACTTGCCCGGGTAGGCCGGCGGGCCGTACCCAGTGCTAGGACCCCGTATCCGCGGCGCACGTACCGGTACCCGGGCCCGTAAGCCGGTTGAGGGCCGTAGCCATCCTGCGGGCCGTTTCCCGGCTGGGCGCCGTTGTCGAACCAGCCGGCGTTCGGCGGGTACTGACCGCCTGGATATTCACCGCCCGGGTACTCCCCGCGGAGGAGCCTGCGGGCAGCGCCGGCACATCCGGCTGGATCCCGTGGGATCGTAGGGATTGGTCGGATAGGACATGGACTCACCACAAACGTCGATACGGGTGGGGAACACCTGCGAGTGTAACGGGGAGATATCGCCGCCCCAGTGCGGGAAAGCACCCTTTGAGATCGATTTGCGCGCATGGCTCGGGGTCTGTTAGACTTCCGCGACGCACCTGGGACGCACGTCCTCAGATGCCACGCGGGTGTAGTTCAACGTAGAACTTCAGCTCTCAGTCTGACAGCGCGGGTTCGATCCCCGTCACTCGCTCAGGCCGAGGGCCCGACCAACACGGTCCGCCCTCGTCTCCCCGGCCGGCGCCTCGCGGCATCAGGACCTAGTGACAAGATGGCCTGCAGGTTCACCCTGGGCACCGCCCAGGATGCCGAGGTCGCCCGCAGCCAGCCCCGCAGCTCGTTGTCGGCTGGCGATGATGTCGGAGACCCCGGACATGGACGGCACGGCCTGGGAGTACTCGACGCTCGGCCAGGAAGGCGGCCTGGTCGGCGTGCTTACCCTTCCAGGTCTCACCGGCGGACTGGTTCTGCAGGCACCGTGCCCGCAGCGCTGGCCAGCCACCGCTCAGCGCCGTTGAATTGCTCCTGACGATGG
>BNJS01002163.1_pt1 | contig 25769 bp, 32 predicted proteins | sample 8540461 | NCBI WGS metagenome assembly BNJS01 (sample SAMD00202454, study PRJDB9452) | human saliva metagenome | isolation source: human saliva | place: Japan | reverse complement strand
AAAATCTTGGCTGGTTTTTGCTAGCTGTTCTATCCTTTTTCTTTGGCTATGGTCTGGTTCAGAGTATGGCTTTATCAGCGCTTGACCTAGGGGCTTCAATCTTTGGAGTCTTGCCACTTTATGTCGCCCTGTCAGGGGCCTATGTTTATGGAGTTTACAGATGGTATCAGACAGAAAAGGTTAGCATCCAGACAACAGCTTTTAATCGTTATATTTGGTTGCCAACCCTGGTTTTGCTAGTGGCGATTATAGCTCAGTTCTTTTTGCCAGAAGATCCGTCAGTCAATCAACAAATCGTATCACAATTGACAGTTGCTCAGCCTGTCTTTGGTTTCTTTATGGTAGTGGTCTTTGCTCCTCTAACGGAAGAACTCATCTTTAGAGGGATGTTAGCGCGCTATCTCTTTCCTAAGCAAAACAACAGCAAACAGACAGCTCTGTTTCTCCTCGTATCAAGTGTGCTTTTTGCCTTGATTCATTTTCCAGGAACTTTGCAACAATTTTTAGTTTATGCCAGTCTGGGATTGAGTTTGGGTCTGGCTTATGTGAGCCGAAAAGGTCTTCTTTATAGCATTTCTCTCCACGCTTTGAATAATTTAATCGGCTTTTTGATGATACTCATGCTATAATAGAGTCAGGAGGTCACATGAAACGAGTAATTTTATTAGCAGTGATACAGGCGGTCGTTCTCTTCTTTATCATCGGGGCACTTGCCTATGCCTTTAAAGGCGATTTCTTTTACAACTATCTAGCAGTGGTCTTTGCGCCTATTGCAGGTGTCTTGCGTTTTGCTTCGGCTTATGCGACGGAGATTGTTCTACCTAAAAAGGCAGCTGAGATTGCTGAAAAGCGTAAAAAAGGTTAAGAATCATAATCAGAGAATCCGATGACGTTTTCATCGGATTTTTTGTCTGTTCGTTTTGAATTCTAAAGACAATCAAACTTTTCTGCTGATTTTCATGAAGAGCCTGCGCTTTTATGGTAAAATAGTAACAGAATAAAAGAGGAGAGAAGACATGAAACGTAGTATGTATGCTGGTCGTGTTCGTGAGGAACACATCGGACAAGAAATGACCTTGAAAGGATGGGTTGGCCGTCGTCGTGACTTGGGTGGTTTGATCTTTATCGACCTTCGTGACCGTGAAGGAATCATGCAGTTGGTTATCAACCCTGAAAAAGTTTCAGCAGAAGTTATGGCAACAGCTGAAAGCCTTCGTAGCGAATTTGTCATCGAGGTGACTGGACAAGTTGCTGCGCGTGAGCAAGCCAATGATAAGTTACCAACGGGTGCAGTTGAGTTGAACGTGACAGCTCTGGCAGTGCTGAATACAGCTAAAACAACACCTTTTGAGATTAAAGATGGGATTGAGGCCAATGACGATACACGTTTGCGTTACCGTTACCTTGACCTTCGCCGTCCAGAGATGTTGGAAAATCTCAAACTTCGTGCCAAGGTGACCCACTCTATCCGTAACTACTTGGATGAGTTGGAGTTTATAGATGTGGAGACGCCATTCCTTTCTAAATCAACACCAGAAGGGGCGCGTGACTATTTGGTGCCATCTCGTGTCAATAAAGGGCATTTCTACGCTCTTCCTCAAAGTCCACAGATCACCAAACAGCTCTTGATGAATGCTGGGTTTGACCGTTACTACCAAATCGTTAAATGTTTCCGTGATGAGGACTTGCGTGGTGACCGTCAGCCTGAGTTTACTCAGGTCGACTTGGAAACGTCTTTCCTTACGGAGCAAGAAATCCAAGATATCACAGAAGGCTTGATTGCGCGCGTGATGAAAGAAACCAAAGGTATTGACGTGACGCTTCCATTCCCTCGTATGAAGTATGATGACGCGATGGCTCTTTATGGTTCTGACAAGCCAGATACGCGTTTTGACATGTTGCTTCAGGACCTGACAGAAGTTGTCAAGGGTGTTGATTTTAAAGTCTTCTCAGAAGCACCTGCTGTTAAAGCCATTGTAGTCAAAGGAGCTGCGGACAACTACTCACGTAAAGACATCGACAAGATGACCGAAGTAGCCAAACAGTACGGTGCCAAAGGTCTTGCTTGGGTCAAGGTAGTTGAGGGAGAATTAAACGGACCAGTTGCCAAATTCTTGACTGGTATCCAAGCAGAATTGACTGCAGCACTTGGTCTTGAAGATAAGGACTTGGTTCTATTTGTGGCAGATACGCTTGAGGTAGCGAATGCAACACTTGGTGCTCTTCGTGGACGTATTGCCAAAGAGCTTGGCTTGATTGATAACGATAAGTTCAACTTCCTTTGGGTGGTTGACTGGCCAATGTTTGAATGGTCTGAAGAAGAAGGCCGCTACATGAGTGCCCACCATCCATTTACCCTTCCACAGGAAGAAACAGCTCACGAATTAGAAGGTGATTTGGCTAAGGTTCGTGCGATTGCTTACGATATCGTCTTGAACGGCTATGAGCTTGGTGGTGGTAGTCTTCGTATCAACCAAAAAGACCTTCAAGAACGCATGTTTAAGGCTCTTGGTTTCTCAGTTGAAGAAGCGAATGACCAGTTTGGTTTCCTTCTTGAAGCCATGGACTATGGTTTCCCACCACATGGTGGTTTGGCTATCGGTCTTGACCGCTTTGTCATGTTGCTTGCAGGAGAAGAAAATATCCGTGAAGTCATTGCCTTTCCTAAGAACAATAAGGCAACCGACCCAATGACACAAGCTCCATCAACAGTCGCTCTCAAACAACTAGAGGAACTCAGCTTACAAGTAGAAGAAGATGAAACAAGCAAAACAAATTAAGCGGTGGCGCTATTATCTGCGCCGCTTTGCTTATCAGATAAAAATCCTACGAGTTTTACAAAGTATCTCTCGGGAAAAATATGATGAGAAAGTATCAGCTTCTCTGGTTTATGGCTTTTTGTCAGCGGTAGCAGTCAATTTCTTTTTTCAACCAGGGCACGTTTACTCCAGTGGTGCGACGGGTCTGGCACAGATTATCTCTGCTTTGAGTAATCACTGGTTTGGTTTTTATATTCCGATATCGCTGACCTTTTATGCCATCAATTTTCCGTTGATGATTTTGGCTTGGTATCAGATTGGGCATAAGTTTACAATCTTTACCTTTATCACAGTATCCATGAGTTCCCTCTTTATCCAGCTTGTGCCAGTTGTGACCTTGACAGAGGATCCCATCATCAATGCCCTTTTTGGGGGAGTTGTCATGGGCTTGGGAATTGGTTTTGCGCTCCGTAACAATATTTCTAGCGGAGGTACAGATATCGTCAGTCTGACCATTCGAAAGAAAACGGGTAAGAATGTCGGTAGTATTTCTTTCCTGGTAAATGGGACCATCATGCTGATAGCAGGTTTGACCTTTGGTTGGAAATACGCCCTCTACTCCATGATTACCATCTTTGTCTCCAGTCGTGTGACAGACGCGGTCTTTACAAAGCAAAAGCGCATGCAGGCCATGATTGTGACCAATAATCCTGACAAGGTAATCGCAAAAATCCATAAAAATTGCACCGCGGAGCAACCATGATCCACGATGCAGAAGGAACCTATAATCACGAGAGAAAAGCAGTCTTGATTACGGTTATCACACGAGCAGAGTTTAATGATTTTAAACACATCATGAAACAGGTCGATCCGACAGCCTTCGTCTCTGTATCCGAAAATGTCCACATCCTAGGACGATTCGTAGAAACAGACAATTAATAATACTCAAAAGACCAGCCTTGGGGCTGGTCTTTATTTTTCGATAATTTTGTGGGCAATCAACTGACGGTAACAAATCTGTCTATTATTTTTCGCGTCATTGATAATGTGCAAAATCGTTTCAAATGATGTTCGTCCAAGTTCAAGACTATTGATGTCAACATAGGCTACTAGATCGAGTCGAGGATTGACAGAGTCAAAACTCAAGACGGGAACAGTTAACTGATGCTTACTGATGTAGTCGCAAACCCCTTCAGCTAGAAGGCTGTCGGTTGTGATGATGGCATCAATCTGTGGATCGTGTTTGAAAAGGCGCTTACTAAATTGATACCCCTTTTCTTCTAGAAATTCATTTGCAAAGTAGGTCAGATTCGTATCAATCGAAAGTTGGTGTTGTTTGAGTGCCAATTCGTAGCCTTTTAGACGGTCTTGTGTAACGAAAAGTTTCTTGGTTCCTCCGATAAAGGCGATTCGTCTGCAACCCTTTTTGATGAAATACTCAGTTGCATCAAAACCAGCCTGGACATTATCATTGTCGACAAGTGGGATAAAGGGGAGAGGATTTTCCGAGGATGAGGAAAGGAAACTGTTCTTCCGCTACGAGCTTCACCAGTGGATCTTCTTCTTGAGCGTAGAGGAAAGATCAGGCCATCGACACGTTTCCCGTAGACCATTTGAGAAATGGCATTGAGACGCTCCTTTTTCATCTTTACCAGTTGCGATCTGAATAGCATAGTGGTTTTCAGATGCGACTTGGGCGATCCCTCGTAGGACAGATGGGAAGAAAGGATTTTGGTAGAAGGCATCCGAGTCGTCAGGAAGCACTAGGCCGATAACCTGAGTATAACTACTTACCAAGCTACGAGCATTGAGGTTGGGATGGTAGTTGAGTTCCTTCATAGCCTTGCGAACTCGTTTTTGGTTTCATCACTAATCGTTGATTTATTTTTGAATGACGCGGGTAACAGTTGAAGGTGATACACCTGCTGCTTTTAGCCACATCTTTAATCGTCACGGGCATAAAAATCTCCTATTTATGATAATCTGGATCACGGAAATGTGTCTTGTAAAAAATAGTGACCAGATAAAGAACAAAAAGAATGTTTTGTACAGTGATAAGGGTTGACATATTTTGGCCAAAAAGTCCCAAAATAAGCGTAATCAGAGTGGGTAATCCTAAACAGTTCAAGATAAAATGGTAGCACTCTTTAAAAGTCCTAAATGAAAAGAGGCGTGATTTTTTGGTGATATAAAGGAGAGACTAGCTCCAAGAGAGACAATGAAGAAAATTCAATCAAAGAGGAAGCTTGCACCAAGAACGAGAAAGAGACTGATATAGACCCGATTTTGTTGGTACCAATCTTTAGAAATGGCCTGGGTCAGATCTTCCTTACTCTGGAAACTCTCAGTTTGAATCGCGTGGTAGCGAATACGGGTCAGTTCCTTATTTTCCTTACTGATGACGAGTTCTTCCGTATCAAAATGAAGTTGCAAGTCCTTTGGCAATTCCTTACTTGGACTTGGACCAATCAGAAGAGAAGCTTGCTGATTTTTAGTTCCAGCATAGCTCAGTTTTCCATCTATTATCTGCGCATTCTCCGACAAATCCATGATCGCTTCATCTGTCAGGGGTGTGTAGACATTATCGATAAAGGTATCCAATGGATAGGTTTCCTGCGAGCTGTTTTTGAATGGCAATTGGAACCATGGACAAGCTGATGAGGAAAAATGCTAGTAAAGAGGAGTTGAAACCAGTTGAGTCCGAAACGTTTTGATAGGGGCTTACGAAATCCCCAGATACTAGTAAAATACGAGAATGGATATGGAAGCATAGGCATCTTTCTAAAAGTGTTTTCTATATGAGTATTATTATATGAGAAATGTGCTTTATTTCAAGTCTAGGAGATAAATTGCTTGTTGCAAGAATATTATTTACAGTAACAATCCTAATACTCAATGAAAATCAAAAGAGCAAACTAGGAATCTAGCCGCAGGTTGCTCAAAGAACAGCTTTGAGGTTGGAGATAAAGCTGACGTTGTTTGAAGAGATTTTCGAAGAGTATAAAATGAAAAAGGGTGGCGAGGGATAAATTATCCCTTGTCGCCACCACTTGTAAGATCCTGAAACAAAAGTTCTTTTGTAGGAAGAAGAAGAGAATACAGATTGGAAGGGCGATGAGGATAGCACCTGCTGAGAAGTAGGCAATCTTCAAGTTTTTCACATTGCTGACAAAGGTCTGTAGACCAACGGCAACTGTAAAGTATTCTTTCTCACGAAGCAAGAAACTAGAGAGGATATAGTCTCCAAAAGGTCCCATGAAGGCCCAGAGCGCTTGTACTGCAACCATTGGGCGAACAGAGTGGGAGAACAATTTGCCAGAAGCGACGGAAGTGTCCTGCACCATCTAGTTTTGCTGATTCATCAAGAGACATCGGTACTGTGTCGAGTAGCCTTTCATGAGCCAAGCATTCATCGGGATACCTCCACCAACATAAAGGAAGATGAGGAACCAGCTTTGGTTAAGGGCATTCAACATAAGGGCCATAACGAAGAAGGCTGTCAAAGCGGCCATAGTTGGCACCATTTGGATGATCAAGAAGAAGACCAAACTTTGTTTACGAGCCCAGAAGTTGTAACGGCTGTAGGCATAACCAGCAAGTACGATGATACTTGTTTGAACAACCATTGTAATCAAGGCGATAATCAAAGTGTTGAGGGTACCAAGTGCCGTACAAGGTTTCAGTGAAGAGCCCTTGGAAGTTGCTTAAAGCTAAAGTCGACGTTAGCATCTGGTTTAAAAAGCTACTACGTTACCAGACTTGAAGGCTGACATAATGGTAATCAAAAGTGGATAGATAATCACGATTGAAAGACCAATCAAGTAGAGGTAAGTGAGGGTTTGAGTCAGTCTACGTTTGAGTTTGATTGAGTTATTCATCTTAGACGTCCTCCATATCAAATGCGTGTAGTTTCTTGAATGCGATCATAGAGATAGAGATGACAATGATAGAGATGATCAAGGTAACAGCTGCCGCCATAGAGTATTGAGGAGATGTACCTGTTGTCAAACGGTAAATCCATGAGATCAAGATATCAGTTGAACCGGCTCCACCACCAACGCTACCAGGACCACCAGCCGTTGAAGAGATACATGATAGAAGTTGTTAAAGTTGAAGGTGTATTGGCTGATCAATGTTGGTGCCGCAACAGCCAAAATCATAGGGAAAGTGATGTTGCGGAATTTTTGCCAAGCATTAGCACCATCGATGTAAAGCCGCTTCGTAGAGGTCGTTAGGAATCGACTGCAAGATACCCAAAGTCAAAAAACGTAGATGTATGGGAATCCTAGCCAACCTTGCATCATAATCAAGGCAATCTTAGTCCAAGTTGGGTCTGTTTTCCAAGGGATAAGAGCACCGTCAAGGAAAGGAAGAACTTTAGCCAAGATAGGCAATACTTGAGTGTTGATAGCACCAACACTATCGTTAAACATGTTTGAGAATGTCAAGATAGTGATGAAGGCTGGAACAGCCCAAGGAAGAAGGAAAATAACACCAAAGATACGTTTTCCTTTGATAAATGGTTGGTTAGCAATGATTGCTGTGAAAGATACCAATGACGATCTGCAAAGTAGAAGCAGCCAAAGCCCAGATGATGGTCCAAGAAAGAACCGCACCGAAGGCTGAACGGAAGGTACTCAAAGCTCCAGATGTTTCGTAAAGTTGGTCAAACCAACCCAGTCCAACAATTTGTTTGGTGGCAAGTGTTGGAAGTCATAGTTAGTAAAGGCAATCATCAAAGGTTACGATAACTGGGAAGATAATCGCAAATGTCATCGCTACATACGATGGGATAATCAAGAGGTAAGAAACCATTCTCATAAATACCTTTGATCATATCTTTGAAAAAGTACGTGGGAACTGGGAATTCCATTGTTAATACGTTTTGCAATTGTATGTGCATCTTTAATATTTGAAAAATAAAAGAGTACATAAACGACTACAAAGATTAAATGGAAGGCACCACGAATCAGCATAAAGAGGGAATTGTCACGACCTGGTTTGTCACCAAGAGTGATGAGATTGCTCAATTCAGGGGCTGCAAAGTGATAGGAAGTAAAGGACAAATACAAGGGTTACACCAAGGAAGATAAAACCTTTGGCCTTTTTGTTTTATTGTAAATCTGTCCTAACCCAGGAATGATAGACAGCAAGGGCTGCTTTACTAGGTTGTTGCTTTTTCCATAATACTCCTTTCATAGGATACTGGTTTTTAGATAAAACCTAAACTATTTATGTTTCTATTGATAAATTCAAAGGGGGATTTAAATTCCACCCCCCTTGAACAAATTTTTTATTCACCAAATTTTTGTTTGATTGTTTCTTTGATCAATGTTACAGCATCGTTAGCAGCTGTTTTAGCGTCTTTCTTACCACTTACAGAGTCAAAGAGCATGTTATCAGCTGGTTCCCAAACTGCAGACATTTGAGAGATGTTTGGCATTGGTTGAGCGTTCTTGAACTGTTTGATAACAGCTGTTGTCAACTCATCGTTTTTACCTTCAGCGTATGAACGAGCTTCAGTGTTAGCTGGGATTTCGTTAGTTGCATCGTAGAAGGCTTTTTGTTGTTCAGTTGAAACAAGGAAGTCTACAAATTTTTGTGCGCCTTCAAGGTTCTTAGTGCTTGATGGGATAATCCAAGCTTTACCACCACCGAATGCTGCGTAATCTTTTCCGTTTGGAAGAGTTGGGATAGTTGCAACACCGTAGTTTACTTTAGCATCTTTGAATGCTTGAGCTTTCCAAGGTCCATCAATGATAGCAGCTGTTTTACCTTCTTGGAATTGAGTTTGGATTAAGTTTCCAGCAGCTGTACCATCTTGCATACCTTTAGGCCATTTTTCATACCAAGATTTAGCGTAGTTGATACCTGCGATAGCACCTTCGTTTGCAAGACCGATGTCTTTAGGATTTTTACCGTTATCGCCAAATACATAAGCTCCGTTACCAGCAAGAAGTCCGTATGCATAGTAGAAGTTTGTCCAGTCAGCTAGGAAAGCAGAAGTTTTTCCATCTTCTCCAGCGAAGGCATATTTGCTATCTTTAGCAAGTTCTTCTAATTCAGCAAAAGTTTTTGGAGCTTCTTTTACCAAGTCTTTGTTGTAGTACATAACAAGTGACTCGATAACGGCAGGAGCACCGTAAACTTTACCGTCAGCAGCTGTTACAAGAGATTTAGTTTTATCATCTGTTTTAGCGCCGTCGCTCAATTTCACTTCTGAAAGTTGTCCGTCAGTACCAAGGCTACCTACACGGTCGTATGGAGCCATCATAACGTCAGCAGCTTGACCTGATTGGTTGTCAAGAGAAAGTTTGTCAAGACCACCAAGTTGGTCACCAGATTTGATGTTAACTTTTGTTCCTGATTCTTTTTCATAAGCCTTAGCAACTGTTTCAGCAAAAGCTTTGTATTGGTCTTCAACGTAAAGAGTGATTTCTTTACCTTCAGATGAACCAGCATCAGCAGCTTTTTCAGCAGGTTTGCTTCCGCAAGCTACCAAAAGCAAGCTAGCGAGTGTAGCAGTTCCAAGCACAGCAGCGCTCTTCATGAATTTAGATGACATAGTGTATTCCTCCTAAAGAATAACAAATTTTATAATGAGGAAACGCAAACGTTTTCCTTTATGGGACTAGTATAGCACAATCGGAAAGCGGTTGCAAGTGTTTTTTGTAAAAATTTTTAAAAAAATTGTGAAAAAAGTAAACGCTTCATCGTCATATAATAGTAGAAAATCCCAAAAATCCGTTTTGTTTTAAATTTAAAAAAAAGTTGAGAAAACGATTGCCTAATTTACAAATGGAAAACAGGGGGGATTCTCACTTTATTTTTGCTTAATGAGATAAGTGAAACCCGTATTCCTATTTTGTTTGCTTCCTGAAAGAATATATATACGAGTAAGAAGAAAACATTTTTAAAAAATAATCAAAAAAGTTATTTAAAACCGCTTGCATTTATCAAGAAAATGAGCTATACTAGTAATAGCGCAAACGTTTGCGTTCATAAAAATGTAATATCTAACTATAAACACATGAGGTGCTTATTATGAAAAAACGTCAAAGTGGTGTGTTGATGCACATTTCTTCTCTTCCAGGGGCATACGGAATCGGATCATTTGGTAAAAGTGCTTACGACTTCGTTGATTTCTTGGTTCGCACAAAACAACGTTACTGGCAAATCCTTCCACTAGGAACAACTAGTTACGGAGACTCTCCTTACCAATCTTTCTCAGCCTTCGCAGGGAACACTCATTTTATCGATTTAGATATCTTGGTGGAACAAGGCTTGTTGCAAGCAAGTGACCTTGAAGGGGGTTGACTTTGGTAGTGATGCGTCTGAAGTTGATTATGCGAAAATCTACTATGCACGTCGTCCTCTTTTAGAAAAAGCGGTAAAACGTTTCTTGGAAGTAGGAGATGTTAAGGATTTTGAGAAATTCGCTCAAGACAACCAATCATGGCTTGAACTCTTTGCAGAGTATATGGCTATTAAAGAGCATTTTGACAATCTTGCTTGGACTGAATGGCCAGATGCAGATGCTCGTGCTCGTAAAGCTTCAGCACTTGAAAGCTACCGTGAACAATTGGCAGACAAGTTGGTTTACCACCGTGTGACTCAATACTTCTTCTTCCAACAATGGTTGAAATTGAAAGCTTACGCTAACGACAACCACATCGAAATCGTTGGGGACATGCCAATCTACGTAGCGGAAGATTCAAGCGATATGTGGGCAAATCCACATCTCTTCAAGACAGATGTCAACGGTAAGGCGACTTGCATCGCAGGATGCCCACCAGATGAATTTTCTGCAACTGGTCAGCTTTGGGGTAACCCAATCTATGACTGGGAAGCAATGGACAAAGACGGCTACAATGGTGGATTGAACGCTTGCGTGAAAGCTTCAAAATCTACGACATCGTTCGTATCGACCACTTCCGTGGTTTCGAATCTTACTGGGAAATCCCTGCTGGTTCCGATACAGCAGCACCTGGTGAGTGGGTGAAAGGTCCTGGCTACAAGCTTTTTGCAGCCGTTAAGGAAGAGCTTGGTGAGCTAAACATCATCGCAGAAGACCTTGGTTTCATGACAGACGAAGTTATCGAGTTGCGTGAACGTACTGGCTTCCCAGGAATGAAGATTCTTCAATTTGCTTTCAACCCAGAAGATGAAAGTATCGATAGCCCACACTTGGCACCTGCCAACTCAGTTATGTATACAGGAACACACGATAACAATACGGTCCTTGGTTGGTACCGTAACGAGATCGATGATGCGACTCGTGAATACATGGCTCGCTACACTAACCGTAAAGAATACGAAACAGTGCCACATGCTATGCTTCGTACAGTCTTTTCATCAGTTAGCTTCATGGCAATTGCAACTATGCAAGATTTGCTAGAATTGGATGAGGTAGCTCGTATGAACTTCCCATCTACCCTTGGTGGAAACTGGTCTTGGCGTATGACTGAAGATCAATTGACACCAGCTGTCGAGGAAGGCTTGCTTGACTTGACAACAATTTATCGCCGAATCAATGAAAATTTGGTAGAATTAAAGAAATAATACAATATCAGGAGACACCTTAAACATGTTATCACTACAAGAATTTGTACAAAATCGTTACAATAAAACCATTGCAGAATGTAGCAATGAAGAACTTTACCTTGCTCTTCTTAACTACAGCAAGCTTGCAAGTAGCAAAAAACCAGTTAATACTGGTAAGAAAAAAGTTTACTACATCTCAGCTGAGTTCTTGATTGGTAAACTTTTGTCAAACAACTTGATCAACCTTGGTCTTTACGACGATGTTAAAAAAGAACTTGCAGTTGCAGGTAAAGACTTGATCGAAGTTGAAGAAGTTGAATTAGAACCATCTCTTGGTAATGGTGGTTTGGGACGTTTGGCTGCCTGCTTTATCGACTCAATTGCTACTCTTGGTTTGAACGGTGACGGTGTTGGCCTTAACTACCACTTTGGTCTTTTCCAACAAGTTCTTAAAAACAACCAACAAGAAACAATTCCAAATGCATGGTTGACAGAGCAAAACTGGTTGGTTCGCTCAAGCCGTAGCTACCAAGTACCATTTGCTCACTTCACATTGACATCAACTCTTTACGATATCGATGTACCTGGTTACAAGACAGAAACTAAGAACCGCTTGCGTTTGTTTGACTTGGATTCAGTTGATTCTTCAATCATTAAAGACGGTATCAACTTTGATAAGACAGACATCTCTCGCAACTTGACTCTCTTCCTTTACCCAGATGATAGTGACCGTCAAGGTGAATTGCTCCGTATCTTCCAACAATACTTTCATGGTTTCAAATGGTGCGCAATTGATCATTGACGAAGCAATCGAAAAAGGAAGCAACTTGCATGACCTTGCTGACTACGCAGTTGTACAAATCAACGATACTCACCCATCAATGGTTATCCCTGAATTGATTCGTCTTTTAACTGCTCGCGGTATCGAACTTGACGAAGCAATCTCAATCGTTCGTAGCATGACTGCCTACACTAACCACACAATCCTTGCTGAAGCCCTTGAAAAATGGCCTCTTGAATTTTTGCAAGAAGTGGTTCCTCACTTGGTACCAATCATCGAAGAATTGGACCGTCGTGTGAAAGCAGAAGTGAAAGATCCAGCTGTTCAAATTATTGACGAGAGTGGACGTGTTCACATGGCTCACATGGATATCCACTACGGATACAGCGTTAACGGAGTAGCAGCACTTCACACTGAAATCTTGAAAAATTCTGAGTTGAAAGCTTTCTACGACCTTTACCCAGAAAAATTCAACAACAAAACAAACGGTATCACTTTCCGTCGTTGGCTCATGCATGCTAACCCAAGCTTGTCTCACTACTTGGATGAGATTCTTGGAGAAGGTTGGCACCATGAAGCAGATGAGCTTGAAAAACTCTTGTCTTATGAAGACAAAGCAGCTGTCAAAGAAAAATTGGAAAGCATCAAGGCTCACAACAAACGTAAATTGGCTCGTCACTTGAAAGAACACCAAGGTGTGGAAATCAATCCAAACTCTATCTTTGATATCCAAATCAAACGTCTTCACGAGTACAAACGCCAACAAATGAACGCTTTGTACGTAATCCACAAATATCTTGACATCAAAGCTGGGAACATCCCTGCTCGCCCAATCACAATCTTCTTTGGTGGTAAAGCAGCTCCAGCCTACACAATTGCTCAAGACATCATCCACTTGATCCTTTGCATGTCAGAAGTTATTGCTAACGATCCAGCAGTAGCTCCACACCTGCAAGTAGTTATGGTTGAAAACTACAACGTTACTGCAGCAAGCTTCCTTATCCCAGCATGTGATATCTCAGAACAAATCTCACTTGCTTCTAAAGAAGCTTCAGGTACTGGTAACATGAAATTCATGTTGAACGGAGCCTTGACTCTTGGTACTATGGACGGTGCTAACGTGGAAATCGCTGAGTTGGTTGGAGACGAAAACATCTACATCTTTGGTGAAGATTCAGAAACTGTTATCGATCTTTACGCAAAAGCAGCTTACAAATCAAGCGAATTCTACGCTCGTGAAGCTATCAAACCATTGGTTGACTTCATCGTTAGCGATGCAGTTCTTGCAGCTGGAAACAAAGAGCGCTTGGAACGTCTTTACAATGAATTAATCAACAAAGACTGGTTCATGACTCTTCTTGACTTGGAAGACTACATCAAAGTCAAAGAGCAAATGTTGGCTGACTACGAAGATCGTGACGCATGGTTGGATAAAGTTATCGTTAACATTTCTAAAGCAGGATTCTTCTCATCTGACCGTACAATCGCTCAGTACAACGAAGATATCTGGCACTTGAACTAATACTCTTCGAAAATCTCTTCAAACCACGTCAGCGTTGCCTTGCCGTACTCAAGTACAGCCTGCGGCTAGCTTCCTAGTTTGCTCTTTGATTTTCATTGAGTATAAGATACAAGATTTATACTAATACACTTTCCTATGAAGCGAATTTCGATTGAAATTCGCTTTTTTGAATGCTGTGGGTTTGGGTCAATCTTGTTTTAAAAAGATAGAAATCATAGATACAGTGAACGCATAACACTTTATTTCAGCCTTATGTTTCTTCGTAGTTGCTTACCTCATATTTTTTGTATTCGCTTACATAAAGTGTTATAATATAATTATAGGAAAGAAGGTGTTTTTATGTGGAAAAAATATTTTTCAAAATATAAATGGACTGATTTATTTGGATACTATTTGTGATTTTGACATGCCTCTATATAGGTAACCACGATTTGTTTCCTCTCAATCATCAAGAAATCTCTTTTCGTGGTAGCTTGTGGGGGTTGGTACTGGCCTTATTTCACTTGTTATTTATTGATAAGTTTGTTATTTCGAATCGAAAATAAATGGAGAAGCTAAAAGCTTTAAATGTTTTAGACTTTTAGGATAGATAGTTTAAAAATTGAAATTTAAAACCGCAGATCTTCTTGAAATGCGGTTTTTTGTGTCAATTATAGTACTTTCCCAACCAGAATCTCAGCCTCAATAGTAATCTCTGCCAGTTGACTCCAGTCAATCTTGCTCTGGTCGATGTGAAAGAGTAGGGGCGTCATGCTGAGTAGGGCTTTGAGCTGTTCTGCTGTGATAGTTTTAGTCAGAGAGGCAGTTTGGCTAGATAGGATGGTAAAGTGTTCTTGGAAATGATTTTTGATATCTTGGTTTGAATAGTCCTTGTTTGTCAGCTGGTCTTGTACCTTCTGACGGATTTCCTTGAGGTGATTTTTAGTTGGAATAACCTTTATCAAGATGCCGTCTTTGGATAAAACGCGACGAAATTCTCCGTAATTGGCAGGGGAAAAGATATCAAGTAAGATATCCATGCTGGCGTCTTTTATAGGAAGACGAGCTAAGTCACCAACGAACCAATTGACTGCCCAGTTGGGTTCGCTCTTGGTAGCGATTTGGACAGAATCTTTGGAGATGTCGAAGGCATAGAAGGTTTTGTCAAGATGACTTTCTTGAAGTTTGCGAGAATAGAATCCTTCGTCACAACCGATATCTAAAAACTGTGTTTTGGCATTTTTGAGTTTGAAAAGTAAATCAGAGACGACCTCTAGAATAGCTTGATAAAAAGCCGGCTTCTAGGATTTGTTGACGATTTTGAAAATTTTCCTTGTCGTAGTTGGCAGATTGCTTGATTTGAGAGAGATTAGACATAGCTGAATTTCGCCAAGTCAAAAGAATGACGGTTGTAGCACTTGAAACTAGTCTCTAGCAGAGTCAGATTTTCTTGACAGATAGGACAGGCAAAGGTAGTCGCAGAAGCGAAGCGCTGAAGTTTGGGTTTGAGATTTGTATTCATAGTTTAAGTGTATCAAAAGAGGCAAATGAAAGCAACTTTAGGAATAAGTAGATGGGAGATTCAGTAGAAATAAAAACTAATTCTCCAATCTATGGAATGAAATTGCTTTTATATCTAAATTGCTATATAATAATGATAAGGAGGAAATAAGTATGTTAAAAGAAGTATTAAGCGTCGCAAAAGTTGCGAAAAAATCATCACTCTTTTTGGGTGGTGTCGCATTTGGTACCCTTGGTTTGAAAATCTTGGCAAGTAAGGAAGCTAAAAAGGTTATTCTAAAAGCTTTGGCTAAGGCTTATAAGTTAAAAAGACGAGCTAGATGCATCTGTTTCTGTTGTGAAGCAACATGGAGACGATGTCTTGCAAGATGCCAAATATTTGTACGAGCAAGAGAAAAAAGAAGAGCAATTAGATAGCCTTATAGGAGAATAATATGTCTTTTAAAGTGCTACATAGAGGATACCAACATATCCGACTATCATCTTCTTTTTCACTCACCTTGGATATTCAAGACTATCTTCGTTCCTTGGCGAGAGATGAAAAGGGGATTGAGTCTATCCAGTTTTACATGGATCAACAGCACTTTACTCTACGTATAAAAGAAGGCTTTTCTGTATTAGATAATGCAGAAGCCTTTTTAAAAAGAATTGATAAAGGGAGAGTTTCTGAGTTGATGACTCTTCCCATTCGTAGAGAAGAGAGTGCTTATTCTATTGTTTCAGGTGCAGCGATTAAGCGTGTGCTTTTTCGCAGTCTTGTACCGTCTCCAATTCGCTATATATGGACTTGTTATCAGGCTTTGGGTTATGTTAGAGAAGCCTATCAAACACTAGCGCGTAAGGAACTAACGATGGAGGTCTTGGACTGTTCAGCGATTTTATTGTCCTTGTTTATGAACCAATCCAAGACAGCTAGCAATATCATGTTTATGCTTGATTTGGGGAATCATTTAGATCAGTGGTCTTTGAAAAAAACTGCAACAGATTTAGAACAAAGCCTTCTTGCAAAAGAGAGCGATGTATTTCTAGTACAGGGGGATACGGTCGTTAGTATCAAGAGTTCCGATGTTCAAATAGGAGATGTCTTGGTTCTATCTCAAGGAAATGAAATTCTTTTTGATGGACAAGTAGTTTCAGGTTTAGGTATGGTCAACGAAAGTTCCTTGACAGGAGAGAGCTTTCCAGTTGAAAAAAGAGAGTCTGATTTGGTTTGTGCAAATACAGTATTAGAAACTGGAGAGTTGCGCATTCGTGTAACCGATAATCAGATGAACAGCCGTATTTTACAGCTGATTGAGTTGATGAAGAAATCTGAAGAAAATAAGAAAACGAAACAACGCTATTTCATCAAAATGGCGGACAAGGTCGTCAAATATAATTTCTTGGGGGCTGGTCTGACTTACCTATTAACAGGTTCTTTTTCTAAGGCTATTTCTTTCCTATTGGTCGATTTCTCCTGCGCTTTGAAAATCTCTACTCCTGTAGCTTATTTAACAGCTATCAAGGAGGGGTTGAATCGTGAAATGGTGATTAAGGATGGGGATGTTCTGGAGAAATATCTGGAAGTTGATACTTTCTTGTTTGATAAGACGGGAACAATCACAACTAGTTATCCTATAGTTGAAAAGGTGTTACCTTTTGGGGACTATAGTGAGGAAGATATTCTCAGAATCAGTGCCTGTCTTGAGGAACACATTTATCATCCTATTGCTAATGCCATCGTCAAACAAGCCGAGATAGAGGGAATTGAACATGAGGAAATGCATGGGAAACTCCAATATATTGCAAGCAAGGGGATCAAATCTCATATAGATGGCCAACCAGTTCTTATTGGGAATTATGTCTTGATGCAGGATGAGCAGATTCATATCAGTTCAGAACAAAATGCTTTAATTGAAGAGTACAAGAGTCACTACAATCTCTTATTCTTGGCTTATCAGAATGAATTGATTGGAATGTTCTGCATTCATACTCCTTTGAGAAAAGAAGCAAAAACAGCCTTGGAGAAACTTAAGGCGCAAGGGAAAAAATTGATTCTGGCAACAGGGGACACCTTGGTTAGAACAGAGGAATTAGTCAAAGATTTGCCCTTTGATCAGGTCTATACAGACTTAAAACCTGATGGAAAATTTGAGTTAGTAGAGGAACTACAGAAGCAGGTCACACTATTTTGATGGTTGGGGATGGGTTGAATGACTCAGCTGCTCTAACCCTATCAGATATCGGTGTAGTGATGAATGAGAGTGCAGATATTTCTAAGCAGATGAGTGATATCTTATTGTTAGATAATCGTTTGGATTTCTTCCAAGAGTTGGATTGGCTATCATCATCTTTGCAAACACTCATCAAGAAGAATATTCAAGATACCGTTGTCGTAAATAGTAGTTTGATTGGTTTTGGCTTATTTAATTGGCTCAGTCCTTCAAATCTCTCTATCTTACATAATCTAACAACCTTACGCATTGTACTGCGTAGCCTGTCTATTAAAAATAGATAGATGAGAGTTATTAACAGCAAAAAGGAGTTACCTTTCTCGAGGTTAACTCCTTTTTTATAGGTAAATGTTGAACAGTTTAGTAAGTCAATACAAAATATTTTTTCTTTCCACGACGGATAACAGTCAGTTCGTTCTCTAACTTATCAGCGTCACTCAAGACATAGTCAAGTTCTTGGATGCGGTCACCGTTGACGTAGATAGCTCCGTTTTGGACGTCTTCACGGGCTTGGCGTTTTGAGTTAACCACACCAGATGAGACGAGAAGTTCTACGATATTGTGGTTTTCGTCTGCTTGTACTTGGTAGTTTGGTACACCACGAAGTCCTTGTTTGAGCTCTTTGACAGAAAGGTTTTTGATGTTTCCTGCAAAGAGTTGCTCAGTGATGTTGAGGGCCTCTTTGTAGGCTTCTTCGCCGTGAACAAGTGTAACGACTTCACGAGCCAAGACTTTTTGTGCCAAGCGTTCGTGTGGCGCTGCTTCAAATTGTTTACGGATATCTTCAATCTCATCAAGTGACAAGAAAGTAAAGATTTTCAAGAAGCGAACAGCGTCTGCGTCCATAACATTCATCCAGAATTGGTACATTTCATATGGGGAAGTCTTTTCAGGATTAAGCCAGACGGCGTTTCCTTCTGATTTACCAAATTTCTTACCAGTTGCATCTGTGATCAGTGGAACAGTGATAACGTGGCCAGTCTTGTCAGCCTTACGACGAAGCAATTCAGTACCAGCTGTCATATTTCCCCACTGGTCAGAACCACCGATTTGAAGCGTTACGTTGTGGTCTTGGTTAAGGACGAAGAAGTCGTACCCTTGCATGATTTGGTAAGCGAACTCAGTGTAAGAAATCCCTGTTTCGATCCGTTTTTTCACAGATTCCTTACTCATCATGTAGTTGACAGTAAAGTATTTTCCGATATCACGGAGGAAGTCAATGAAGCTGATGCTGCCAAACCAGTCGTAGTTGTTGACCATGACAGCCTTGTTTTCGCCATTTTCAAAGTCAAGAAAACGAGAAAGTTGTCCTTGGATAGACTTGACCCAGCCATCTACTGTGTCTTTTGTTTGGAGACTACGTTCAGCATCTTTGAAGGACGGATCTCCGATGAGACCTGTAGCACCGCCAACGAGCGCATAAGGTTTGTGACCTGCTAGTTGCAAGCGACGACTTGTCAAGATTGCGACAAGGTGGCCTAGGTGAAGGCTGTCAGCAGTTGGATCGTAGCCAGTATAATAAGAAACTTGACCTTCTTCTAGGGCTTTACGCAAAGCTTCTTCATCAGTCGTTTGAAAAATCAAACCACGCTCTTTTAGCTCATCAAAATGTGCATGTGTCTTTTCTCCTTTATAAAATATTGTTTCTACCTATTGTATCACAAACTTGGGCAATAGCCTAGTAGAATAGGGAAGAAAGTGGCTATTTTATTGAAAGTTTACCTTTTATGGTATAATAGAAAGAGCGAGGATATTCATGAAAGAAAGAATCAGTGAATTAAAAACAAAAATGTTGAACATTTTTCAACAAGGTACCCTGAGGAAAAACCAAGAGGGTAAGAAACATAAAAAGTCTAGTTCAGTAAATCAGCCGATTGGAGTCGGATCTATTTTTGCGAAAATTTTGAGAGGTATTAAAGTGACCTTTAATACTCTTTTTATCCTAGGCTTTATCGGTGGGCTTTTTGGTGCTGGTCTAGCTATTGGTTATGGAGTTGCTTTGTTTGACAAGGCTAAGATCCCTCAAGCAGAGGAGTTGTTGAAGCAAGTTAAGAATATTGCTTCCATATCAGAAATTACTTATTCTGACGGTAGTACAATCGCTTCGATTGAGGGGGATTTGCTACGTACTTCTGTCGGCTCAGATGCTATCTCTGATAACTTGAAGAGGGCTATCATTGCGACAGAGGATGAACATGTTTAACGAACACCATGGAGTTGTACCTAAGGCTGTTATTCGTGCGACTCTGGGAGATATTTGTTGGTCTAGGGTCGTCCAGTGGAGGTTCGACCTTAACGCAGCAGGTCATCAAACAGCAGGTTGTTGGAGACGCTCCGACATTGGCTCGTAAAGGCAACAGAGATTGTCGATGCACTTGCTTTTAGAAAGAGTGATGGGGAAAGATGAGATACTAACAGCCTATCTCAATATCGCTCCTTTTGGTAGAAATAATAAAGGGCAAAACATTGCGGGTGCCCAGCAGGCAGCAGAAGGGATTTTTCGGTGTAGAAGCAAGTCAATTGAGCGTACCACAAGCTGCGTTTATCGCAGGTTTGCCCCAGAGTCCTATTAGTTATTCTCCTTATGAATCTGACGGCAGTATGAAGAGTGATGAGGATATGGCTTTGGGAATCAAGCGCGCTAAGGACGTGCTGTACAATATGTATCGCACAGGTGCATTAAGCCAGGAAGATTACCAACAGTATAAGGATTATGATTTTAAAAAAGATTTCCTACCATCGGGTAGTGTGAGTACTAGCTTCTCGACGGTTATCTTTACTTTGCGACTCTAGCCGAAGCTGTAGATAGAATGTATGATTATTTGATTCAGCAAGATAATGTTTCTAGCCAAGAATTGAAAAATGAATCTATTCAGAAAGCTTATCGTGATTTAGCAACTAAAGAAATTGAAAATGGCGGGTATAAAGTTACCACAACCATCAATAAAAATATCCACACAGCTATGCAGAATGCTGTTGCTAGTTATGGCCGACTAGTGGATGACTCGACAGGACAGCCTGAAGTGGGAAATGTTTTGATGGATAACAAAACTGGAGCTATCCTTGGGTTTGTTGGTGGTCGAAATTATCAAGAAAATCAGAATAATCACGCCATCGATACCAAACGATCTCCTGCTTCCACAACCAAACCTCTCTTGGCCCTATGGTATCGCTATTGATCAGGGACTGATGGGGAGTGCAAGCATCTTGTCGAATTATCCGACAAATTTCTCTAACGGGAATCCGATTATGTATGTCAATAGCCCTGGTACGGCTATGATAACTCTTGGAGAAGCTCTTAATTATTCATGGAATATACCGGCCTATTGGACCTACCGCACGCTTCGAGAGAAGGGTGTTGATGTGAAAGGCTACATGGAAAAAATGGGTTATGAAATTCCAGAATATGGTATTGAAAGTTTACCTATGCGGTGGAGGAATTGAGGTCACACAGTTGCCCAGACACACCAACGGTTATCAGACCATAGCTAACAATGGTGTTTATCAACAGAAACACATGATTGCTAAGATAGAGTCTCCTGATGGCCGAGTGATTTATGAATATAAATCTCAACCTGTTCAGGTTTATTCTAAGGCAACAGCGACTATTATGCAGAGTTTACTCCGTGATGTCATTTCATCTCGTATTACTTCTAGTTTCCAGTCAGACTTATCGTCTATTAATCCTAGTCTAGCAAGTGCAGATTGGATTGGAAAAACGGGTACAACGAATGAAGACGAGAACATGTGGCTCATGCTTTCGACACCTAGATTGACTTTAGGAGGTTGGTTAGGTCATGATGATAATCGACCACTTGCTAAAGGTGCAGGTCACTACCGAAATGCGAATTATATGGCTCATTTGGTCAATGCTATTCAACAAGCTGAACCAGGTATTTGGGGAAATGAGCGCTTTAATCTTGATTCTAGTGTCACAAAATCACAGGTGCTAAAATCAACAGGGCAAAAGCCGGGCAAGGTCTCAATCAATGGAAAGGAAGTTGATATTTCAGGGTCTACAGTAACAAGTTACTGGGCTACAAAAGAAGGAGCACCGGTCACTACTTACAGATTTGCGATTGGGGGTAGCGATGCAGACTATCAGAATGCTTGGAAGAGTATTCTAGGAAACCTCCCTAGTTTGACATTACCAAATGTAAATAATAACTCTGGAACAAGATCATCAACAGGAACTTCTAGGTCTAATCGATAATATAGAGTAGTAGCAAGGATAAAAATGTTCTATCCTTGCTACTTTTTTCTTTTTCATTTTCATGTTAAAATAAATATATGAATCAATATCAGAAAAAGATTGTTAAGGGGACAATCTATTCACTATTATCAGGTTTAATCTGGGGGATTTGCGGGATTTTAGGAGAGTATTTCTTTACTCATTATAAAGTATCTTCGGGCTGGATTACTTCTATGCGTTTACTGGTAGCCGGAAGTCTTGTTTTGATCCTATCAGCCTTTCAGTTACGTAGGAAGTTAGTCGATATTTGGCGAGATAAGAAAAATTATCTACCCTTTTTAGCTTATGCTATTTTGGGGATTTTTTCTGTGCAGTTTTTCTTTTATCTATGCGTTGAGTACTCAAATGCGACAACTGCGACTATTTTACAATTTATCAGTCCAGTTTTTATCCTATTTTACAATCGAATGGTTTACAAAAAGAAGGCGTCTCTTAGTGCTATCCTATATGTTTTGATTGCCATGCTGGGTGTGTTTTTAATGGCTACTAGAGGAGATTTATCGCAGCTGTCTATGACTCCCTTGGCTTTGATAACTGGCTTGCTCAGTGCAGTTGGAGTCATGTTTAATGTTATCTTGCCACAGCCTTTTGCCAAGCGATATGGCTTTATACCGACAGTTGGTTGGGGGATGATTATAGCGGGATTATTTAGTAACCTACTCCATCCAGTCTATCGTATTACTTTTCAGTTAGATATTGTGAGTGTGTTGATTTGTTTAACGATAGCTGTATTCGGGACTGCATTTGCTTTCTTTATTTCGATGAAGGCGGTATCCCTTGTATCTCCTTTGGTTGTATCAGTGGTGAGTGCTAGTGAGCCACTTTCTTCAGCTTTACTGAGCGTTCTCTTTCTTGGTCTAGTTATGGATGGATTTCTAGCTTTGTCTATGGTGTTGATTATTGTTCCTATGATTTTCTTGTCTGTAGAAGAAGCTAAGGGGAGAAATTAAAGAGGGTTATTTTAATAGTTGAGGCTTCAAATTTGAGGCCTTTTTTGGTAGAATAGGTATCATTAAAATGAACTAGGAGGCGCTATGACTGCTACAAAAATGAACGCTCAAGAAATTATCCAATTTATCGCCAATGCCGAAAAGAAAACCAGTGTTAAAGTAACCTTTGAAGGACAACTCGCAACTGCTGTACCAAGCTCTGTTGTCAAACTAGGGAATGTCCTATTTGGAGACTGGAAAGATGTGGCTCCGCTTCTCGATGGCTTGGTAGAAAATCAAGACTATGTTGTTGAGCAAGACGCTCGTAATTCTGCAGTTCCCTTGCTAGACAAACGTGCTATCAATGCTCGTATTGAGCCAGGTGCTATTATTCGTGACCAGGTTGAAATTGGTGACAATGCTGTTATCATGATGGGAGCAGTTATCAATATCGGTGCTGAGATCGGCGCAGGAACCATGATTGATATGGGTGCTATCCTTGGTGGCCGTGCTATCGTTGGGAAAAACAGTCACGTTGGTGCAGGTGCAGTTTTGGCAGGTGTAATTGAGCCAGCTAGCGCAGAACCAGTCCGTGTTGGAGACAATGTTCTTATCGGTGCCAACGCAGTGGTTATCGAAGGGGTCCAAATCGGTAGTGGTTCAGTTGTCGCAGCAGGAGCTATTGTTACCCAAGATGTCCCAGAAAACGTGGTGGTGGCAGGTGTTCCAGCTCGTATTATCAAAGAAATTGATGCCCAAACCCAACAAAAAACAGCGCTAGAGGATGCGCTTCGTACCTTATAATTGTAAAAGTAATAAAGAGGCGGAACCCTTCTTCCAGCCTCTTTCTGCTATATAGGAGGACAGATAAATGTTAAATTTGATTCAGACTAGACGAGATTTGCACCAGATTCCAGAGACTGGCTTGGAGGAGTTCAAGACTCAGGCTTATCTGCTGGATGTGATTGAGAAATTGATCGCGGGCAAGAATTTTGTTCAAGTTCGTACTTGGCGGACAGGGATTTTGATTTATTTGCAGGGAAGTCAGCCAGAGCGTACCATTGGTTGGAGAACAGATATTGATGGCCTGCCTATTGTCGAACAAACAGGTCTTCCTTTCGCTTCTCAGCACCAAGGTCGTATGCACGCTTGTGGCCATGATTTCCACATGACTATTGCTTTGGGCTGTCTTGAGCGAGCCCTTAAGGAGCAACCAAAGAACAATCTGCTCTTTCTGTTTCAACCTGCTGAAGAAAATGAAGCTGGTGGCATGCTCATGTATGAGGATGGGGCTTTTGGAGACTGGTTGCCAGACCAATTTTATGGCCTTCATGTTCGACCAGATTTGAAGGTTGGTCAGATTGCGACTAATACTCATACACTCTTTGCAGGAACTTGCGAGGTGAAGATCCGTTTCAAAGGCAAAGGAGGACACGCAGCCTTTCCACATGAAGCTAATGACGCCTTGGTGGCGGCTAGTTACTTTGTGACCCAGGTGCAGTCAGTTGTCAGCCGCAATGTCAACCCAATCGAGGGAGCAGTGGTGACCTTTGGTCTTTTCCAAGCCGGAACAACCAACAATGTCATCACAGATACAGCCTTTTTACATGGAACTATTCGGGCCTTGACGCAGGACATGAGTCTCTTGGTGCAAAAGAGGGTCAAAACAGTTGCAGAAGGCGTTGCAGCTGCCTTTGGTATGGAAGTCGAAGTGGAACTCAAACAAGGGGGTTACTTGCCTGTTGAGAACCATCCAGCCTTGGCGCGTGAACTGATGGATTTCTTTGAAGAAAAAGATGGAATTGAGTTGATTGATATCGAACCTGCTATGACAGGTGAGGACTTTGGTTATCTCCTTTCAAAAGTTGATGGCGTTATGTTCTGGTTAGGTATTGATAGTCCCTACGCCCTTCATCACCCTCAGATGAGTCCCAAGGAAGAAGCCTTAGCCATTGGGGTGGATGCGGTTTCTAGTTTCCTGAAAAAGAAGGCAGCAGAGTAGAGAATTGTCTATGAAAGCAGAATTACGCAAGCAAGTCTTGCAAGAAATGAAGGCTATATCTCAAGAGCAAAAACAGGCTATAGACCAAGCTTTAACCGAGCGATTGTTACAACACCCCTTTTACCAAGAAGCCAAGGTCATCGCAACCTATCTCTCTTTTCCTCATGAATTTCAAACACAGGAACTGATTGAGCAGACGCTGAAGGACGGCAAGAAGGTTTTGATACCCAAAACTTATCCCAAGGGGCGCATGGAATTTGTGGTCTATGATTCGCAACAGTTGGTAAAAACTTCTTTTGGATTACTGGAGCCACAGGGAAATTTGGAAGTGGTGGATGCCTCTCAGATTGATTTGATTCATGTTCCTGGTCTGGCTTTTACGACGAAAGGATATCGGATAGGATACGGTGGAGGCTATTATGACCGCTATCTGGAACATTTTTCTGGTCATACTTTGAGTACGATATATCCTTGTCAAATTCAGGACTTTATCCCTGAAAACCATGATATTCCTGTTCAGGAGGTATTAATTGATGAAGGAAATCTTTGATAGACGTTATCCTGTGACGAGTTTCTTTCTTTTTGTGACGGCCTTGGTATTTTTACTAATGTTGATCACTGCAGGCAGAAACTTTGACAGGGCAGATACATTATTTCGATTTGGAGCCATGTATGGGCCAGCTATTCGCCTCTTTCCTGAGCAGGTTTGGCGTCTCTTCTCTGCCATTTTTGTTCATATTGGGTGGGAACATTTCATTGTCAATATGCTTTCGCTCTATTATCTTGGTAGGCAGGTAGAGGGAATTTTCGGATCCAAGAAGTTTTTCTTTCTCTATCTCTTATCAGGAATGATGGGCAATCTCTTCGTTTTTGTATTTAGTCCAAAATCCTTAGCAGCAGGAGCTTCTACTTCTCTCTATGGACTATTTGCTGCGATTATTGTTCTTCGCTATGCTACGCGTAATCCTTATATCCAGCAGTTGGGGCAATCCTATCTGACACTTTTTGTGGTTAACATTATTGGAAGTGTTCTGATTCCAGGAATTAGCCTAGCAGGACATATCGGTGGTGCAGCCGGCGGAGCATTTCTAGCAGTTATCTTTCCAGTTCGAGGTGAAAGACGGATGTATAGTACCAGCCAGAGGTTAGGAGGGGTAGTGTTGTTCGTAGGACTCGCAGTTTTGCTTTTCTACAAGGGAATGGGGCTGTGACGACTAATATGTAAACTTGAATAAGAAAAAAGCTACTTAAAAAATGAGTAGCTTTT